>Ga0326728_10011020_pt1 | contig 20845 bp, 23 predicted proteins | sample MB3enrmetagenome_FD_207602 | JGI IMG/M metagenome (GOLD analysis project Ga0326728, IMG submission 207602) | Lab enriched peat soil microbial communities from McLean, Ithaca, NY, United States - MB31MN | ecosystem: Environmental > Terrestrial > Soil > Wetlands > Peat | place: USA: New York... | reverse complement strand
GAATGTCGCTAATCTGAAAGTCGGGCAGACCTAATAGGATCTCTGATGATTCGGTCAAGACGTTATCTCCCAAGATCGTTTTACCAATCTGGGATCAGGGTCTGCCCCCGTTTTTGATCAAGAGCCCTCTGTGCCTCATTGTTCCAATAGCTTAGCACCATGCCCCTGGCTGGGCCAGAAACTGTGTCGAGTTCGTGTTACGGTCGGGCCAAGCATGGCCACGGAGGTTTCAGACGAGATCCCATCTCTCACCGTGGACGCCCAGCCGGGGCGCGAAGGGGTCACGTGGCTCGAGTTGGTGCGGCGCCAACAGGCTGGGAGGGCATGGCCCCGGGGACCGAGGTTGTGGAGGTGCCGGGCTACATCGTGGCGTACGCCCTCCATATGACGGCGTCCACGATTGTGTTCCTGGCGCAAGCTGATGAAGCATTAGGCTAGGCGTGGACAGGCTCGGTGCGGGCAGTAGGCGTCTCGCACCGCCCGGCGCGCACGGGGCGCGCGGACGGCGGACCAGCATTCGTAGTCGATCCAGGTGGTCGCGTCGTCGTTGGGCGTGACAATCGTTCGCCCGGGCGGTATAGTGAGTGCGAATGTCGAAACGTCTCCTTACGCCGACGTTGGTTCTGCTTCTGTGCGATGTCGGGGGGTGTGCCGGTGAAGCACCTGACGCAGCCCTGAAACGGCTGGCCACAGTCGGTACATTCGCGTTCGGCGGCGTGGGCTATGCCGGGAAGACCTCACAGGGTGAGATCGATTTCCGGATCGTGCTTTCGCAACCGGCACCGTTGGCCCTTGCCGCGTTCGAGAAGTTGTACGGTGACGGAAATCCGCAGGCGAAGTCCTACGCACTCTCTGGGATCAGGACGCTGGGCCCAGGCCGATTCAAGGATCTGCTCGCTGCGGCGGGGGCATCGACGGTTGAAGTCGTCGTCATGACAGGGTGCATCGTTACCCGCGAGCCTTTGCGGACGGTGGCTGACGAAATCGACAGGGGCGAGTTCCCGTTTCGGATCGACCAGAACGACGGCAACAGCGCCCCGAGCGCACACAGCACGCCTCCCCTTGGTGGTGACCACTCCAACCGGTCGGTCGCTCAACTCATTGACGACCTGACCCAAATCGACTCGAAAGCGCCGGGAATCGACAGCGCCGCAGTTTACCGGGGTTTCATTGTTGATGATGCACCCGGCTCCTTTGTGGTGGGCGTGCTGGGCGTTGCTCCACCCAAAGTATTTCCGCAGATGCGCGAATTGGTGCGGCGTGGCCCAGTCGCATTACCAGAGCTGGTGAAGCACTTAGACGACAAGAGGCCAACGAAACTCCTGGTGGGAAACGATGACTCTCCTGGCTCCGCGCATCAAGTGGGGGTGGACGCCTTCATGTTCAGCTTCTTCAGCGACGAATACGACCCTCGTTCGCCGCACTGGTTCACCGAGGCGGAATTCAAGAGCGGGCATCGGCCGATGGAAAAGAGCTTCTCCGGAAGGTACACGGTGAAGGTGGGGGATGTCTGCTATGTGCTCATTGGCCAGATCGTGAACCGTCAACTACTCGCCGTTCGTTATCAGCCGAGCGCGGGATTAGTGGTCAACTCCCCTATCGAAGCTCCGGTGCTCGCTGAGAAGGTGCGCGAAGACTGGGGTCACGCGGATGTGGAGACACTCAGAGCGTCTCTTCTAGCCGACATTCGCGCCGCGAGCCATCCGAGGGGGATCAGCCGCGCCGAATACACGGAGAGGTTCGTTAATCCGGCGCTGGAGCGTTTGAGGCAGTACTTCCCGGATACGTATGGCTCGCTCTACGGCGACGACTTGAATAAGAGAAGAGAATTCGAGAAGCAGAACGCACGACAATCGGCGAAGTGACCCCTGCCCCGCGGCGCCCCCTCAGCACCGCCCGCAACTTGGCGAGACGGGGTCGTCCTTCCGCCCGCTCGATACCCGCCGGATGCGTTTCCCGGCCAGGATTAGCGCCGGGTGCAAAGCGTCGTGGGAGCGCTCCATGTCAGTGGGCATTTGGTAGGGTCGTGGGCGGAAGCAAAATCCTCTCAGGGGTGGCCTGCCCCCGGCACCAAATTGCCGCACCAGAGGCGCGGGGCGAGCACCGATTCAGCCCAGCAGCACTGAAAGTAGGTCCTCGCTCTGGCTTGTCAGCACGAAGGCCGTCTCAGGGCGTCTCATGCATGGTGGGCGATTCTGGAGCGATCCGCAAGCAAAGGAAAAAGCATGATCGGCCAAAGAAAAGACCTGACGCGCCTACACTCTTAATCAGTAGGTCGCAGGTTCGATTCCAGCCGCGCCCACCATGCCGGGCTGGGACTCACCGCTGCGACACCGCGCTCTAGCCGGTGTTCCATACTGTGCCAACCTGGTGCCTATCGACGTCAACTTGCCGATCATGCGTATTGTAGAATCAGCAAGTTGAGCACCTTCCATGCCACCTCACGGTTCGAGTCCCGTCACTTTCCCCACTCCATCCAACCCGCACTCACATAGTGCGCAGCCAGACCTCGACGCGCCGATTCTTCTGGCGCCCCTCCTCGGTTGCATTCGACGCCACCGGATTGGCCGCCCCGAAACCGTTCACCGCGACCGGAACGACGCCCCTGCGCTGGAACTCGTCCGCGACCACCTTGACCCTGCTCAAGGAGAGCGCCCGATTCGCCTCGCTGGTCCCAACCGAGTCCGCGAACCCGCAAAGCACGATGCCGCCGCGCCCGCGGCCCGGCCCTGAAAGAAAGCCCGCCACCCGATCCAGGTCCACGCGGGCTCGGTTGTCCAGTTCGGTGCTACCGGTCTGGAAGCGGAAGTTCAGCGACAGCCGCTCCGAGCCGGCAACCGCGCTTCGATATTCGGGAGTGGAGGTTGCCGCGGCCGCGGCCGACTCCGCCTTCACGTTCAGCTCGACAAATCCGATCCGCGCCACGATGTCCTGACCGTCGCTAGCCAGCGCGAACTCGACGAACCGGCGCACCAGGGGATTCGGCGCGGCCGAAGTGTAGAAAAACAGCCGGCGCGACAGCAGGTAGTCTTCGGTAGCCACCGTGAGGCGGTTGGGCACGAGAGGAGTTGTTCCGGTCTCTGAAACCGCGACCGCCTTGGCGCTCCGTACGTAAGGCAGGCCGACGAAGCCGATGGCGCCGGGATCGCCGGCGACGCGGTCGGAAAGCTCGCGGCTGTCCTCCAGACGCGCTGCTGTGGCCACGAGCTGGCGCTTGCCCAGAACCAGGGCCTTGAAGGTGTCGTAGGTGCCCGACTTGTCGTCGCGCGCCAGCACCTGGATGGCCCCGCCCGAGCCCCCCACATCCCGCCAGTCGGTGATTTCGCCCGTGAAGATCTTGGCAATCTGACTCGTATTCAGCGCCGCCACCGTGTTGTTCTTGTTCACGATGACGGCCAGCCCGTCAAGCCCCAGCACGTGCTCGCACGCCGGCGAGGACATGTCGCCCAGCTTGGAGAGCAGCGCCGCTTCCTCGGGTTTGATCCGCCGCGAGGCCATGCCGATGTCGCACTTGCCCGCCGCCAGATCCGGAAACGCGGTCCCAGAGCCATGGGCCTGAATCTCGATCGCCTTCGGGCGCGCATCTCCGGGCATGGTCCCGCGCACGCTGAACTCGTCGGCGCGCGGCCCGGCCACAGTGGATACCGCCTGGGCGCCCTGCCGCTTCAAGAATTCCTCCGCCAGCGCGGCGGCCAGTTGCGCGCCGATGGTGTTCGAGCCGTGCATACTCAGGATCGTCTCCGGCTCGGCGGACGCGCCCCCCGTTCCCATTGCTAAGCCCGCGGGATGCAGCCGCCACAGCGCCACTCCCGCACCGATCAGAATCAGGATTGCGGCCACGGCCATCCAAAAGCCGGCCGAACGACTTTTCGATTGCGTATCTTGTGCCATAACGGCCCACATTAGCAGCCGATGATTACAGACTCTTTGCGCTCCGGTGAAATCTCGAACTCAGTTTCCGTTGGCGGCTCCGGCCATGGATTCACCCACGCTCAACGCGGAGGTCATCAAGCCGTAACGCGCCCCGGCGACAATGGTGCGTGACCCACTAGGAGGCGGTTGAACGGCCGTGGCTGGCTCCGCTGTCCCCGGCCGCAGGCAACGCGCCGCGGGAGGAACGAGGCTTATGCCGGTTTGCGAACTTGAGAGTATCGATGGAGCTGTCGCTCGGTCGCCCAAGCAGCCGGAGGTTGGAGGGGAAACTCCGCGGTCGGATCCGCCCGCCGGGCGCCGTCGCTTTCGCTGGACGCTCATTGCCGCGCTGGCTATCGCCGGCCTGGCCGTGGGCTTGTACCTGACCGGCATCGCGGCGGCGCCCGCGCGCATCGAACCGCTGCCCTTCGGATTCCGGGCCGAGCAGCGTCAGGACCGCGTGGCCCTCGCCTGGGACCCTGCCGCCCAAGCCGTTCGCGAGGCAACTCGAGCCACGCTGAGCATTCAGGACGGCCCGGAAACCGAGGATGTCGAGCTGAACCTGGCGGTTCTGCCGCTGGGCGGCCTATCCTATTCCCCGCTCTTCCAGAGCGTGAGCTTTCGCCTGAAACTGGCCGGCCCATCGCACAGAACGGTGAGCGAGCAAGCTCGGGTAACTCTCCTGCCCTGATCCACAGGCCGGGAAACGAGCAGCCGCGGGTTCTTCCCAAACATTCTGCCGAGCGACGAGGACGCCGTTACAGGGCGGCTTCCTTCTCGGCCAGCGCCCAGCGCAGCGCGGGGCGAACCGTCTGCGCGCGAAGCAGGCCCATCAGGTTGACGAAACTGCGGACGGCGCCGGGCTGGCGGCCCCATAGTTCGGTGAGGCTCGCGATATCGCCGCTGGGGCGCGGGTAGAACACGCGGTCGGTCCAGCGCACCCATCCGCGGGCGTGGGCGGGGTGGTCGCGCAGGATGTCGAAGGCCGTCTCGAACAGGCGCAGTTTGCGCGATTCGCGCAGGCGCGGCAGCAGGGCGACCACGCTGCGGCCCGCGCGAACCTCCTGCGCGAAGCCGGCGAAATCCGTGGCGTCGGTCAGATTCACGACCGGGCTGGCGTGGCAGCCGTGACGGTCGCCGCCGCCGACTACCGGAACTCCGCGCCCCCGCGCCATTTCGAGCGTTTCGCGATTCTCGCACCAGGGGCGGTCCGCGTTGAACTCCAGCGCGTGAATCCAGCGCCCGTACCGCTCGAGCAGGCGGCCCAACGCGAAGCGGTGCGTTCCGGCGCCCGCCGCTTCGACATCCCAAAGCGGATGATTCAGGACCAGCAGCGTGTCCGGGAGTACGCTTACGGTATGGAGAAGGCCGGAGAGCAGCTCTTCCGGGCCGCCCTGGGTGTACCGGCGCATCGAGTCCACCAGAAACCGCGCGCCCTCCAACGGAAGATTGTGAACGCCAAAGTGGAACCCGGAGCCGCCGTACGGCGCCGTCCATTCCAGCGATACCGGCGTGTCGCGGCTCTCGCCGGCCGCGTGCAACTCGGCCGCCGCTTCGATATTGTCGTGGTCCGTGATCGACACCAGCGCGCTCTTCTGCAGCGCGCTTTCTATCTGCGTCTTCTCGAGCGCCCAGGCGTCGTGGGGCGCCAGCGGCGGTGTCCACCAGGCGCGCGAGAGTTCCGCCCGCGGGATGTCGTCCAGGCCGTGCCGGCGGGCCTCCCGCCGCGCTAGCCACGCCAGCCAGCGGATTCTGTCCAGATATGGCGTAATGGAGCTCAGATACTCGCGGGAGTGCAGAGTGTGCGAATGCAGAGACACTCCGGTGCGGAAAGGCCGGCCGGCGTCCCGGTCTTTCCACCAGAGCAGTAAGTCGGTGCTCATGATCGGATCTCCTGTGGCGGGCCGGGAGGCGGATGGCCGCATCCACGCTACCAGCTTGGCCTGCGGAGGTTACAGCCTCGTGAGCGCGGCGTGAATAGAACAAATCTTTGGTTAAATGTTCGTTACGGACAAGCGCTGCGCCAGCTCCCGTTCCGCGCTCCGGCCGCGGCGCCGGTTGCCAGCCGCGGAACCAGCCGCAACGCGGGTTCGTGCCGGCGTGCCAGCAGATTTACCCTCCAGCGCAGATAGGCCGTTGCGTGGGCATCCAGCGCGAACTCAGCCAGCCGTTCGGCGGTAAGCGGCGCGCCGAAGCGCATTTCTACCGCGCCGCCCTCCGGCGATCCCGTCTGCCGCCGGGCCACCGCCGCCGGAACGATCGCGGCGCCCGCCCAACGCGCCAGCCGCACCGCCGGCCCCCAGCCTTCCTCCGCCAGGAAGGCGGCCAGCAATCCTCCGCAGCGCAGCCAAGCCAGTCCCTCGCGCAAAGCCCGCACGTTGACCGGCGCCGCCCTCTGGCCATCCCACGGGTCGCAGGCGATGAAGCGCGGCCGCAGGTTCGGCGCCGTGGCGACAAACCGGTCGGCCACCACCTTCACGTCTGGCCGGATTTCATCGAGCAACACGGAAGCCGCCAGCGCCTCGAGCGCGCCGTACGCCGCACCGGCGGCAACCAGGACAGGACCGGCCGGGGGTATCTTTTCGAGGTCCCCGCCGTTGGCCACGGGCCGCACCTTCGCGGCGCCCAAGAGAAAACCGGGGGCCGGAGTTTGGCCGCTCGCCAGCACACTGGCGCAGAGGTTCCGGACCAGCCGGTAAGTCGCCAGTCGAGAGCCTCCGGCGGCATCCGCAGCCAGGCTGCACGCAAGTTCCGGGATGGTCATACCCCAGATCCTGGCACGCCACTTTTGCAGGGCGGTGAACCGTAAGTTGCGTCCGCGTGAAGAGATCTCCCGGCGCCGCTGGCGGCGCTGAGTTACAGCCTAGTTACAGGGGCATGGATATTCCGTTAGCCGGCAGGTCCATCATAACTTGTCATCACCCGGTCATCGGGAGGCAATGCGGCGGCCTTACACTGCGGGCGTGGCTTGGCTGCGCTATTTCAACTGGAAGATCGCGCTGGCGAGCGCGGTCTTTCGCGGGGCGATGTTCTTCGCGATGACTGCGATGGCAGGCTGGCGCACGGCCCTGGCCGCGGCGATGGTGGAGGCTGCCTATCGGGGGACCGTCTCGGGATTCGACGGCGCGCTGGTCGAGGCGGTCTCTCCCCTCGATCCGGCCTGGCTCGGCGGATGGCTGGCGGCGGCCGCGATCCCCATGGCGACCGTGGCCCTGGAATACGCGATCCATGCGGCGCACGGGACCCCCAATCTCGGCGCCAACATGGCGGTTTCTCTGGCGACTTCCTCTCTCTTCACGCTGTTCAACTGGTACGCGATGCGGCGCGGGGCATTGCTCACCGGACCGGAGAGGGCGTCCTGGACGGTCGATTTGCGGCGCATGCCCGCGGTCGCCTGGGGTTTTCTGCTGGCCGGACCACGTGCGGCGATCCGCATGTCGCAACGAAGTTGGCATCCTGGCGCTGCGGCGAGTGTCACCAGGAGTTCACAATCCGTTCACGCCCCGGTAACCGTTTGGGACTAGTCTGAAGGGCATGCAGGATGAGACTCCCACCGTGCTGTTCGTCAGCGCCTCTCCGCAAGACCACGAGTCGCTGGGCGCCGCCCTGGAGGGTTCCCGCTGGCGGCTGGAGTCCGCCCGCACGTTTTCGGAAGCGCGGCTGGTGCTGCAACTGCGGCCCGTCAGCGTGCTGATTACGGAGCGGCTGCTTCCCGACGGTCTCTCCTGGAAGAATCTGGCCGGCGAAATAGCCGGCAATTTGTATGTGCCCATCGTGGTGGTCGCGCCGCGGGCCGTCGCCGAGCGTTTGAGCGAAGAGGTCCTGGCCGATGGCGGGTTCGACGTCCTGGGGAGGCCCTCTTCCCGTGCCGAGCTGCTTCGGATGCTAAGCGCCGCCTGGCGCTTCGGAGAGGACCGGCGGGCGCTGGCAGGCCGTCCGAGCCGCAGGTCCGGGCCGCGCGTGATGGGCGGGCTCCTGGGAGGCGCGCAAGCCTAGCATGCCGACCATCGACTTCATCTACTTCGACGCCGGCGGCGGCCATCGCAGCGCGCTGAACGCGTTGCGCGAGGCCATCGCCGAACAGCGGCGGCCTTGGCAAGCGCGGCCGGTGAACCTGCAGGAAGTTCTCGACGAAATGGACCCCTTCCGCAAGCTCACGGGGGTACGGGCGCAGGACGTCTACAACGGGATGCTCAACCAGGGCTGGACGCTGGGATCCGGCCAGCTCAAGACGGTCTATCACGGCCTGATCCGGCTGTCTCACTCCGCGCAGGTGGCCAGGCTGGAGCACCATTGGCGGTTCAGCCGGCCGGACCTCGCGGTCTCTTTGATTCCGCATTTCAACCGGGCGCTGGCCGAGAGCCTCCGCAAGACCTGGCCCGATACCCCATTCGCGACCGTACTGACCGACATCGCGGACTCTCCTCCGCACTTCTGGATTGAGCGCCAGGCGCAGCATCTCATCTGCGGGTCGGCGCGCGCCGTCGAGCAAGCCCGGCGGCTCGCGCATCCCAGGGCCAGGATCTGGCGAACCTCCGGAATGATTCTGCACCCGCGATTCTACAGGCCGCTGGAGATCGACCGGCGGGCCGAACGGCAGCGGCTGGGATTGGACCCCGATCTGCCCACGGCGCTCGTGCTTTTCGGGGGCCAGGGCTCGCGCGCCATGCTCAGAATCGTGCAGCGCATGGAGACCGAACGAACCGGCGTGCAGGCCATTGCGCTGTGCGGCCGCAACACTGAACTGGCCGGGGATTTGCGGCGCCTGAGCCTGCGCATGCCGCTGCACGTGGCGGGCTTCACCACCGAAATCCCTTACTATATGCGGCTCTCCGACTTCTTCATCGGGAAACCGGGGCCCGGCTGCGTGAGCGAGGCCGCGGCGATGGGACTGCCCATGATCGTAGAGAGCAATTCCTGGACCATGCCCCAGGAGCGGTACAACTCGCAGTGGATCCGGGAAGAGAATCTGGGCCTGGTCGTGGACAGCTTCTCCCGGGTTGGCGCGGCCGTGAAGGAACTGCTCCGTCCGGCGAACTACCGGCGATGCAAGGAAGCCCTGGCCACCCATCGCAACCGCGCCGTGTTCGAGGTGCCCCAGATTCTGGAAGCCATTCTTCAGGAATCGGCTGAGGCCATGCCGCAATCCGCTGCCTGCTGAAAGGCCCAGATCGAGCGCCGGCAGGCGGTTGGGCAGAATTCAAAAAACGGGGAATAGCGTACGCACCAGCCAGTAGACCACCGGCAAGGCGAACAGGCTGCTGTCGACGCGGTCCAGCCAGCCGCCGTGGCCGGGAAGCATGCCGCCGCTATCTTTGACGCCCGCGCCGCGCTTCATGGCGGATTCGGCCAGATCGCCGAGCTGTCCGGCCAGGTTGGCCGCCAGCGCCAGCAGGAGGGCGTCGATAGGGGTGACCGTCGGAATCATCCGCGTGAGGTAGAAGTAGCCGAACACCAGCGAAGCGACGAGCGAGGCAATGGAGCCCTCCCAGGTCTTGGCCGGGCTGACGCGGGGCGCGAGCTTGTGCCGGCCCCAAGCTCTGCCGGCGTAGTACGCAGCCGCGTCCCCCACCCAGTTGGCCGCCAGCGCGAAGAGCAGAAAATGAGGATTCCAATCGCGCAGCGGGATGGCCCAACGCCACAGGCCGAAAATGTACAGCACGCCGAGCAGCAGCGCGGAGGCACGCGGGAGGCCCTTGGCGAGGTCCTTGCCCACCAGGCCAAGCGTCAAAGCGGCCAGGGTTGTCAGCGCCAGCGCCAGCGCCGCCTCCCGCGGGATGAGTAGCAACACCAGGCCGGCGGCGTAACCAACCGGCCCCGGACGGTCGATCCCATAGCTGGCGACAATGCCCGAAAACTCGTGGAAGCAGAACAGCGCCACAACCGTGAGCACGGCCAGGAAGGCTAGGGCCGGCGCCCACAGCACAATGTAGACAATGAAAGGAGCCAGAACGGCAGCGGTCAGAACGCGTTTCATCGGATTGGAGCGCCCGGCGCGGTGGCGGCCAGTTCGTCGGAGCAGTCTGCCGAGGCCCGCGGCGGGGTCAAGCCGCCGAAGCGGCGGTCCCGGTTCTGGTATTCCAGCAGGGCGCGCAGCAGGTCGCCGCGCGTGAAGTCGGGCCACAGCGTGGGAGTGACGTACAGCTCCGCGTAGGCGATTTGCCACAGCAGGAAGTTGCTGATCCTCATTTCGCCGGAGGTGCGAATCAGCAGGTCGGGGTCCGGCAGCCCAGCGGTGTAGAGGTGGGAGGCGATATCGTTCTCGGTGACGCTCAGCCCGTCCAGGCCACCGTTGGCCCGGGCCCGTTGAAGCATGGCGTTGAAGGCGTCGGCGAGTTCCGCGCGCCCGCTGTAGTTGATGGCCAGATTGACCTGCAATCCGCGGTTGGAGGCGGTGGACTCGACGGCGTCCAGCAACTCCCGCAGGGCGGGCTTGGGCAGGGCATCCAGACGCCCGATCGCCACCAGGCGCACGCGGTTGCGCATCAGGTTGGGCAGTTCCCGCCGCAGGTAGATTCTGAGCAGGCGCCAGAGCGTGTCCACTTCGCCGCGCGGGCGCTTCCAGTTCTCCACCGAGAAAGCGTACAGCGTGAGGTGCCGAATGCCCAGCTGCGCGCAGGTTTCCACCGTCACGCGCACCGGCTCGACACCGGCCTTGTGCCCGGCTGCCCGCGGCAGATGGCGCTGGCGCGCCCAGCGGCCGTTCCCGTCCATGATGACGGCAACGTGTCCGGGCAGCCGGCCGGCGTCCAAGGATTGCGCGAGCACCCGATCCGGGTCGGCCGGGCCGAGGGTCTCGAGTAGGGCGTTCATGAAATAGCTACATCCTCATGGTACACAACTGCGGCCTCTTTTCCACATGAACGAAAAATCATTTCTTGTGGCCCGGAGATCCGGTACGCTGGCCTGTCGCTGCCTCGGCGAGCTCAGTGGAGCAACTTCTGTGCCAGGTTGAAGAGCTGGCCCTGCAAGAGGGCGAACACGAGGGCGGCGGCGCCCAAGAAGGCGCCGAAGGGCAGCTCGTAGGTGGCCGGGTCCTTGCCAGTCGCCCAGATGTAGATCAATCCTATCACCGAACCCAGGAACGAGCCCAGAATCAGCGCGGACAGCCCGCCTTGCAGTCCCAGAAAAGCTGCGATCATGGCGGCCATTTTTACGTCGCCGAGTCCGAGCCCCTCGCGATGGCGCCACCAAAAGTAAAACCAGCCAACGAGCCACAGAGTGCCGCCCACCACCGCGGCGCCGAAGGCGGCGTCGAGCGCCGAAACCCAAGCGCGCCCCCAGCTCACCGGCAACAGCAGCGTCATCAGTCCGAAAGTGGGGGGCATCAGGGCCGCGAACAGAATGCCGAGCGCGGTTCCTCCCAGCGTGAATTCATCGGGCAGGATCTTTTCCTCGAGGTCCGTGAACACCAGCCCGACGATGAGAGCCGCGAAAGTGCACAATTTGAGCGACAGCACAGAGTGCCCGTGCGAGAGCACGATCGAGAAGAACAGCAGCCCGGTGAGCGCCTCGACGATGGGGTAGCGCGGCGGAATCGGCTGGTGGCAGTGGCGGCAGCGGCCCCGCAACACCAGGAAGCTGACCAGCGGGACGTTGTCGTACCAGGCCACGGGGTGCTCGCAGGCCGGGCAGAACGAGCGCGGGCGAACCACCGACAGGTCTCGCGGAAACCGGAAGATGCACACATTCAGGAAGCTGCCGATGAGCAGCCCGACCAATAGCGCCAATATTGCCTCTAGCATGACAATACTCGATGGTACACCTGAAGCGTGCCGCGAACCATCGCCTCCACCGAAAAAAGGCTTTCGGCGCGCGAGCGGGCGGCGGCTGCCATGGCCCGTGCGGCGTCGGGCCGATCGAGCATTCTACGGACGGCGGCGGCAATGGCCTGGGGAGTGTTCTCGGTCAGCAGGCCCGTCTGGCCGTCGAGCACCGCTTCCGGCAGCCCGCCCACGCGGCTGGCCACGACCGGCGCCCCGGCGGCCATCGCCACAAGCACCGCGGAGCCCAGGCCCTCCTGGTGCGTGATGTAGGCGAAGACGGCGGCATCCCGGCGCAGGTCCTGGTCGAGGTGGCGCGAGAAATGCACCTCAAACCCTCCCAGCGCGGCGGCGCTGCGGAGCAATTCCGTTCCCTTTTCCGGATCGTCGGTAGCCGGGGCGATTACCAACCCGCCGCCGGGGCCGGCCTCGCCCAGCGGCACGCCGTCGTAGACCACCGAGATCCTCCCCGGGGGAACGCCCGCTTCGAGAAGTTGCCGCCTCACGAACTCCGACACCGCGATGCAGTGCTCCGCCCGGCCGTACTTCCAGCGCGATAGCCAGCCGCGCCGCACCGGGAAGGCGACTCTTCGCGAGACGATCAACGGGGCGCTCGCCACCAGCGCCGCGAGCGAATGACCGCGCGCGTCGTGGGCGTGGACCAGGTCGCAGCGGGCCGACCACCGCGCCAGCGCCACAATTCCGACCGGCTGCGCCTCGAGCCCTCTCTCCCTGGCCATATGAAGCAGCGGACCGGAGGACCGCGCCAGTAGCAGCGCCTGGTGGCCGGCGCGCGCCAGCCCCTCGGCCAGATACAGCGCCTGCCACTGGCCGCCGCGCATTTCCCGCCCCGTATCGATGTGCAGTGTTCGCATGAAACCGCGGGCGCCTACGGGCTCATGTTTCTGGCCTTCGCGTATTTCAGAAACGTGTACGTGGCGGCCATGTAGGCGATGGTCAGCCCTTCCAGCCCATCCAGAAATCCCAACTGCAGGAAGTAAGTCCGCAAAAAGGTCCAGAGAGGCTCCAGCATCAGGTTCGGCCAATCCACCTTCTGATTGTTGGAGACCACTTCCTGCGCCGCCAGCGTGGTGTAGCGGTCGAGCGACCTCAGGTGCTCGGAGATCGATTCGCAAGTGTGATGCAGCAGGTTGGACTTGAGGTGCCCAACCGTCCCGTTCACCTGCACGCTTTCATGGACGAAATCGCCGACCCAGCTCGCTTTGCGCCGGTCGTAGAGGCGCGGTTTCCGGTCGGGGTACCAGCCCGAATGCAGTATCCAGCGGCCCAGATACTGGGCCATACGGGGCATGGTGTAGGCGTCGAACTGCGGGCCGTTCTTCTTCAACTGCCAGATCTCGGCCTCCAGGGCCTCGCTCAGCGCCTCGTCGGCATCCAGAGAGAAGATCCAGTCGTAAGAGGCCTGGGCGGCGGCCAGGTTCTTCTGTTTCGCGAACCCCTGCCAGGGACTTTCGACGACTCGTGCGCCCAGCTTGGTGGCGATCTCGACGGTACGGTCCACCGAGCCGCTGTCCAGCACCAGGATCTCGTCGCAACAGCGCAAGCTCTCGATGGCGCGCGCGATGTTGCGCTCCTCGTCGCAGGTAATGATGGTGGCGGAGATCTTCATGGCGCTCAGGAACTGATAGGCGCCGGCATGAAGCACAGCACAAAAACGACCAGCGCCAGCCAGCCCAGCCGCTTCCGGCCGGAATCCAATGCGGTGGGATCGAAGATGGCCGGATGCCGCAGTCCGAGGAACAGTAACAGGACGGCCCACAGCAGCCAGGCCGGGTCGCGATAGAAGACGGCCATGGGAATCAGCGCGACGACGAAGATCCTGGAGAGCCACTTGTGCCACTTCCCCGCCATCGAGTACAGGATGTGGCCGCCGTCGAGCTGGCCGATGGGCAGCAGATTCAGCGCCGTGGCGAAGATCCCGACCCAGGCGGCGCGGGCCACCGGGTGCAGGTAGATGTCCGCACTCGAAACGCCCGGAAAAATGGTCTTCTCCATCAACCACAGCAGCGGAGGCACCCCGAAGACGAAATCGCCGCTTCGCGCGATGCCCGGCAGCACCTTGGAATAGGCCAGCCCGATGGTGAGCGCCGGGAGCAGAAGCGCGAAGCCGGCCAGCGGTCCGGCAATCCCGACGTCGAAGAGCACCTGCTTGGAGTAGATCGGCGAGCGGATGCGGATGAAGGCGCCGAAGGTGCCGATCAGCGGGGGGCCCGGAATGAAATAGGGCAGGCTGGCATCCACGCGGTAGTGGCGGCAGGCGAGATAGTGGCCGAGTTCGTGCGCCAGCAGGATGGCGAGCAGGGTCAGCGAAAATGGCAACCCCGGCGCCAGCGAAAGCGGGTGGCCCCACATGCGGAGCACCGCCATCAGGTCGTCGACGGTGAACGCGGGCCGGTTCCAACGAAAGTTCTGGATCATGCGCGCGCCGACCGCGGTGGTCGAGTAGAGCGTGACGGCCAGCAGCAGCAGATGCAGCCAATAGCGCGGGCGCGGCGGACGGCGGCTCCCGAAGGGCTGCGCTCCGGCCCCCGTCCCATTGGTCGGCGCAGGAAGGTCCGGGCCGGTTGTGAGACCCTGAGAGGACACAAATTCAGGCTACTGCAAAGATTGCAATTCCTTGCCGGGTTTGAACCGCACCGCCTTGCCCGGAGGAATCGAAACCTCGGCGCCGGTGCGCGGATTGCGGCCAATTCCGGTCTTGCGAGGCCGGACGTTGAAGATGCCGAAACCCCGCAGTTCGATCCGCTCGCCCTGCCCCAGGGCCTTCTTCATGCTCTCGAAGACCGTTTCCACGGCCATCTCGGCCTTGGTCTTGGTGATTCCGGTTCGGTTGACCACCTCGTTGATGATATCCAGCTTGATCAAACCAACCTCCTTGATCCGCGCGGCCCGGATCGGATGCGCCGTGTAACGGCAAACCACATGATAGGATTAGGGTTAGTTTCTTGTCAAGCCGCCCCTGCGGCGGCCTCTCCGGCCAATGCCCGCGCTACCTTCAGCGGCACCTCGTAGTTGGGGTGCTCCGCCACTTCCTTCAGGTACTCCACGTGACGGATCACATTCTCCCGATCGATCACGAAGATGGCCCGGCTTTCGATGCGCAACTCCTTGATCAGCGTGCCGTAATTGACGCCGAAGGAAGTGTCGCGATGATCGGAGAGCATCTTCAAATTGTCGATGCCATACGTGTTGCAGTAACGCTTTTGCGCGAAGGGAAGGTCCACGCTGACCGTGTAGATGTCCACGCCCGGCAGCTTGGCCGCTTCCTCGTTGAAGCGCTTGGTCTGCGCGTCGCAGATCGGCGTATCGAGCGACGGCAGGACGCTGAAGATCCGCACATTGCTCCCCGTGCCGGCCAGGGTCACCGGTTGCAGCGCAGTGTTTATGCACTCGAAATCCGGCGCACTATCGCCGGCTTTCAGTTCCGGACCCAGCAAAGTCACAGGATTGCCCTTCATAGTCACAGCAGCTTTTCGTTCCATGGTTCCCTCCAAGATAATCCAGTCCTTCTCATTATCCTACCAATCGCGGGGCTAACTCGTGTGGGTCGGTGACGGGGAGGCGGCAGACGTGGTTCTCGCAGAGATAGGCGGTAGCGGCTCCCTTCACCCGTTGCATGGCCGCGACGGCGGGCCAGCCGGCGGAGAAGAACCGGCGCGCCGCGTCGCCATCCACGAGCAGCAGCGCCTTGTTTGGCTGGAAACGCGCATGGATCGCCCGGAGCAGGGCGCGCGTATCCTCGGCATCCCGGTCGCCCAGCACCACGATCTGACGCGGCGGGGTGGCGCTCGAAGACAGGGCGGCCAGCATCTGCGGCGCAGCCTCCGGAGCCGCCGCGAGGAACGGCGCGAACCAGCGCAGCGCTCTTTCCGCCGCTTCTCGATACGCCGGGCGGCCGAGCAGCGCGGAGAGGCGCAGCAGGTTGAGAATGGCGATAGAATTGCCGGACGGCTCGGCCCCGTCGTAGTCGTCCTTCATCCGCGGCGCGGCCCAGCTCGCGTCAGCGGGCGTGGTGTAGAAGCCGCCGCCCCCGGCGTCCTCTAAGCGCGCGAGCTGGGTGTCGGTAAGCTTTCCCGCCAGGTCCAGGTAGCGCGTGTCGAAGACCGTTTCATAGAGGTCGAGCAAGCCCTGCGCGAAGAACGCGTAGTCGTCGAGGAAACCGGGGATGGCCGCTTCGCCGTCGCGGTAACGTCGCAGCAGAGTCGCGTCCGCCCCGTCGAACAACCGACTGAGCAGGAACTCGGCGGCGGCGCGCGCGGTGTCCCGGTAACGGCGGTCGTCGAGCACCTGGGCGCCTTTGGCGAAGGCCGAAATCATCAGCCCGTTCCAGGCTGTCAGGATCTTGTCGTCCCGTTGCGGACGCGGCCGGCGGGAACGCACCTCCAGGAGTTGCGCTTCCGAGCCGGCGGCGTCCACCGCGCTATCCGCCTCGTAAAGAATGTTCCGCCCCACGAACTCGCCGTGCGGGTCGTCGGGCACGTTGCCGTGTTCCTGAACTCCATAGCGCTGCGAGAATCGCCCGGCGGCGCCTGCGTCGAGCGCCGCCTGGATCTCCTCCTGGCTCCAGAGATAGAAGGCGCCTTCGCGGCCTTCGCTATCTGCGTCCTCGGCGGAATAGAAGCCGCCGCCGGGGTCGGTCATGTCCCGCAGAACGTAATCCAGGATGCCGCGGGCCACCGTGGCGTAACCATCGTCATGCGAGACCTGATAGCCTTCCAGATACGCGACCGCGAGCTGCGCCTGGTCGTAGAGCATCTTCTCGAAGTGCGGCACGCGCCAGCGTTCGTCGACCGAATACCGGTGGAACCCGCCGCCGAGGTGGTCGCGGATTCCTCCGCGCGCCATGGCGTCGAGGGTAGCGGTTACCATCTCGCGCGCCTCCGCGTTCCCGGTGCGCGCCGCGTAACGCAGCAGGAAGCCGAGCACTGCCGGTCGCGGGAACTTGGGCGCTCCGCCAAAGCCGCCGTGACGGGGGTCGAATCCGCGGCGGAAGGCGGTAAAGCCGGCCTCGAGAACGGATTCCTCAGGCACAGCAGCGGCGGGGGCCGCATCGAAGGCTTGGGCTAGCTGCGCCAGCACGTCGCGGTTGGATTCCAGGATGGTTGCACGGTCTCGCCGCCAGGCTTCCGCAACGCGCTCGAGCACCTGGCGGAAGCCCGGACGGCCATAGCGCGCCTCCGGCGGCCAGTACGTGCCACCGAAGAACGGTTTCAGATCGGGCGTCAGGAACACCGACATGGGCCATCCGCCCGAACCGGTGGTGGCCTGCACAAAGCTCATGTAGACGCGGTCGACGTCGGGCCGTTCCTCGCGATCCACTTTGACGGGCACGAACGAGCGGTTGAGCAGTTCGGCGATCTCCGGGTTCTCGAACGACTCGCGCTCCATCACGTGGCACCAGTGACAGGTGGAATAGCCGACCGACAGGAAGATGGGCAGGTCCCGCTCGCGCGCCTGCCGGAAGGCCTCTTCGCCCCAGGCATTCCAGTCCACCGGGTTGTGCGCGTGCTGGAGAAGATACGGACTCTTCTCGCGGATGAGTGCGTTGGAGTGCATCGGCCCCTTGGTTCCATCGTACACTGATCCGATGGGATTACACATTCGAAGGGCGCGCCTCGAGGACGCGCCCGCCATTGCCGCGATGGTGCGCGCACTCGGCTGGTTCGCAAACCTGAGCGCGGAGCCGGAAGCGGTAACCGGCGACCGGGTGGCGGAGCATCTGCAATTGTGCCAGGCGGACCAGAGCCACTCCGTCTACGTGGCCGAGGACCAGGCCGGCGACGTGGCCGGATACGCGACGGTACACTGGCTGCCGTACCTCTTCTTCATGGGCCCGGAAGGCTACGTTTCCGAGTTGATCGTGGGGGAGGCGCAGCGCGGCCGGGGAATCGGCACCCAGTTGCTGGAGGCCGTCCGGCGCGAAGCTCTGGAGCGCGGCTGCTGCCGGCTGATGCTGATCAACAAGCGGCATCGCGAGTCCTATCAGCGCGAGTTTTACTCCAAGCGCGGATGGATCGAGCGCCCGGCCGCGGCCAGTTTCGTGCTCCCGCTGAAGTAATTCCGCTAGACTGACATACTATGGATAAACTTCAAGAGATAACGAGACGGCGGAAGGCCGCGCACGGCAAAATGCTGGCGCTGGATTCGAAAATCTACCGGGCTTTTCTGGAAATGGAAAAGGCGGCTTACACCGACGGCGCGCTGCCCAAGAAGACCAAGGAGTTGATCGCGCTGGGCATCTCGGTAGTGACCGATTGCGAGAGCTGCATGCAGTGGCACATCGAGCAGGCCGCCGAAGCCGGCGCCTCCCAGCGCGAAGTGCTGGAAGCCATCGAGGTCGCTATCGAGATGGCCGCCGGGCGCGCCACCGTATCGGCCCGCTTCGCGCTGGAGGTGATGGACGGCGTGTTTCAGCCTCCGGCCGCCGGGGTTTAGGCATCCGGCGCGCCGGCCGAAAATCGGATACCATGGCGGACGAGGGACTATGAGCTACTACCAAGAGAACCGCGAGGCTTTTCTGGAGGGATTGAAGACCTTCCTGCGTATCCCCAGCATCAGCACCGAACCCGAGCACAGGCCGGACATACAGCGCGCCGCGGAATTCGTGCGGAACGAATTGAGCGCGGCCGGCCTCGCAAAGGCGGAGCTGATCGAGGGCGCCGGCCATCCGCTGGTCTACGCCGAGTGGCTGGGCGCGCCCGGCAAACCCACGCTGCTGTTTTACGGCCATTACGACGTGCAGCCGGTGGAACCTCTGGAGGAGTGGAAATCGCCGCCGTTCGAGCCTGAGGTGCGTAACGACAACATCTACGCGCGCGGCTCCTGCGACGACAAGGGGCAGGTGTACATCCTGGTAAAGGCGGTGGAGGGCCTGCTGAAAACCACCGGCAAGCTGCCGTGCAACGTTAAGTTCCTCATCGAGGGCGAGGAGGAGGTGAGCGGCGAGCACATCGAGAGTTACGTGGCTAAGAAGCCGCCGCGCCTGGCCTCCGACGCCGCCATTATCTGCGACACGGAAATGTTTGCTCCCGAGTTGCCCACCATCTGCGTTGGCCTGCGCGGAATCGTGTACACCGAACTGCATGTGCAGGGCGCGGATCACGACCTGCACTCGGGCGTCTACGGGGGCGCCGCGCCGAATCCGATCCAGGCGATCGCCGAGATCGTGACCGCGCTGAAGGACCGCGACGGCCACATTCTGATTCCCGGCTTCTACGATCGCGTGCAGCCACCCAGTCGCAAGGAGAAGGAGGCCTGGGCCCGCCTGCCTTTCAACGAAGACGAGTACCGCAAGAAGGAAATCGGTTCGCCGGCGCTCACCGGAGAGCCCGAATTCGATGTCTTCGAGCGCACCTGGGCGCGGCCCACTTTCGAGGTGCACGGCATCCGCGGCGGCTTCACCGGCGAGGGCGCCAAGACCGTGATCCCGGCCCGCGCGGTGGCCAAGATCAGCATGCGCCTGGTGGCCGACCAGCGGCCCGAGGAGGCGCTGGCACAATTCAAGGCCGCCGTCGCCAAGGTGTGTCCGCGCGGTGTCACCGCCGAAGTGAAGCTGATCCACCACGCCGGCGCGTCGCTGGTCAATCCCGATAATCGCTTCATCGACGCGGCCGCGGCCGCCATGCAGCAGGTGTTCGGCAGCCAGACGGTCTATATTCGCTCGGGCGGCTCCATCCCCATCGTCGGCTCTTTCGAGCACAGCCTCGGAATCCCCAGCGTGATGATGGGATTCGGCCTGCCCGACGACAACCTGCACGCGCCCAACGAGAAGTTCCACCTGCCGAACTTCTATCGCGGCATCGAAGCCGTGGCGCGGTTCCTGGAAATCGTGGGGCAGTAAATGGCACGCCCTCTCGCGCTGGTCACGGGGGCGTCGAGCGGCATTGGCGCCACCTTCGCGCGGGCGCTGGCCAAGCGCGGCTATGGCCTGGTGTTGGTCGCGCGCCGCAAGGACCGGATCGCGGCGCTGGCGCGCGAACTCAACGGCGAAGCGTTCCCCGCCGATCTCACGAGCGCGGCGGAACTCAAGCTGGTGGAGGACCGCATCGCCGCGGCGGAAGATTTGGAGCTGCTCGTCAATAACGCCGGCTTCGGCGTGACGGGCCGCTTCTGGGAGGCGGACCTCGACGGGCAGGACCGCATGCACCGTCTGCACGTTGACGCGACCGTGCGCCTGACCCACGCCGCGCTACGCGGAATGGTGGCGCGCGGGAAGGGCGGCGTGATCAATGTCTCCTCGGTGGCCGGCTTCGTGCAAAGTCCGGGCAGCACCAGTTACGGCGCCACCAAGCGCTGGATGAACGCCTTCACCGAGGGCCTGTACCTGGAGTTGAAGAGCGCCGGATCGGCGGTGAAGGTGCAGGCGCTTTGCCCCGGCTTCACCTATACCGAGTTCCACGATGTGGCGGGCATGGACCGCAACCTGATCGCCAAGCGCATGTGGCTGCGTGCGGAGGACGTGGTCGATGCTTCGCTGCGCGGCCTGGACCGCGGGGAGCTGTTCGTAGTCCCCGGCTGGCGCTACAAGTTCCTGGTCCGCCTCCTGGCCATCGTGCCGGACGGCCTGCGACGGTGGGGAACGCTGATCTACGCGCGGCGGGCGAAGCGGGTGTAGGTAGCTGGGATGTCCTGTCTTCGTCCGATCCTGGCCGTGGGATTCCTGCTGGCAGCGGTGTCGGCTTCGAAGGCGCAGCGGCCTGGCCATCCCGCCGGGATGTATTGCGGGGGAAGCGAAGTCAAAGAGATGGGCTCGCTGCGGGCTTCGGGTATCGAGGGTACCGCGGTGGACCCGGCTGGCGAGGAGATACCGCGGGCGCGAGGCCAGGTGCAGGTTCAGGGTTCCAAGAAGCTCCTGGTTGACATCTGGGCGGACTATCACGGACGGTTTCGCCTGCTGCTCCTGCAACCGGGGACCTATTGGCTGGGGGTTTCGGCTGGGGGCTTTAACCTCCACATTTGGGAACTGAAGATAATGCGTTCGCTGAGCGTGGTGAAGCTGCGGGCAGTGTTGAGCCTCGGCACCTGAGGCCCGCGGGAGCGGCAACTCCCAGCCACTACGAATCCCGGCCCAGCGCCACGACGAAGTACCGGGCGGGGGTGGCGCCGGCGTTGCGCAAGCCGTGTTCGTCGTTGGAGGCAAAATAGGCCAC
>Ga0326728_10011019_pt1 | contig 20846 bp, 13 predicted proteins | sample MB3enrmetagenome_FD_207602 | JGI IMG/M metagenome (GOLD analysis project Ga0326728, IMG submission 207602) | Lab enriched peat soil microbial communities from McLean, Ithaca, NY, United States - MB31MN | ecosystem: Environmental > Terrestrial > Soil > Wetlands > Peat | place: USA: New York... | reverse complement strand
CCAACCTGATCCTCATCGGCATGGCGAAGGAAGACTTCGACATGGTCCGCGAGTACTCGGAGCGTCTGCTGGATCTTCGGCCCGACTCCACGGTGGCGCTGGAAGGCCTGGCGGCGTGGGCTTGCGCCGCGGGCGAGCACGCCCTCACGGCCAAGTTCTGCACGTTGCTGGTTTCCGCGGTTCCGGGCCATTTCGAAGGCTGGTTCAACCTGGCGCTGGCGCACCAGAAATCCGGACGGTGGGAGCAGGCCGCCGAGGCGTACGAGGAAGCGCTCAAGCTCAAACCGAAATCCTCGGAAGCGCTGACCAACCTGGGAATCGTGCGGGAACAGCTTCACGACACGGCGGGCGCGCGCTCGGCCTATGAACGCGCCATGCAGGCCGCGCCGGACGCGCTGGCTCCGCTCTGGAACATGGCGTTGCTGCTGGAGCACACCGACCAGTTGGAGGAAGCCGAGCGCTGGTACAAACTGGTGCTGGAGAAAGCCCCCAAGGAAGAGGAAGCGCGTTTCCGCCTGGGGTATCTGCGGCTGCAGCGGTCGGACTATCGCGGCGCCGCCGAGGCCTTCGAAGGCTGCCTGAAATTCCGTCCCAATTGGCCCGAAGCCTACGCCAACCTGGCGCTGGCCTACAACGGCCTGGACGAACGCGACCGCGCCGAGCGGATCTACGAAAAGATGATCGAGAGCGACCCCAAGAATCTCGACGCTCTGCGGGGGCTGGCCGCGCTGGCCATTCAGGCCAACGATTTCGACGCGGCGCTGGAGTTCCACGTTCGCCTGATCGACCTCGGCGAAACCTCGGCCGAGGTGCTGTACAACGCCGGACTGATGCACGAGAAGGCCGGCCGCCTCGACAAGGCCGTCGCTCTGTATCGCGAGGCCCTTACCCAGCAGCCCGACATGCCCGAAGCGCTGCTGAACCTGGGGAGAATTCTGGAGACGACCGGCAAATCCGACGAAGCGCGGTCGTGCTGGGGCAAGGCCCTGGAAGCCGAACCGGCCCTGGCGCAGGGATACTTCGGACCCGCGATCGAGTGACATTCCCATGCTCAAACCCACAACCGTTTTGCTGGAATTTCTTACGTGGTTTGCCTGGCTGGCGTGCTTCGCCTCGCTGCAAAACATGCTCTGCGTTCGATACCCCGACCTGCGCCGCGTTTGCCGCAAGGCTTACGTGTGCACCATGATGGTGCCGATCCTGGGAAGCCTCTGGCTGATGGCCAGTTCCGACAACGGAACCGATATGTTCGCGCTTCTCAACCACGGATTTGGAGCGGGCGTCTTCGCGCAAACCTTCCTGCGCGCGGTGGTGCTGCTGAAGTGGCTGATGGCGAGCGGCCTCCCGCACCACGTGGCCTTGCCGGACGATGCCGGAGCCAGGGCCCTGTACGCGGAGGGCGACCTGGTGGCGTTGATGGGGGTACTGGGCCAAACCCTGCGCAAACCCGTCGCGTCGGAACGAAACATCGCGATCACGCGCGAACGAAGGATCGCGGAGTGATCCGCCGCGGAGCCTAGCGCACCAGGCAGGGCCGCTTCGGATCGAATTTCCACCCGGGGATGAGATACTGCATCGCCGCAGAGTCGTCGCGCGCCCCCGCGCCAACCCGGCGGTAAAGCCGGTTGGCTTTCTCCACTTCCTCCATGTCCAACTCGACGCCCAGTCCGGGACGGTCCGGAACGGCGACCGATCCCCCCTCAATGCGCAGCGGATCGCGCGTCAGGCGCTGGCCGTCCTGCCAGATCCAGTGCGTGTCGATGGCCGTAATCCGGCCGGGCGCGGCGGTCGCCACGTGGGCGAACATGGCGAGCGAAACATCGAAATGGTTGTTGGAGTGGGAGCCCCAGGTGAGGCCCCATTCGTGGCACAACTGGGCCACCCGCACGGCGCCTTCGAGGGTCCAGAAGTGCGGATCGGCGAGCGGAATATCCACGGCATGCAACTGGATGGCGTGCGCCAGTTGCCGCCAATCGGTGGCGACCATGTTGGTGGCCGTCGGAATCCCGGTGGCGCGGCGGAATTCGGCCATGATCTCGCGCCCCGAATACCCGCCCTCGGCGCCGCAAGGATCTTCGGCGTATGCCAGGACGCCCGAGCGCCCGCGGCACAGGCGGACGGCCTCGTCCAGAGACCAGGCGCCGTTGGGATCGAGGGTGATGCGCGCCCGCGGAAAACGCTCCGCCAGTGCGGTGACGGCTTCCATCTCGCGCTCGCCTTCCAGTACGCCTCCCTTGAGTTTGAAATCCTGGAAACCGTAGCGCGCGTGGGCCGCTTCGGCCAGGCGCACCACGGCATCCGTGGTTAGGGCTTCTTCGTGGCGCAGGCGGAGCCAGTCGTCGGCGGCACCGGGGTCGCTCTCGTAAGGCAGATCGGTGCGGGCGCGGTCGCCGATATAGAACAGGTACCCGAGCACCGGCACGCGGTCGCGCTGGCGGCCTCCACCGAGCAGTGCGCAGAGGGGAACGCCGAGGAACTGGCCCAGCAGGTCGAGCAGGGCGGCTTCCAGCGCGGCGACGGCGTGGATGGCGGTGCGCGAGTCGAAGGTCTGCAGGCCGCGGCCACAGGCATCGCGGTTCCCGAACCGCTGGCGGACGGCGCTCAGGATCTCGCGGTACCCGCCGATCGACCCGGTTACCAGCGGCCGCGCGTCGTCCAACGTCTGCCGGATGCTCTCGCCGCCGGGCGCCTCGCCGACCCCGGTGCGGCCGGAACTGTCGCTGAGGATCACCAGGTTCCGGGTGAAGTAAGGGGCGTGCGCGCCGCTGAGGTTGAGCAACATGCTGTCATGCCCGGCCACGGGAATCGCCCGCAGGCCGGTCAGCATCGGAGCGCCGGTAGTGGGAGGAGTCAAGACTCCAGTGTACCCGGGGCGGAGCGGGGAGGGTCCGCATGGAACCGGGGCCGGGATTGCGGCGGCGGCTTCCATCGGGAACGCGGGCCTGGGCTGGTGCGGTAGGGATTTCGCGAAAGGGATGCGGTGTCAGGGTCAAGTGTCCGGTTTGGGTATTACGCGGCCAGTTGACGTGACGGGGACTTCTCGGGAGCGATCCCTCGCGGCCTGTTTCTGGGGGCGGCGCAAAAGAGCCCAACTATTGAGTCCGCAGCTTTTTCCGCAATGCAGCGGGTAACGCGAAGAGCAAGTTGACCTCGGGGTGCACCACTATCCCTGGAGATTTTCTGCGGGCTCATCCGTGGCAGGTGCAATTTTGCCGGACAGGAAGTCGCCAACGCCACCGGTAATATGGCATACTGCATCATGCCTCAGAGCCTATTTCCCATAACCCTGGGTTTTCTGTCTCCTCTAATTGCGTTCGCAATTCAGGCGGCCGATCTCACAACCGGACCACCGGCATTTTCGGTAAGCGGCGTGGTGCAGGATGCCACCACAAAGAAAGTTATCGAGGGGGCGGAAGTTTTTGTCGAGAACGACTGCGACCCCAAAGCCACGACCGGGCCGGACGGCATGTTTACGATTCCCAATGTGCCGCCCGGCTGGCACTTGGTTTCCGTCTACCCGACGGACAGCAGCCTTTCCGGGAGCCAGCACGTGTTTGTGAGTGCCGAACACGGTCCACCGAACGTGAGAATCGAGGTCAACACTGTCGCGCCCACTCCTCTTCCCGGCGCCACGGTAGATCGGCCGTATAGTTATAAGCTGAGCCTTTCGGGGGCGGGTTCCGCGAGTTTTCGTATCACGGGTGGGAGTGGGAAGCCGTGGCTGCAACTGACCGGTCCGTCCCTGGATACATTAGAGGGCGAGCCTCGCGCGACGGCCGACCCGCAGAGTACCGTTATTGTGCGAGCGTGCGCCGGCGGAAAAACGCCGATACAGAGGAAGTTCGTCATTCCGGTTGCGAAAGTAACTTGTTCCGAGGGCGAGGAGTTCGCGTGGTGTGAGCGCGAGGCAAACACGACGGACACGCCGCGCAGGATAAGCGTGAGCGTGCCGCTGGTGACCCTGCGATTCAGCAATGAAGCACCCTTGGACAAGCCGCTGGAACAGTGGCCATTGGACCCGCAGATTATTCAATTCAACCGGGTGGATGGCGACTCCGGAAGGTTCGGCCATCTCATGCCCCATCGGAGCAAAGTCGTCCCTACGGATCATACAACTGATGCAACCCGCTTCTCTCAAGACCTTGTAAACGCGGTCGTTGCGAGCAAGATCTCGTTGTCTGGGTCCATTCTAGTGCAACGCGGCCTGGCAAATTGCTGGGAGTATCAATGGAAAGTTGTAACGCAGAGCGTGGATTCCTCTAATATTCTGGTTTACCTGCCCAGTGACCTGAGTTCGTTTTGCGCCGGCGGGACTCTGCTGATCGTACTTCCGGTCCATGCTATCTGGGCGACAGCGGTCGGCTCAAAGGCGAATACCTATGACCCAAGCTGGAAACCCCTGAGTCCACCCCTGCGGGCTCACGAATGCAACGGAAGTGATCCGCTGGCACCCAATGGCATCCCGGTCCAGGGCATCCGGCCGTGCGACGATAAGCCAGGGTTTTTCAGGCAGGGACCCAGTTATTGGAGTCCCGTCGCCTGGGGTTACATCCGCCTGACTCAACCCGGCGGTACCCAGGGAAGCATTTCGCTGGCGCCAAGGGCCATCAGCTTCAAAGGCGCCTGGGACAGCCAAGCCTACGTCTCCACACGGCTGGGACCCGGATGGATCGGTCTGACCGCGATGTACGAGCACGATCACAAACCGCAGGACGATCTGAATTCGGTTACTGGAGGGCTTACATATGATTGGCGATTCGGGAACAGCCAGTCGCCCCTGCCTCTGATAAAGCCGTCATCGGCCAACGCTTTCCAAGGGGATCCCGTTTTCGGCATGCGAGCGCCGGAGGCCACACTGAGGTTCGGTCCAGAATGGACGCCTTGGGTGCAGCACGGCTCCGACGGGGTGATATCGAGAGAGAACCTGAATTTGGTTTGGGCGGAAACTTTGAAATTTCCGTTCGTTTTTAACGCCCCAAGCTGGCGAGTGTTCAATCGGCAGCCGCAGCCATCAATGGTTAGCATCCTGCCAGTTGTTGGCGCCGAAGAGGGAGTTCGAATTATATCGCATAGCTCCCAGGTGACCAAGCTGGGAGATATTGCCCGATTTGTGGCCGGTGGAGACGCAAGCCTGCGATGGCCCTTCAACTTCACGCACAATTTTCTGGGCGACAAACCAATCACGCTGGACTATTCCTTTCGGGCTCGAAACCTCGCGGACGACGAGTCTCAAGTTGACGCGAGGTCGCAAAAGGAGACTTTTTCGGCGGGCTGGCGATCTTACAGCAGAGTTACCCTGATTATGCCTTTTTCGGCGTACCTGCAGATGCGCGTGGCTTTTCAGCGGGGCGCTCTGCCGCCCCTGTTCCAATGGGTGGGAACTTTCTTGACGCTGGGAGTCACTTTCTCCAATCCTGGCTCGTCCGAGCACTGAGGACAACGAAATTGTTCTGTTTCGATCTGCACACGCCCTGTCGGGGTATAAGCACGTCGCAGAAAGGGTAGGCTACCACGTCACTGAACATGGTGAGCTCAGTTCGACTTGGCCGCGCAACGCGTCGTCGGGCTAGGGGCGCCGACAATCCGCAGCCGGGAAGCGCGGCAGCGCCCGATTTCTCCCGTGAAACGCCGTTCACGTCAGCCGGGGTAAACGATCCCGGCCACTTTGATGTAAGTCGCCAAATCGGACAGACGATATCCGATCCATTTGCTATCGCGGGGCTGTGCTGCCCGAGTTCACCGCCGAAGGAGACCTGCCTCCTGGAGTGCACGTGGCGGATTGGCAAGAGTTCCAAACTCGGTTCTGCGGCTCATCGTCGAGGCGCGTATGGCTGTCGGGCCGCCTTCGGACGCTCTTGGAACTTGCCGCCATAAACGGAAAACTGCGTCGGGTCTTCATTTGGGGCAGTTTTATCACCGCGAAACCGGCCCCTAAAGATCTCGACATTCTTTTGATCATGGACGACGACTTTGAAGTCGATGGGGTTGCCGCCCCAGCCCGAGCCGTTTTCGATTCCGTGCGGGCCAAGTTGCTTTTCGAAGCCGACGTCTTCTGGGCGCGATCTTCCATCGGGCACGAATTGCTCGATCTGTGGCTGGACACCTATCAGACTTCCAGGAGCTTCCCAAAAACGCGGTATTGTGGAACTGGAGTTGCCGTGATTCAAACCGACGACCAAATGCTCCTGGCGCAGCAATGTGTCGCCAATCTGCGAAGAATCCTCCTGGAGGCGCGCAAGGTCCATTCGCGGCAGGACTACGCCCGCATGGCGGAGCCAATCCTGCTCGAAGTCCAGCAACGCGAGCAGGAGATTCTTGAGTATTTGACCAGGGACCTGGAACAACCGGTAGCAATCTGATCCGCAGGGGACGTGACGTGCCGCCACTCGGCTGCGTTGTCGTCTCGGACGTGCGCCTTGCGGAGCCGTACCTGAGAGCTACGCCAGCGCGATGATCGGCAAGCCGTCAATACCTTCGAAATCGCTGTCGCGGCTGACCAGTGTCGCTGCGGGACCGAGGCCGCGCTGTTGGCGAGCCAGCTTAACGGCCGCGTAAAGGTCGCCCGCCCGTTCCGGGACCGGTTCGCAGCGGAAGATAGCCAAAAACTGGCGGGCGGTCTCTTCCGACTCCGTGCGCCGTTTGCCCGCCGGCAGTCTGGCAATCCCGAAAAATACTTCGCCTCAAACGATCGTACAAGTAGCCGCGCGATCTCCCTGGTCCAGGCCACCCATCCAGTTCTCGATTCGTGGGGCCGCTCTCATCAAATCGCCGGTCGCGTTCGTGTCTAGTAAGCAGGTTACTCCGGCGACCACCTGTCGAAGACGCCTTGATCGCGCACTGGCAACTGTGCAGCGGCAATCGCGGCCTCGAGATCGTCGACGGCTGCGGCGCTTGGATGCGGCAGCCCCCGAACGGCTCGCAACACGACCTCAGGCGAACCCTCCCGGTCGAAGAGAGAGCGCAGACTATCGAGAGCCACCTGCTCCGCGCTCTTCCGCTGCACGGCGGCAATCCCCTCCAGGCCACGCGCGCGGTCATCTGGGATGTGAATCGTCATCGTGTTCGTCGATACTATTCTCTCAACACTAGAAGCGCGCTGAAGCGGTTCCGGCGCCCAGCCGCACGCAGCCAGCAGTTATAATCTCCAGTCGGAAGGAGATTGTTCGAATGAAGCTGCGATTGACGGTGCTGTTGGTGGCGGCGCAACTGAGTTTCTTCGGCGTAGCCGAAGCCCAGCGGAAGAGTCCCGAGCATTGGGTGGCCACCTGGGCCACGGCGGAAACGCTGGTCCGGACGCCCGTTCCGGCGCCGGCCGCGCCGCCCGCCACTCCGCCACCGGGTGCGCGCGGCTTCCATAACCAGACCGTGCGCATGGCCGCGCGCGTCAGCATCGGCGGACACCGGCTGCGGGTGAAGATCGCCAACTCTTTCGGCAGCGCCCCTCTGGCGGTTGGCGCGGCGCACATCGCCGTTCGCGCCAAGGAGTCGGAAATCGTCGCCGCCTCGGACCATGCGCTATCGTTCGCCGGCAAGCCGGGCTGCGCCATCGGACCGGGAATCGTGATGATCAGCGATCCCGTGGACATGACCGTGGCGCCGCTGGCCGACCTGTCCGTCAGCCTCTACTTCCCGGAGGACACCGGCGCCCCGACCAGTCATGCCACGGCGCTGCACTACACCTACATCAAGGACGGCGACGCCACCGCCCAGGCCTCCCTGCCCGATGCGCAAAAGACCCAGCAGTATTACTGGCTGGCGGGCATCGACGTGGTCGCCCCCGCCGGTGCGGCGGCCATTGTCACGTTCGGCGACTCCATCACCGACGGCGCGCGATCCGACCCGGAGACCGACCACAGTTGGCCGGCGCTGCTCGCGGCGCGGCTGGCCGCTAACAAGTCGACGGCCGATATCGGCGTGGCCAACATGGGCATCGGAGGGAACCGGGTGCTGCGGGACATCGCCGGCGCCAGCGCGCTGGCCCGTTTCGACCGCGACGTGCTGAGCCAATCCGGCGTGAAGTGGGTGATGTTCCTGGAAGGCATCAACGACATCGGCCACGGGGCCGTTGCACCCGCCGAAGCGGTGACGGCCGCGGAGTTGATCGCCGGCCACAAGCTGATCGTCGAGATGGCGCACGCCCACGGCATCCAGGCCATCGGCTGCACGCTGACGCCGTACGAAGGGGCCAGCTATTCCAGCGAGAACGGCGAAGCCATCCGCGAAGCCCTGAACACGTGGATTCGCACCAGCGGTGCGTACGATGCGGTGGTCGATTTCGATGCGGCCACGCGCGACGCCGCCAACCCCAAGCGCATCCGCGCCGAGTTCGACCCCGGCGACCATCTGCACCCCAATAACGCGGGCTACCAGGCCATGGCCAACGCCGTCGACCTGTCGATCTTCGGAGGCAAGAAAAAATAGCCGGCAGCCGTCAGCCATCAGCCACCAGCTCATAGGGCGCGTCCCGCAGCCGCTGCGGTGCTTCGCCCCGGGGAGCGCGCGGAATCCTCCCGCTTCCGCGGAAAAGCTGAAGGCTCACGGCTGAAGGCTGCTTTTGTGCGTTCGCACAAAATCGAGCCGAAAATAAAGGAGTTAGGTGTCATTTTTTGTGCGATCGCACAAAAACCACTCTTCCGCCGTAATCTCCCAGACCTCGGCGGGCAGCCGGCCGGACACATATTCGCCCTCGAAGGTGGCGACCAGCCGCATGCCCTGCTTCTCCGAAATGCGCCGCGATGCTACATTCGCAGCCGCTTTGCGAGTCCGCAATAACGGTTCGCGCAGCACCCCGAACCAGTAGTCCGTCACGGCGTCGCACGCTTCGGTCATCAGGCCCTGTCCGTGCCACGGCAGCCCCAGCCAGAATCCGCGATGGTGCTCCGGGTTTCGCATCAGCGAAATCAGGCCGATCATCCGCGCCGGCTCGCTCTTCAGCCGCAAGGTCCAGTGCCATTCCTCTCCGCGCTCCATGGCCGGCAGGGCATGGTCGCGATAGAAGGTCAGCGCTCCATCGGGCGGATAGGGCCAAGGCACGCGCGTCGCCAGGTACCGCACAATCTCCCACCGCGGAAACAGAAGCTGCGTCGGCTCCGCGTCGGACAATTCCGCCGGGCGGAGAAGCAGGCGCGCGGTCTCGAGTTGCGGGGGCATATGGAGACGATTATAGAGCGCACCCCTCGTGACCCGGAACCGCAAGGGTAAGAAGCTGTGCAAGAGTAGCCTGCAAACGGTCCAGTGCGCTGGAAACGGCAAGAACATCGCCCGCCGCTGACGCTGGCGGTTCCGTGCCGGAACTCAAACCTCGTCCTCTGCGGGAATATCGAAATTCACCAGGTCGCCGCGGAAGCCGCGGGTCTTCCACGCTCCGTAAGCGATTCCGGCGGCCATCCAGATGCTGCCGGCGATCTGCGCGGCGCGGCTCAGGTTCAGCCACAGCAGCAGGCAAACCGCGAACCCCAGCACCGGCGGAATCAGGTTGCGCAGCTTCTTTTCTTTCTCGCGGACGTAGTAACGCATCAAGGCGGCGGCATTCACGCCCATAAACGCAATCAGCGCGCCGAAGTTCAGCATCTGCGCGCCCAGGTCGTAATCCAGCAGGAACGCGCCGATCAGGCTGATGACGCCCACGAACACCACGTTGTTGCGCGGGATGCGCCGCTTGGGGTCGATCGCGCCGAAAAACGATTTCGGCAGGGCGTTGCTTCGCCCCATGCCGAACAGCAGCCGCGCGGCGCCGAGCTGCGCGCCCATCCCCGAGCCGAAATTGGCCAGCACCAGGGTGAATCCGACAATCGCGAACAGCGGCGCCCAGGTGCGCCCCGCGACGTAGACGAACGCCGTGGTTTCGTCGGGGAACGGTTGCGAGGCCGGCCACACCAGTTGCGCGGCGTACACTTCGGCCGCGGAGAGCAGGCCGATCGCGACGCACGTGAGCACGGTGGCCAGCAGGATATTGCGGCGCGGGTTCTCGGCTTCCTCCGAGAGCGTCGAGATGCCGTCGAATCCGATGTAGGTCAGGACCGCGATGGAGGTGCCGCCCAGCACCGCGCCGGGGCGGAAAGTGGCGGGGTCGAAAAACGGTCGCGTGAAGAAGCCCGCGCCACCGTGCGCATGGCCGAAAACGTAGCGGGCCGCGCACACGAAGAAAATCGCGATCACCACTCCCATGCCGGCCGCCAGACCCGCGTTCATCCTGGCCGACGTGCGGATGCCCTGGATATTCAGTCCCGTGAACAATAACGCGAACAGAATCGCCCAGCCCCAGTAAGGAACGGCGGGCGCGAACTGGTGCGCCTGCTGGCTCACCCAGACGATGCAGATCATGGGATTGAGCATGTAGTCCATCACCATGCTCCATCCGGTCACATATCCCAGCGCCGGGTTGATCTCCCGTCCCACGTAAGTGAATGCCGATCCCGCGCTGGGATACGCGCGCGCCATTCTTCCGTAGCTGATGGCGGTGAAGAGCATGGCCACCATGGCGATGAGAATGGTGGTCGCCACGTGACCGCGGCCGCGATTGCTGAGCACCCCGAAAACCGACATGGGGGCCGTCGGCTGGATCACAATCACGCCATAAAGAATGAGGTCCCACAATCCCAGGGCACGCCGGAGATGGGCGGGATCGGTTGCCGGGCTGGACATGAAGAGTTCATTGTCCCATGATCGAATCACACAGGCCGTTACAATAAGTCCATGCCCTTCATCCCCATCCCCGAAGCCATCGAGGAAATCCGTGCCGGACACATCCTGATCGTGGTGGACGACGAGGACCGCGAGAACGAGGGAGATCTCACCGTCGCCGCCGAAGCCGTCACCCCGGAAATCATCAACTTCATGGCCACCCACGGCCGCGGCCTCATCTGCCTGGCGCTCACCCCCGAACGTTGCGACCACCTGCACCTGCCGCTGATGAGCCCGCTCAATACTTCCAACTTCGGCACCGCCTTCTGCGAGACCATCGATGCCCGCGAGGGCGTCTCCACGGGCATCTCCGCCGCCGACCGCGCCCGCACCATTCGGATGGCGGTCGACCCCCATTGCCGTCCCTCCGACCTGGCCCGCCCCGGCCACATCTCCCCGCTGCGCGCCCGCGAAGGCGGCGTCCTGGTGCGCACCGGCCAGACCGAAGCCGCGGTGGACCTCGCCCGCCTCGCCGGTCTGGTCCCGGCCGGCGTGATCTGCGAAGTCATGAACGATGACGGCAGCATGGCGCGCGTCCCCCAGTTGGAGGAGTTCTGCGAGCGGCACAACCTGAAAATGGTGTCGGTGGCCGAGTTGATCCGCTATCGCATGAAGACCGAGCGTTTCGTCCGCCGCGTGGCCGAAGGGTTGTTGGAAACCGAATTCGGCGAGTTCCGCACGATTGCCTACGGCAGCGACCTCAACCCCGAGTCCCACCTGGCGCTGGTGCGCGGCGAGGTCTTCGGCAAGGAGTCCGTCCTGGTGCGGATGCACGCCCGCTGCGTCTATGGCGACGTTTTCGGCAGCGTCCGTTGCGATTGCGCCAAGTTGATCCGCAATTCCCTGCGGGCCATCGCCAATGAGGGCTCCGGCGTGCTGGTCTACCTGCACGAAACCGGCATCGGATTCCGCATCGAACAGGCGAACCACGGCGAACCGCGCATGGTCTCCCACGACCGCGATTTCACGCATTACAAGAGCGACATCGGCCAGCGCCAGTTGCAGCACGAGCACGGACTGGGAGCGCAGATCCTATCCGACCTGGGGTTGCACACCATCCGCCTGCTGACCAATCACCCGCGGCGCATCGTGGCCCTGGAAGGTTTCGGCATCGAGATCGTGGGGCAGGTTCCGGTGGAACGGTAGATCTTCCCGGCTCAGTACCGGTAGGTCAGCCCGAACTCACACACCCGCGATCCGAAAAAGCTGCTGGCTACCAGGCCGAATGGCGGGGTGTTGATGTTCTGGTCTCCCGACCAGAAGGTCGCGTGGTTCAGCGCGTTGATCGCCATCATCCGCAGTTCCACCGAATGATGGTCGGAGAATTTGATCTCACGCAGCAGGTTCAGATCCAGGTCGAACGTCCAGGGGCCGTCGAACATGCGGCGTTGCAATGTCCCCAAGGTTCCGGCCGGCGGGTTGAAAAAGATCTCGCCGGTGAATGGCGCTTCGTCGATACCGGATACCGCGCCGGTCCCATCCGCCGGATTGACCGCGGACAACGGCACCATCATCGGCCCGTTCCCGGTCATGTGGAAGCGGACCGCATGGAACAGCGCCTGGCCCGAAAGACTGGTATCCGCGTCGTTGTAATACGAGCGCGCGGCGCGATTGAGCGTGCCGTATCCCGAGGTGATGGAAAACGGCGCGCCCGATTGCCACTCCATCACCGCGCCCACCGTCCAGCCGCCGATCACGCGATCCAGCGGCCGGAAGTGCAACCGGTGATCTTTCCCGAAGGGCAGCTCGTAAAAGCCGCTGGCCTTGATCATGTGGGTCAAATCGAAGTTGGCGCGCGACCGCTCGATCTTGGGGTTGTGGATGTCGAGCAGGTTCTGGAAACGCGTCTGCGAGTCGCCATCGGCATCGCTGAGGACCTTGGAAAAGCTGTAGTTGGCGGTCAGGCTGAGGCCCGAGCGCATGCGATGGCGGGCTTCCAGTTGCAGCGAGTTGTAGCTGGCGCTGGAGAAATTCGTCAGCATGTCGGTGGCGATGGCATCGGGATTGGCGAAGAACGGCACCGCGTTGTTGGGATTGTAGCCATTGGTCTGGAAGTAGTACGCCAGCTCGCCGGGCTGCCCGGTTTCGATGTAGTTCACCACGTTGCCGTCGCTGCGGCTCAAGCTCGTGCTCAGGCCGCCTTTGCCGGTCAACTGATTGAACACCAGCAGCGGCTGGCTGCCTGGAACCGCGGTGCTGTAGGCCGGGTTGAAGGTGCCGTTGGCCTTCAGCGATAGCAGCGCGTTGTTTTGCGCCTTGAGGAAGTCCTGTAGGAATCCGCCGGCGTTGATGTTCACCTGGTTGAAATCGAAGGCGCGGTACGCCCCCACGGTGTGGTTCCCCACGTAGCGCGCCTCGTAGACCGTGCCTTTGAACGCCTGTTGAATGCCGGCGGAGTACTGCTGCACGTAGGGGCGGTGCAAATTCGGGTCGACGGCGCCCACGATGTTGAAGACATTGCTCTGGTAGTTGTACGCGGTGGTCAGCGGGACCTGGTAGACCGGCTCGGGGATGGCTGGGACGCCGTTTCCCACCTGGCCGGAAAGCCCCGTGCCCGCCGCAAAGCCCTGCAGGCCGGCGTTGGCTTCGAGCATGTTCTCGGGCGCCAGGATGGCCTGGTCGTTGACGTAAAAAATGGAATAGGCGGCGCGCACCGCGGTTTTGCCATCCCCGAACACGTCCCACGACACGCCCACGTTCGGGCCGAAATCCTTCTTGTCGCGGTGGTACCACGGATTTCCGGCGGAGGCGCCGGTGAAGTTCAGGGTGGTGTTGGGATTGAGGAGCGTTGCCACCGCGCTGCCGTTGAAGACCGGCTCCAACTCCAGCGAATTGGCTTCATCCACCACGCCCGGAAGGTTGTAGCGCACGCCCAGATTCAGGGTCAGACGGGGCGAGACCTTCCACTTGTCGGTTAGGTAGAGGGCGTAGTCGGTCATGCGGAAGTGGCGCAGGAACGGCGCGCCCGGCACGAATCCGGAAGTTCGCGTGGTCACGTTGAAGGTCTGGCTGTAGCCGTCCAGGTAGCCTCCCATGGTGGCCAGCCATCCGTTGGCGATGCCCAGGGCGTCCGCGCTGACCCCCGGCAGGTTGCGCGTGGTCAGCGGGGTCTGTCCCGAACCCATGTTCAGGCTGTACACCGGCTCCACGCCCGAGGCGTCGTAGGAACGTACCTTGACCTGCTGCCCGTGAAACCCGAACTGGATGTAGTGGCGGCCGCGCTGATAGGCCGCATCGTCGGAGAGCGTGTAGTTGTCGGTGTTGCGGCCCTGCGGCTGAAACTCGTTGACCGGGTCGGCAAACGACATTCCGGTGAGTATGTAGGGGCCGAATTGCTGCGACGTCAGGAAGTAGGCGTAGGTCAGATTGAACCCGGCGCGGAGTTCGTTGGTCATGCGCGAGGAGGGCGTCCATCGCCAGGAGGTGGCCAACAGGGCCGCGTTGGTGGGATTGGTGATCTTGGGAATCGTCGAATAGTCGTTCTCGTAGTCCGGCCGAAACGAATTGTCGCGATTCCACGAAAACGACGCGCTGACGGCCTGCCCGGTATTGATGCTGTAATCCACCTTTCCGGTCACGTTATCGCGGGTCTCGTTGGCCACCTGGTTGAAGCGGTACCCGCCGGAATTCAGAGCGTCGCCCACCAGGTTGCTGTTGATGTGATCCGGCGTGGGGACCTGGTTGAGGAGTCCCTGGACCACCGGGTCGATGGAGATGCCGCGCAGCGTCAGCAGGTTGGTCTGGAGCACGGCGCCGGCGCCCGACCGGTACTGAAAGATGCCGTTGCGCATGGTCGCGGTCGGAATCGCCAGGTCCTGCGGCGTCTGCTGGTGCGCCCGCACGGCTTCGTAGGTGCCGTAATAAAACAGCTTGTCCTTAATGATGGGCCCGCCTATGGACGCGCCCATCTGGTTCTGATTGAGAAACGGCAAAGCGACTCCCGACTGGTTGTTGAACCAGTCGTTGGCCGAGAAGGCGTTGTTGCGGTTGTACCAGAACGCCTCGCCGTGGATCTGGTTGGTGCCCGAGGGCGTGGTGAACGCCGTCTCCGTGGCGCCGCCCGACAGGGCCGCGTTGCCGTTCGACGAGATCACGGTCATCTGCCGCACCTGGCTCAGCAGCGGCTTGTTGGGCGAGTAATCCAGGGCGTTGTCGCGGATGTAGTTGTCCTGGATATTGATGCCGTCCAGGGTCATGTCCGAGTAGGAAGTGCGCAGGCCGTTGATCACCGTGTTGGAGTTTCCGTTGTAGACCACGCCGGCCTCCAACTGCATGGCGCCCAGCGGATCGCGGTCCAGCAGCGGCAGGTTGCGGATCTCCTCCGTGCTCACCGTCTGCGAGATCTCCGCGTTCGAGATCTCTACGGTCTGCGCCTCGGCGGACACTTCGACGTTCTGCGTGACCGTCGCGAGTTGCAGCTTGACCTGCGCCACCGCCGTCTCGCGGGCGGGATCCACCGAGAGATTGCGCAGGGTGATCTTGAGGAATGCCGGGGCTTCCACGGTGATATCGAAATACCCCGGGCGCACCCCGATAAAGTGGTACGTCCCGTCCACCGACGTTTTGGTGGTCAACAGCGGCTTCTTGCCGCCGGCCAGCAACAATTCCACTTCGGCGCCTGGAACTACGGCGCCCGATGCATCCACCACCGACCCGGTGATTCGCCCGTCGATTTGAGCGCCCACCGGCAAAACCGAAGACCAAGAGAGAAGCAAGATCCCAGCCAGGTAACGCATGATTCTATTGAACCCCAAAAACCGCGGAAGGTGTCACATTCCCAACCCTCCAACTGGTTAAACTATTCTCATCTTTAGAGCGCGGTACGCTGGAGTTTGCCAAAGATTATGGAACTTCGTGAAATTGCCAACAAGTTGGGTTGCCGCTTAGAGGGCGATGGCAGCCTGGAAATCACCGGCGTTGCCGGCATGGAGCATGCGGCGCCCGGAGAACTGACCTTCCTGGCCAACCCCAAATACGCCCACAAAGTGAAGCACACGCGCGCTTCCGCCATCCTGGTTTCCGAAGCGCACGGTGGCCTGGAGATGGCCTGCCTGGTCTCCGACAACCCGTACCTGGATTTCGCCCGCGCGCTGGCGCTGTTCTACCAGCCGCCCAAACCCGCCCCCGGCATCCATCCGCTGGCCTGGGTGGCGCCCACGGCGAAGCTGGGAGAGAATTGCTCGGTCGGCCCCTTCGCGGTGGTCGGCGAGCGCGCGCGGATCGGCCGCAACGCCGTGCTCCATCCGCACGTGGTGATCTACGAAGGCGTCGAGATCGGCAACGATTTCCTGGCGCACTCCCACGCCGCGGTACGCGAATTCTGCCGGATCGGAGACCGCGTGACGCTGCAGAACGGCGTGGTGGTGGGCGGCGACGGCTTCGGATTCGCCAAACGCAGCGACGGGAGCCACTTCAAGATCGTGCAATCCGGCAGGGCCGTGATCGAAGACGACGTGGAGGTGCAGAGCCTGACCAACGTGGACCGCGCCACCGTGGGCGAGACCCGCATCAAACGCGGCGCCAAGATCGATAGCCTGGTGCAGGTGGGCCACGCCTGCGTGGTGGGCGAGGACAACATCATCTGCGCGCAAACCGGGCTGGCCGGCACCACCGTGCTGGAGCGCAACGTGCTGCTGGCCGGGCAGGTGGGGTCCTCGGGAGCGCTCACCGTCCACGAGGGCGCCATCGTATATGCGCAGAGCGGCATCGGCGGCGATGTCGCGCCCAACAGCCGCATTTCCGGCTCTCCCGCGTTCGCCGCCAATGAGTGGCTGCGCGCCGCGACGGCCTTTCAAAAGCTGCCGGAATTGCTCAAAAACGTTCGAGAACTGAGAAAAAGAGTCGATGAGTTGGATGGGAAGAAATGACGAATCAGACGCCGCCTCATGGCGACCGCCGTCCGGTCGCGTACTTAAACGAGAAGTTCCTGAACAGCCCCGATGCGCGCGCCATGCGCATCCTGGCCGAGTTCCTGGAACCCCTCGCACACTTTCGCCGCGAAAAAGTGCGCGACACGGTGGTCTTCTTCGGCTCCGCCCGCATCCCCGAAGACGGACCCATGAGCGAATACTACGATGCCGCGCGCACCCTGGCCCGCATGCTCACCGAATGGTCCGACCAGTTCACCAATAGCAACTACCGCTTCGTGGTGTGCTCCGGCGGAGGTCCCGGCATCATGGAAGCCGCCAATCGAGGCGCCAGCGAGGCCAAAGGCAAAACCGTGGGCCTCAACATCGGATTGCCTTTCGAGCAGTTCCCCAATCCCTACATCACCCCGGAGCTGAGCTTCGAGTTCCACTACTTCTTCATGCGCAAGTTCTGGTTCGCCTACCTGGCCAAGGCGCTGGTGGTGTTCCCCGGAGGCTTCGGCACGCTCGACGAGCTGATGGAAATCCTCACCCTGACCCAGACCCAGAAGCTGGCCAAGAAGATGACCACGGTGTTATACGGGTCCGAGTACTGGAAAGAAATCATCAATTTCGAAGCCCTGGTGAAACACGGAATGATCTCTCCCCAAGATCTGAACCTGTTTCAATTCGCCGACGATCCCGCCACCGCGTTCGACATCCTGAAAACCGGCTTGACGGCCTACGCCCTGCAATCGGAGACGCCCGAAATGCCCGCGATCTCCAAATCGCGCAATCCGCAGAAACCGCAAGGGACGGCGTAGCCTTGTAGCGCGCGCACTCGTGCGCGCCGCGTCCCCACTTTCCAGAAACTTCGGTGCCGCTTGGTTGGGTTTTGCGGGGCAGAATGGCATCCAGCAGCGGACCCAGGGGGGTCCCCGGTAATCTGCCAGGGCGGCCATGTGCAAATGCCGCCCAGGCCGAGTGCCACTCGGCCGCAGGCTGCCAACCTGCCCCACAAACTCAGTTCGCTCCCGCGCCCCGCAACTCCTCCAGGTCCGCGTGCACCGGCTGCGCCTGGCGAAACACCGCCCAACTCAGCCAGATGGCCCGCGGCCAGGAATAGCTGCGGTACGGCAATCCGTGCTTGCGGCATAACTCCCGCACAAGCGGGCTGATCTGCGGGTAATAGACGTGCGACGTGTTGGGGAACAGATGATGCTCCACCTGGTACTCCAACCCGGAACACAGCCATCGCCCGATCGGTCCGGTGCGAAAGTTGACCGTACAGGCGGTGGTCTGCAGCATGAAGTCGATCCGCTCCTGGCCGCGCTCCACGCGCGCCGCCTCGGCGGGCAGATGTCCCGGCCCCACCACGGCGTACAGCGCGTAGCCTCCCAGCACGATGCGCAAGGCATACAGCAACAGCACATGGCTCACCGGAAAGAACAGGCACGGCAGTCCCACCCAAATCACGTAGTGCGAGGTCATGGCCGCCAGGTCGAGCCAGTGTTCCGGCCGGCGCAGGCCGCGCCGCGGCAGGACCCGGAACAGGTGCAGCCAACTGTTCCACTGCAACTGGAAGCCGTTCCCCGCCAGCGCGATGGGAAACACCCACCACTGCGCGTGTTCGAAATACCAGCGCTTCAGGCCGTGGCTTCCCGCGACGTCGCGATGCGTCAGGGCGAACCACGGCCGCAGGTCGGCATCTTCGTCGATACCGATGACGTTGGGCGCCGAATGATGCAGGTCCACGTGCTTGCGCCACCAGAATGTCGCGCTCAACCCCAGACAGAACGGATAGCCAAAGAACGCCAGCGCCTGGTTGAGCCACCGTTTGTCGCTGGAGGCGTAGTGCGTCGACGTGTGCGTGTTGGTCGCCATCCCAATGAGTCCAATAGTGGACACCAGCAAGCCGGCCGCACGCACCAAAATGTTGTCCGCGAAAACCACCACCGCCAGGCCGCCGAGCATAATCAGGAAGTGGATGGCCAACTCCACCACGATTCTGCCGGTTGCCTTGCGATTCCACCCGCGCTGGGCGAACTCCCGCTGGAGCTCGGCCAGTCCTTGTATGGCCGTCGTCATATCTAAGGCTGTGTGTTTATTATGGCACCAACCGCCGGGACGGTCGGCGCGCCGGGTCCGCTACTCCGCTGAAAACCTGGCCGGGGGCAAGCGGGCGCTCAAACCGTCCGATGCGGCCGGAACCAGTTGCCCTCGGCCAGCGGGACTTGGCCGGATTCATCCTTGAGCGGCAAGGGAACTTCGAGCTCCCGCCCTTCGTAACTGCAATTAATGCGCTCCAGCCGCCGCGGTTTCCGGAAAACTGAATGGCGCCGCTTCGAAGCCGTGGCTGCCGGCACGGTTCGTCATCGGCGAATTCTCGGACCGCGCCGGACGCTGGTGGCTGGCGCCGCCGCCCGCCTGATGCTTCAATCGGATATGGCGATGACTGAACCGCCCGGCCAAGAGATCCGTAAGCTGGACTTTGGAAGCGCCGGCAGCCCCGTGGCTGCCAGGTTCCGCCGCGTCCTATGGGAGTCCCGCACCGCAGCGCGCAAAGAGGGAATCCTCATGCGGGTCCGTCCGGACCCGCGGAAGCGGCGCGCCCGGAGGCGGCCGTGACAATGCCAAATCGACCCCCGGCTCCATCACCGGAACGGGCGCGCCGGGAAGGCCGCGGCATCACCCTGTGGGTGACGGCCCGCGAGGCCTTCTGGATTGCCGTAGACGCATTGCGCAGCCACAAACTCCGCTCGTTTCTCACGTTGCTCGGGGTGGTCATCGCCACCACCACCCTGATCGTGGTCATGTCGATCGTCAACGGCATGAACCTCTACATTGCGGAGCACATCGCCAACCTGGGCACCAATACCTTCGTTCTTCATCAGTTCCAATGGGCCCAGAGCTTCGATTCGTACCTCATTGCGCGGCGGCGCAACCAGCCGATTCGCATTGAGGACTACGAATTTCTCAGGGACAACCTGCCGGGGTACCAGCACATCGGAGCCTTTACCCAGCTCAGCCCCAATCCACCGGCGCGCTACCAGGGCCACCTGATCGATGAGATCACCCTGAACGCGATGACTGCCAGCTTTGTCGATGTGGGCCGCGAAAAAATCGAGCGGGGGCGCTACATCAATGACGCCGACTACCAGCACAACGCCCGGGTCTGCGTCATCGGTCGGGACTTGGTGGACAAGCTATTTCCCAACGTCGATCCTCTCGATAAAGAGGTTCAGTTGGGCGGGCTTCCCTTCCGCGTGGTCGGCGTCACCGAAAGAGTCGGGAGCACTTTCGGACAGAGCCTGGACAACTTCGCCATCATTCCCTTGAGCACGTTTCGCACCATCTGGATGGGCCGTCCGGAGCTCCTGGTTTACATTAAGGCGCCGGATGGCGAGCACATGCTGGAACTGGAGGACGAAGTCCGCGCCTTGATGCGCGCCCGCCGCCACGTCCCGTATCGCGAGGACGACACATTCGGCATCAACGCTTCCGACACGTTGATGAGCGCGTGGCGAAACCTGACCGGCACGATCTTCGCCGTGACCATCGGATTGGTTGCGGTATTCATGCTGGTGGGCGGAATCGTGATCATGAACATCATGCTGGCCAGCGTGACCGAGCGCACCCACGAGATCGGCATCCGCAAATCGCTGGGAGCGCGTCGCGGCGATATCCTTTGGCAGTTCGTCCTGGAATCCGGCATGATGGCGACCATGGGCGGCATCGGAGGCGTACTGTTCTCGGTGGCGATCGCCCGCGTGGTCGACATGTTCTTCACCGCCGATATTCCGCTCATCGCGGTGGTGGTGGGCGTGGGGCTTTCCGCCGCCGTGGGCCTCTTTTTCGGCATCTACCCTGCCACGAAGGCGGCCCGGCTCGAGCCCATCGAGGCTCTCAGATCGGAGACGTGAAGTTCCCCATGCTGCAAGCCTACCGTCAAAACGTTCGCGAGAATTTGCTGCTGGCGCTGGACACCCTCCGCACCCACAAATTCCGCTCGTTCCTCACTGTCCTGGGCGTGCTCATCGGCACCACCACGGTGATCGCGGTGACTTCCCTCATCGCCGGCTTGGACAAGCAACTGGTGGACGTTGCCGAACAATTCGGCACGCGCACGCTGTGGGTTTACAAGCTCCAACTCGGCGCACCCCACTCCTTGACGCGCGAAGAGCGATTGCGCAAGCCCCTAAGCTACGAAGACGCCATGGCCATCCAGGAGCAGTCCCCCTCCACGGAGAAGGTTTCCGCGGAGCTCTTTCGCGAAATGGGAGACTTCGGCTTGCCCCCCGTCACCGCCAGGTACAA
>Ga0326728_10011018_pt1 | contig 20848 bp, 14 predicted proteins | sample MB3enrmetagenome_FD_207602 | JGI IMG/M metagenome (GOLD analysis project Ga0326728, IMG submission 207602) | Lab enriched peat soil microbial communities from McLean, Ithaca, NY, United States - MB31MN | ecosystem: Environmental > Terrestrial > Soil > Wetlands > Peat | place: USA: New York... | reverse complement strand
GGGTGCTGCGCCTCGAGTTCCCGCGCCTTTTGCAGGATCGCCGCGAAGGTCGCGTCCCGGCCCCGGGCCGCCCGCTGCCGAAAATACTGGACCAGGTCGCGGCCCTTGGGCGGATACAGCTCGTAAAGGGACCAGAGAACCACCAGGACCACCAGGACACATCTCCAAAAACTATTGCGATTCATGAGGACAAACTAGGACGCGCTGGACTCTCCGCCCCGTTCGGTAATCTCGGCCACCGCCGATTTGATGATCTCGAACTTGGCATCCGCGGACCGAACGTTGAGAGTCTTTTCTTTGACGGTGATGACGACGGCGACGACGCCGCCGTTGGTTATGATTCTATCGCCCGCCTTGACGGTCTTGAGCATCTCGGCGTGCTCCTTGGCCTTCTTTTGCTGCGGGCGCAGCAGGATGAAGTAAAAAGCGACGAAAAGCAGGACCAGCGGCACCAGCCCGGTCCAGGCCGGCGCCTGGCTTTGTTGGCCCTGAGGCGGCGTCCCCATCCCCAGCGCCGGTGTGACGCTCGATAAGGTCATATTCTCGAATGAGCCGTTCAGTCTACGGATGCAAGCGCATTTGGCAAGCTTAAGGTAAAATCAGGGCCAGGCAAATCATTTCGGCGGCTGAACAAAAAGCTTGGCCGCACCCGCGCGGAACTGCTACGCTGGCGCATGGTCTCGCCGTGAGCGCGCACAAGCCAAAGGCCAGTTTCAGCAGTTTGCGAGCCAGGCTGGTAGGGACGGTGTTCCTGGCCATCGCTCCCGCATGGGTGGCCATCCATTTCATCGCCAAACATACCGGAACTGAACCTCCCTGGGCGCCCTTTGTGGTGGGCTCGCTGGCCTTGGCGGCGGCCTGGCTGGGAGGCGAACGGTTCATCTTGCGAAAGGTGCGCACGCTCCTGGCCGCGGCGCAGCGCCTGGCGGCCGGCGATTTGAGCAGCCGCACCGGCCTGGTGCCCGAGCGTGGCGAATTGGGGGAATTGGCCGCCACCTTCGACGTGATGGCCCAGAGGCTCGAACAACGCGTCCAGGAGCGGGAGCAGGCCGAAAAGATGCTGCTGAACCGCTCGTTTCAGCAAACCGTGGTTAGCGCCCTGGGTCAATTCGCCCTCGTGGGCAACGATTTCTCGGCGCTGCTCAACCAGGCGGTGCTGATGGCCGCGCAGACCCTCGAGGTCGAATACGGGTGCGTGCTCGAGCTGCTGCCGGATGGGCGCGATCTGCTGTTAAAGACCGGCGTCGGCTGGCGGGAGGGCTTGGTGGGCGCCTTGACCGTGCCCGCGGACCGGCACACCCAGGCCGGTTTCACCCTGGCGGTGGGCGAGCCGGTCGTGGTGGAAGACCTGCCCGGCGAACGGCGTTTTGGCGGCTCGCCCTTGCTCCAAGAGCATGGCGTAGTCAGCGGCATCACCGTGGCCGTGCCGGGGCAGCCGCGACCCTACGGCATTCTGGGAGTCCACACCACCAACCGCCGCCTGTTCACTGAGGACGAAGCGCATTTCCTCATGGCCATCGCCGCCGTCTTGGCCATGGCCGTGGCCCGCAACCAAACCGAGGCCCAGTTGCGCCAGGCCCAGAAAATGGAGTCCATCGGCCAGCTCGCCGCCGGCGTGGCCCACGATTTCAACAACATGCTCACCGTCATCCAGGGCCATTCCGGCATGTTGCTCGCCAAGACCGGCCTGCCGCCCGCCTGGCTGGATTCGGCCCAGGCCATTTTCTATGCCGCCGAACGCGCCGCCAGCCTCACCCGGCAACTGCTGGTCTTCAGCCGCAAGAACGTCATGCAGGTCCAGCAGTTGGACCTCCGCGAGGTGGTTGGCGACCTGAGCAAGATGCTCGCCCGCTTGCTGGGCGAGACCATCACCCTTCAATTCCAGCCCCCGGCCCAGGTCCCCCTCATCCGCGGCGACCACGGCATGCTCGAACAAGTCCTCATGAACCTCGCCGTCAATGCGCGGGACGCCATGCCCAAGGGCGGCACGCTCACCATTCAGACCGAGCCCGCGGACGTGGACGAGGCCTACGCCCAAGCCCACCCGGAGGCTCGCGCCGGCCCAGCCGTCTGCCTCCGCGTGACCGACGTCGGCTGCGGCATGGACGCCGCCACGCTCGGCCGCATCTTCGAGCCGTTCTTCACCACCAAAGAGGTCGGCAAAGGCACCGGCCTCGGCCTGGCCACCGTCTATGGCATTGTCAAGCGCCACGGCGGCTGGCTCGAAGTCGCCAGCCAACCCGCTGCCGGCACCACCTTCGCCATCTTCTTCCCCGCCTGCACCGAACCCGTCCAAGCCAAGCCCGCCGATCAAGCCCCCGCCAGTGAAACACCCGCCGGCAAGGAGACCATCCTGGTGGTCGAAGACGAGCCGGTCTTGCGCCAGATGGCCCAGGTGATACTCGAGGACTGCGGCTACCGGACCCTCGAGGCCGCCTCCGGCCGCAAGGCAATCGAAATGTGGAACCAGCACTCGGGCGCCATCGACTTGCTCCTCACCGACATGGTCATGCCCGAAGGCATCTCCGGCATGGACCTGGCTCAGCGGTTGCAGGCCAGCAACCCCAAACTCAAAATCGTTTTCGCCAGCGGCTACAGCATGGACGAATTGGATACGAGCTTCCTCCGGGAAGGCCACGCCGCCTTTCTGCAGAAGCCCTACACGCACGCCACCCTCGCCAGGGCCGTGCGCGATTGTCTGGACCGGCGTTAAATATCTATGAACTCCCTTCCTCGACTTGATCACCCGGCGACGCGGCAAGACGTTACTGCTCAGGTGGGCCCTGTAGGGCAGGCTTCCCAGCCTGCCGGTGAGGGCGGCTTCCAGCCGCCTGGTCGCAGGCCGGCGCCGCCGGGCTGGAAGCCCCGCGAACCGGCAGCCTGGAAGGCTGCCCTACGTGAACAGTCACAGCAAAACTGTGGCGGGCGCCCGCTCGGGCCGTGGCGCTGGCTGCTCGTGCTCGTCCTGGGCGCAGGCGCGCCTTCGGCGCCCGCCTTCCCCTTGCTCTCCTCCAACCAGCTCGTGTACGTGAACGTGGACCATGCCCCGGCGGGGATTTGCTCGACCCTGGCCTACGGCTTCACCGGTCCCACCCCCACGTTTTACTGGCAAAAGGGCGACTGCTCCGGCCTGGGCATGTCCAGCCCTGCTGTCCCCTACGAGAATGGCGGCGGCGGCGTGCTCATCGCCCTTTCGGGCGCCGCCGGCGTCCAGGCCCTGCCGTTTGTCGCCTCCCCCGCCAACGTCTCTCCCAACGCCGCCTTTTTTGGCAGTAACAGCGTCCAGCGGACCCTCACCCCCTGTACCGACCAATATACCATCGCCGGCACCGGGCTCTCCTTTACCCATTACACCCCGGTCTGGTTCATGGCCAGCCTCGACACCGCCAGCCTGAGCGACAAAAAGCGGTTCTTCCTCCCGGCGACCTGGCTCGAGTTCACAGTCCAGAACACCAACAGCACCCCCGAGGACTTTTACTTCGGCCTGCCGACGCCCGCCACCCAGCAGAGCTTTGCCAATGGCGCCTACCAGGGCTTCGCCCTGGGCGAAGCCGCCCTGGCCGTCCAAAGCGGCAGTTGCGACCTGTTGAGCGGCGGCGGCCTGACCGCCGCGCTCAATGGAATGACCCAGGGCTTCGCCTTTCACCTGGCCATTCCCCCCGGCCAGACCCGGACGCTGACCGTGGTGGTCGCGTTCTACCGCACCGCCGCGGTGGACCCCCGGACCTCGGGCTTGTACTACTACACCTCGCTGTTTGGTTCGCTTGACAGCGTGATCGATTCGGCATTCGCGGGGTTCGCGGATGCCCGGGTGCGCTGTCAGCAACTGGCCTCGGCGATGGCCGGCGCGGGCCTGAACCCCTATCGCCAATTCCTCGCCTCGCACGCCCTGCACTCCTACCTGGCCAACACCGTTTGCCTGCTCGACCCCGCCGGCGGCGTGAGTTGGCGCGTCACCGAGGGGTTCTACGGCTACATCAACACCTTCGACCTCACCGTGGATTTCGCCTTCTTTGAGTCCCTGATGTACCCCTGGGCCTTGCGCAACGTGCTGGACACCTACTCGGGCGCTCTGCCCCGCACCGGTTACAGCTTCCTCGAGCCGCTTTACGACCCCTCAACCGACGCCGAGGTCTCCCCCAACGGCTTCTCCTTCCATCACGACATGGGCAACTGGCCCGTCTCCGACGCCCCCGGCACGAACCCGGTCTTTGATGACTACATGGGCGACGAACAGCTCCAAAACTGGATTCTGGACGCGGGCCTGTATTGGAGCCACAGCGCCGATAACGCCTGGCTGACCAACAACGCCACGCTGCTCCAGACCTGCCTCAACTCGATGCTCCTGCGCGACAATCCCACCGCCGCCGACCGCAATGGCGTCACCAAGTACGTCAACCAGCCCGAATCCACCACCTTCGACGACCTGGACTCCTCGCTTCGCACCGCCCAGTTCAGCGGCCGGTTGGCCGTCCGGAACTGGGCCTGTTACTTGGCCCTCGAGCCGATGTTCACCCAGCTCGGCGACGCGACTGACGCCACCACCTGCAACAACATGGCCGCGCTCGTCGCCCAGACCATCGTCGGTCTTTGGAACAGCTATGCGCGCCCGCTGGGATATATTCCCGCCCTGCTGGATGGCAGCGACGAGTCCGCCATCATCCCGATGGTCGAGGGTTTGGCCTATCCGCTCCAGATGGGCCTGACCAACGCCGTTGACCGCATTGGCGGCCCCTACGCCTCCCTGTTGCAGGCCCTCTCCAATCATCTGGCCGCAGTCCTGGTGCCGGGCAGGTGCCTCAACGCCAACAGCGGCGCCTGGGACATGACCAGCGCGACCGGCTACGCCAATTCGCACAACTCCTGGCAAAGCAAGATGTACACCGCCCAGTACGCCGCCGAACACGTCCTCGGGTTCACCGGCAACATCGTCAACGGGAACGTGGACCAGGTCCATGCCACCATTCAGATCCAGAATGCGCCGTTTTACGAGTGGTCGGACCAGTTGGATGCCTCCGGGGGGAACAGTTTCCTGGGCGGTTGCCATTATCCTCGCGGCGTCACCAGCGCCCTTTGGTGGCTCAATGCCACCAACAATCCGGCCTATCCCGTCCCCACTTCCGCGCCCGACGCGCCGGGCGGCTTGACCGCCCTGGCCGGGAACCGCCAGGTCGTGCTCTATTGGAATGGCGTGGCGCTGGCCCAAGGATACAACCTCAAGCGGGCCGCCACCAGCGGCGGCCCTTACACCCCCCTGACCAACGGCATCACCGGCGCCAGTTTCACCGACACCGCCGTCGCCAACAGCCTGACCTATTTTTACGTCGTCACCGCCACCAATCAGCTCGGAGAAAGCCCGCCCTCGCCCGAGGCCGCGGCAACGCCCCACGGCACGCCGCCTTTGACCGGAACCAACCTCACTGCCACTCTGAGCGGCGCGAATCTCCTCGTCTCATGGCCCTCGAATTATATCGGCTGGATTCTGCAGACCAACGCCCTCGATGTCGCCAACAGTCTCGACTGGGGCGACGTCTCCGGCTCGGGCACCAACTCGCGCGTCGCCTTCCCCACCGGCGGCTCGGCCACTGGCCGCGAGTTCTTCCGGCTCCGCTATCCATGAAGCAGGTACAGGCCGAGCGCCGTTAGCCCCACCGCCGCAAACAGCGCCAAGGTCGGCCATAACGTTCGCCGGTAGAGTTCCAGCTCCAGGGGCCTGTTTCCAGGCATCTGCAGCGAGGGAAGGAACTCATCCAGAATCAGGCCCAATCCCAGTCCCAGGAACGCAAGGCACAAAAAACCCTTGCCCCACGTGACCAGGATCAGCGCCGAAATCGCGACGGCCACAACCCCAAAGTGAAGATGGTGTACCTGCAAGCCCGTTCTGGCTCGGAGGAACGGCCGGTCGAACGTCCTCCTCATCACCAAGAACAGACCGCGCCAGTACAGAAAGGGCAAAATCAGGAACCCCAGAAAAAGGACCACGTCTTTCATGCAGTTTGAGGCTATCCGCTTAGCCTTGACTCGGCAACCTGATCGATCCAGGCTAAACGCAACCGACTAAACCAACGCAAATCAAACCAACCCAAAAAGCAGACGAAAGGCACTTATGAAACGAGACATTCTTATCGGCACGCTGGTTCTGGCCGCCGGCACCCTCCTGGCCGCCGACCCCAAGGACGAAGTCACCGCCGCCACCAAGGCGCTGGCGGACAAGGACAATTATAGCTGGAAGCAAACCACCGAGAATGCCGGCGGCGGCGGTTTCGGCGCGGGCGCCGCCGAGGGCAAAGTGGAGAAGGGCGGCTACATCTGGACCTCGAGGGAAGGCCGCAACAACAACACCATCGAATCGGTCAAGAAGGGCGAAAAGGCCGCCATCAAGACCCAGGACGGCTGGCAGTCCCTGGCGGACCTCTCCTCGGAGCAGGGCAGGGGCCGGGGCATGGCCATGATGCTCAGGACCCTCAGGGCGCCCGCAGCTCAGGTCCTGGACATCCTCCCCAAGATGAAGGACGTCAAGAAGGACGGCGATGTCTATTCCGGTGACCTGACCGAAGAAGGCGCCAAGGCCCAACTGACCTTTGGCGGCCGCCGCGGGGGCAACGGCCCCGACATTAGCGGCGCCAAGGCCTCGGCAAAATTCTGGCTCAAGGACGGCGTGCTCTCCAAATACGAACTCAAGGTCCAGGGCACCGTCAGCTTCAACGGCAACGACCGCGACATCGACCGCACCACCACCGTCGAAATCAAGAACGTCGGCTCCACCAAGATCACCGTCCCCGACGACGCCAAGAAGGCGATGGAATAAGGAGCCGTTGTCTCTCGGGCCGGGCGCGTCTTTGCCGTACCACCACGCGTTCCCGGCCCGTGGTGGTACCGGCTGGATGTGCCCTCTCGGGCCCGGGGGGCGCGGGACGCCCCCCGGCCCCATGGGCCAACGCACCGAACTCGGCCGAGGGCCCCCCGGTCCGAAGGGCCTGCCCAGGGCGGTTGATAAAGCGGTCCCGAGGCCTCGGGACCGCGGTCCAAGGCGCTGGCGCGCAGTCCCGCGCGCCGGCCCTGGCGAAGCTTGTGGAGTGCGCTGCCGACTCGTCGCGTATCTGTCAAGCGCAACCGGCCTCGCTTTTGCGCTCCCTGGCTGAGCCACGGCGCCCGAGGTCGCGAAGCGTGTGGAGTGCGAGGAGCTTGCTCCCGCTTTCGTGCGCCCCCAGTCGTCCTAAAGCGCCAGCAAGCTCCGCGCGCTTCGCGATTTCGCGCCGTGGCTCAGCCAGGAGCGCAAAAGCGAGGCCAGCGGCGCGGAGCTTAGTGGTCATGAGCATAAATAGTGCCTGACCGAAAACCCCCGATTGTGGAAAGTTGCACGGCCGGTAGATTAAACAGTGTAATGTATATTAATCATAGACTAAGTATTACGTGTGCAACTCCTTTTCCGCCCAGCCCCTGGGCACACCGCTCCCCTCTGCCCCAAACCCTCCTCGTTGGCCGCTCGCGGCCTATGCCGCCACACTCACCGCGGCCCTCTTCTGCGCCAACAGCCGATGTCCCAGTTCCACGGGCGGGCGGCGCCGCGCGCGAGGCCGCCATAATAACCAATGACCAATTCTCAATACTCAATTTTCAATTGAGCTCCGGGGAAGGAACGGGCCCCGGCCCGCCACCCCCGCTCGTGAAGGCCTTCCGACGCCCTTGAGCCCGGGCCGAGGCATCGTCAGGGACGGGGCTGCGGGTAAGCGTCGTAGAGCAGTTTCAAGGTCAGGGCCAGGACCATGGAGATGAAGATGGGACGGATGAAGCGGGCACCCTTGGCGATGACCATGCGCGCGCCGAGGCGCGCGCCGAGGAGCTGACCCAAGCCCATGCTCAAGCCGGCCCCGAAGAGGACGTTGCGGCCCAGGAGAAAGAACGCCAGCGAGCTGAGGTTGCTGGCGAAGTTCATCACCTTGGTATGGCCGGTGGCGCGGGTCAGGTTGAACCCGAGCCCGAGGACATAGGCCATCGCCCAAAAGGTGCCGGTGCCCGGGCCGAAAAAGCCGTCGTAGAAACCGATGCCCAGCCCGAAGAGGAGGTCGAAGCGGCGCCGCGGCATCCGAGGGCGTAAGTCTTCGTAGCCCAGGCGCGGTTTGAGCAGGATATAGAGGGCCACGGCCAGGAGCAGGAGCGGGATGGCGCGCTTGAGCAGGAGCGGGGCCACCCGCTGCACGGCCAAGGCGCCCAAGGCGGCCCCGGCGAGCGAAAAAGCGAATCCCGGCGCGCACTCGCGGGGCGCGACCGCGCCCGCGCGCGCATAATGCCAGGAGGCGCTGCCGGAGCCGAAGGTGGCCTGGAGCTTGTTGGTGCCCAGGGCGTGTTGCGGGTCCAGCCCCAGGTTGAGCAGGACGGGAATCGTAATCAAGCCGCCCCCGCCGGCGACCGAATCCACGAAGCCCGCCACCAAGCCGGTGCCGAACAGCCACGGAAGTTGCCACAAGCGTCACCTCTCCGAATTGGCCCCGAGGCGGCGGCGGCATTCGTCGGCGCGCTCCCGGAGCATGGCGGCCTGCTCCCCGCGCCCGGCCTCGACGGCCAGGCGGCTGGCCCTCTCGGAGGCTTTGAGGGCCTCGTCGTACAAGCCCTGCTTGGCGTAATTGCGGCTGAGCAGGTCAAAGAAGTCGGGCAGGCGGGCCAAGGCGGGGTCGGCCCGAACGGCATGGTCGAAGAACGGCAAAGCGGCTTGGGTTTCGCCCCGCCGGGCGCGGATCATGGCCATGAGATAGTTGGCGCGGGGGTGCTCCGGGGCCAGGCGGAGGATGGCTTCCAGGGAATGCCCGCATTCCTCGAAGCGGGCGAGCCTGGACTGGGTCAAGGCCAGGAGCGTGTGCATGTCGATGGCGTTGTATTGGCGGTCGTAGCCATTGGGGAGGAGCCGCACGGCCTCGGCGAGGTGAGGGAGAGCATTGGTGAAATCGCCGCGCTCGAACAGGGCGGCGCCAAGGTCGAACTGCGCGAAGGGGTTGCGCGGCTCCAGCCGCACGGCGGTCCGGCTGTGTTCGATGGCTTCCTCCCGCTGATGCTTGGCACGGTAGAGCAGGAAGCCGAGCCGCTGGTGGGCCATGCTGTTGTCCGGGTTCATGGACAATGCGGTCCGGTAGTTCTCGATGGCGCGGTCCGCGTCGCCGGCGAGGAAGAACTGGTTGCCGACGCGGGTGAAGGAGTAATCGTCCAGGAACTGCTCGCGCACCTTCACAATCGCGTCGGGGGCCAGCGGGACGAACTCGGGGATGTTGGCGGCGCGGCCCGGCGCGACCAGGTGTTCGAGCCAGACCGGGGGGCTGGCGCAGCCGCGCTCATCGATGCGGGTCAAATAGAGCTGGGTATAGTCCGAGTGCGCCTTGGAGGAAAAGACCAGCCAGCGGCCGTCGGGCGACCAGGTGTGCCACGAGTTCATGCGGCCCAGGTTGCAATCCAGGCGTCGGGCCTCGCCCCCGGCCGCGGGGATGATATAAAGCTGGCTATCGGGCTGAAGCAGCATGTAATTGGACGCCTGGCAGAAGACAATCCACCGGCCATCGGGCGAGAACTTGGGGAAGTAGTTGCTGCGGCCGTTGGCCGAGGCGCCCCGCACCGGCTCCGGGCGGCCGCCTTTGCCGCCGTTCCAGGCCACGCGGCAAAGGTCGTATTTGAACTCCTTGCCGCCCTTGAGGAATTCCTCGCACTCCTCGGGAGTGAGCAGGATGCTGCCGGTATTGCGGGACTTCTCGAGTTCGGCGGCCTTGTTGCGGGCAAAGACCACCCATTGTCCGTCCGGGCTCCACGTCGGGTTGCTCTGCACGAATGCGGGGTCGTCGGCGCCGGGCAGGGCGAAGAACTGCTTGGTCTCCCGGTCATAGAAGGCGATGATGCCCTTGAGGGGGAAAAAGAGCTGGGAGAAGGCCAGGTTGGGCCGGGGCACGAACACCGAGCGGTCTTTGACCGTGCTGAGCACGTAACGGCCATCGGGCGAGATCTGCGAGAGCAGCCCGAAGGTCTGTTGGCCGTCCTGGCGCCGGTAATCGTCCCAGGTGATGATGTCGCTGGTCGCCAGCCGCATCTGCGGGGCGGTCCGGGTAATCACATAAGCGGCCTTGCTGTTGGCGTAATCGACGTCCATGGCCAGAAACTCCGCCTTCCGGTCGAAGGAATGGCAGTTGCCGCAGACCGGGAGCTTCTCGAGCACCACCGGCGGGAGGGTGCCCCGGTCCAGCGCGCCAAACCGCCAGCGAATCTTGGAGGGGTCCTTCACCGCCTCGGCAAAAGGCAGGTTGACCTCGCGGTAAAACAACGGGTAATCCACCGTCTCCCGGCACAAAGTGAACCGCACCGCGCCCCGCGCCTCGAGCCGGCCGCCTTTGGCGAACGCGCCGATGACAACCTCGATCGGGCCCGCCCCCGCGGCCTCTTTGATCTGGCGCCACACCCCTTCCTTGGGGCGCCACATTGGCTGGATGCCCTCGAACCACCAGGCGCGGCCGCCGGCCTTGAAGGTGGCCGCCCACTCCTGCCCGCTGCCGGCATTGGTCTTCCAGGTCACCACCGGGGCCGGCATGTTCCGGGGCATGACCGCGCCGGCGATGGGGTGCTGGACCTCGAGGGCGGAATAGGCCCCGGGGCCGTCCAGGGCGCGGCGCAGGCCGGAGTGAGCTGGGGCCAGGCGGATCGCCGCCACTCCGGCCGCCAGGAACAGGGCGGCGGCCAACCACAACCACTTTGCTTTTGGCCTCATCCGAAGTCGGGGCGCCATGCTGCGCACATTAGGCAAGGAACGCGGACGCCGTCAAGGCAATTCTGACTCGTATTCTTAAGCTTAATCTTAGTTAAGATTATGCCGCGCCGGGCACGTTTTGGCGCAGTTCCGCCAGCCAGGCGCTCGCCTCGGCATCGCTGGGGGCGCGCCAGTCCCCGCGCGGGGAGAGGGAGCCGCCGGAGCCCAGCTTTGGGCCGTTGGGCATGGCCGAGCGTTTGAACTGGCTGAGTTGGAAGAAGCGGAGCAGGAAGACTTCGAGCCACTTCCGAATGGCGGCCAGGTCATAGGCCCGACGCTTGTCCGGGGGAATGAGGTCGGGCCAATCGCCGCGGTCTTTGTCGCCCCAGGCGTGCCAGGCCAGAAAGGCGACTTTGCTCGGGCGGAAGCCGAAGCGCGTGAGGTAGTACAAGTTGAAGTCCTGCAGTTCGTAAGGGCCGAGCGTTTCGGCGGTCTTTTGGGCGGGGCGGGCGGAGTCGCCGCCGGCGTGCGGCACCAGTTCGGGAGAGATTTCGGTATCGAGGATGGCCTGGAGGGTGGCGTTGGCGGCGGCCTCGAACTGGCCGGAGGCAATGACCCAGCGGATGAGGTATTGGATGAGGGTTTTGGAGACGGACACGTTCACGTTGTAGTGGGACATCTGGTCGCCCACGCCGTAAGTCATCCAGCCCAGGGCCAGCTCGCTCAAGTCGCCCGTGCCCAGAACGAGGGCCTGGTGGAGGTTGGCCAGGCGGAACAGGCACGAAGTGCGCTCGCCGGCCTGGACGTTCTCGAAGGTCACGTCATAGACCGGTTCGCCGCGGGCGAAGGGATGGCCAATATCGCGGAACATCTGGAGACAGGCGGGGCGGATATCGATTTCGGCGGCGCTCACGCCCAGGGCGCGCATGAGGCGGTTGGCGTTGGCGCGGGTCAGGTCGCTGGTGGCGAAACCGGGCAGGGTGTAGGCCAGGACATTGCCGCGGGGCAAGTCCAGGCGGTCCATCGCCTTGGCCGCCACGATGAGGCTCTGGGTGGAATCCAGCCCGCCGGAGACGCCGACGACCACCCGCTGGATGCCGGTGTGGGTAAGCCGCTTGAGCAGGCTGTGGACCTGGATGTGGTAGGCCTCGAAGCAACGCTGGTCGCGCTCGAGCGGGTTGCTGGGCACGTAGGGGAAGCGGACGACGTTGCGCCGCAGGGGCACATCTCCCTCCGGCAGACGCCACTCGAAAGGGACGCGGCGCACCGCCGCCACCCGTTCGCGGCATTGGGCCAGCGAGTCGTGGAAGCTGGTCATGCGCATCCGCTCCTGCGTCAGCCGCTCGAGGTCGATGTCGGCGATGATCATCTGCTCGCGATTGGCAAACCGCTCGGCCTCGGCCAGCAAATCGCTGTTCTCATAAATCAGCGCGTGTCCATCCCAGGCCAAGTCGGTGGTGGATTCGCCCGTGCCGGCGCCCGCGTAGAGGTAAGCGGCGAGGCACTTGCCCGATTGGGAGGCGCACAGTTGGCGGCGGTAGCCGGCCTTGCCGATGATGATGTTGCTGGCCGAGAGATTGGCCAGGACGGTCGCCCCGGCCAGCGCCGCGTAAGTGCTGGGCGGGATGGGCGTCCACAGGTCCTCGCAAATCTCCACGTGCAGCTTGAAACCCTCCACATTGAGAGCCTCAAAGACCAGGTCGTTGCCGAAGGGGGTGGGCTGGCCCAGGAAAAGGACTTCCCGACCCAGGGCGTCGCCGGCGGAGGCGAACTGCCGTTTCTCGTAAAACTCGCGGTAATTGGGCAAGTAGGTTTTTGGCGCCAGGCCCAGCACCCGCCCGCGGCAGACGATGACGGCGCAATTGAACAGCCTGGCCTCGAATCGCAGCGGCGCGCCCACGAGCAGCACGGGCGTCAACTCCCGGCTCTCCTGGACCAAGCGCGCCACCGCCGCCTTGGCCGCCTCCAGCAGCGCGTCCTGGTGAAACAGGTCCTCGTTCGAGTAGGCGGAGAGGCCCAGTTCCGGGAACAGGGCCACCGTCGCCTGGGCCGCCGAGGCCTGCCGGGCCAGCGCCAGCGTCCGCTCGAGGTTGAAGACCGGGTCCGCCACGCGCACCGCGGGGACGCAGACCGCGGCGCGGATGAACCCGTGCGAGTAAATGGAATTGAACCGCTCGCGCATGCCCAATGACTACCCAAAGCCGGGGCGGGTGTCGAGGGGTTGGTTTGGCGGGCGGACGCTCTCGAGGGCTTGGGGGTCGCTGGGGTCTTCCTGGGCGGCGGGGACCGTCCAGAGGACCTCGATGGGGTCCTGACCGTGGAGGAGTTCGCTAACGCTCCTGATGAGGGCGCCATGTTTTTCGAGGCGCGCGAACTCCTGGGCCAGGCTTTGCTCGGGAACGCCGAATTGCTTGCGATAGCCATCGGTGATGACAAAAACAAACCTCTCCTGAGTATCCAGCCCGACGGCTACCAGGTTCACGCCAATGCCTTGAATGGCCGTTTCCTGGGTCCCGACGAAAGCGACGCCGCGATTGAAACGTGCCGTTTGTCCTTCGCACAAAAACCCAAGCCCGTGCTTCTCGGTCAGATAGAGTCCCTTGAAGCCAGGCTCGCCAATATCTTCGGTCTCGCCCAGGGCAACGGACCAGCAGTGGCTCGGCCCGAATACGCCGTCGTGGGAGTTGCCGAATCTTTTGGCGAGGGTTCCGTACATGGTGCAGGCGAACCAATCATGTCGGATCGGCGGCTGGGCCAGGACCTCCGCAAGCCATGAATTGGGCAAGGGCTTGGGCGGCGGGGGGGCCGCGGGCGGCGCACCCGCCCCGGCCGGCTCGGCAGCCGGCGCCGGGCCCCGGGCGGCAGGAGCGGCAGGGACCTCTCGCGGGGGCGCTTCAACGGACCTCTGGGGCGGGGCTTGGCTGGTCGAGGGCTGAGGCTTGGGGGGCGCGGGCTGCGGCGGAGGCTCTGGGGGCTTTTGGGCGGGCGTGGCCGCGGGTGCGGTGGGGCCGGCAGGAGCGGCGGCCAAAACCTCCGCGCCCGCGGGTTCGAGCGCCGGCTGCGGTGGGGGGGGCGGCTTGGGGGCCGCAGCCGCCTCGGGCTGGGTCTGGCTGTGCCGATTGATGGCCGGGTGATTGAACACCGCGGTCAGTTCGATCGGCGTCAGGCGCATGTAACTGACCGGCTGGCTGAGGTCGATGACTTTCTGCGCGCCATCGTCGGCGGTCACAATGACGGTGTGCTCGGGGCTTCGTTCCAGATAGCGTTCTCCGCCGTCCGGGGTCCTTTGTTTGAAGACCAGGTTGGGGCGAGTCAGTTTAATGACCAGTTCCTTGTGCAAGAGCCCGCAGGCGACGGGGTCCTGGAGCAGCGCCAGCGATTCCTCGACCATGGGGCGCTTGCGATTCTCCAGCACGCCGCCCGACTTGGCGCGGAACTGGATGTCGAAACCGGTCGAGGAGGCGGCGTTGGCAAATACTACCACGCTCTTGCCGGTTCCCAGGGAGCTGTCCGGCAGGTATTTGGCGTTGAGGGCCTGCTCGAGTTTGGCGGAGTCATCGTTGCCTTTGGCGAAGTTGAAAAGCTCGCCGTCCAGCTCGATCCAATCATGGAGCACCCCGATCTGCAATTTCTTGGGTTTGCGCATCAATCCCTGGCTGAACAAGCCCCCAAAGCCGGGCAGATTGAGGCCGATTTCGGCCATCATCTCCTTGCCTTGCATCCGCCGGACATGGACCTGTCCAGTGTTGTCCCGTTCCACATGGAAGCGCGCCGCCGCGGCTTCGGGCTGGCCGGAGGAGTCCTGGGCGGCGGGCCGCGGCTTGGCCTGGCTTTTCTTCCTTGCCAGTTCGAGATTCTCTTTCTCAAGCGTGAGCCACTCGTCGAAAAGCTCCTGCAGCTTCGCGCAACCCTCAGGGTCGCTCGTGGACACGTTCTGACTGAGAATCTTCACGTGGTCCGGGGCAATCTCCAAGCCGGCCGGGCTCCCGGGCAGTTTTCCGCGGACGGTCCACTTGTGCACGTCGAGTTGGGCCCAGCTCCTCAGGGGCAGCAACTCGATGGTCTCTCCCCCCAAACTCATGGTGAAGACCTCCATTTCCTTCTCTTTGCCGGCCTCCGGCGCAACCACCCGGCTCTTGCGGATGGAGATGTCGTGCCGCCGGGGGGCGGAGGCTTCGCGCGGGGGCAAGGCGGGTGAGGGCTGAGCCGCCGGGCCAACCTCCTCCCGAGGGGCGGGCTGGCTCTCCGTTTCCGGTTGGGAATTCCAGTTCATAGAACGGAGGCTCGACAACTGAGTTGGTTGCGCCGGTGCAAGTGCTGGCCGAGTCGGACGGCACTCTAATCATCGGCCACGAGACTTGCAAGCAATCTTTGCGAATCAGATCGAGATCGCGGTCGCCGCGTCCTGGATATGGAGGAACTCGAGGACTTTGGCGACGGATTCGGGCACGGTCAGTTGGTCCGTGCGCAGTTCGATTTCCGGGTGGAGCGGGGCTTCGTAGGGGGCGGAGATGCCGGTGAAATCCTTGATCTCCATGGCGCGGGCCTTGGCGTAAAGGCCCTTGGGGTCGCGCTGCTCGCAGACGGCCAGCGGGGCGTTGACGAAGACCTCGACGAACTTGCCTGCCGGCATGCTCTTCCGGATGAAGTCGCGGTCGGCGCGGTAGGGCGAGATGAAAGCGGTGATGCAGATCAGGCCCGCGTCGGCGAAGAGCTTTGCCACTTCCCCGACCCGGCGGATGTTCTCGGCGCGCTCCTGGGGAGAGAAGGCCAGGTCGGAGCACAGCCCGTGCCGCACGCGGTCGCCATCCAGCACATAGACCTGGCGGCCGAGGTTGAACAACTGGCGTTCGAGCTCGGCGGCGATGGTGGATTTGCCCGAGCTGGACAGGCCGGTGAGCCAGAGGACGCAGGCGAGGTGGCTGTTGCGCAATTCCCGCTGGCGGGTCGTCACGCGGCCGCCGTCCCAGTAGATGTGCTCGCTCTTGGTGTGGAGGTCGTGCGTGCGGCGGGGGTAATCGCCCGGCGCGACGATGCCGCCCCCCGCGACCTCGAGCCCATCGACAATCACAAAGCGGCCCATCGGGGCGATGTCGGCGTGGATGTCAAAGGCGATGGGCCGTTTGGTGTGGAGGGTCAGTTCGGCGACTTCGTGGCGCTCGACGAAGAGTTCATTCTCGCTGCGGGAGACGGTTTCGAGCGTGGCGGCGTCGATGACCTTCTCGATGGACTGGACCCGGCACTCGAGTTCCTGCGTGGCCAGCTTGAGCTTGTAGCTCTTGCCCCGTTTCAACGGCTCCTTGCCCAGCCAGAACAGGCGCGCCTTGAAGCTGGCCAGCTCGATGGGCGGGGCGTTCTCATGGGCGGCGACGGCGCCGCGGGCCACGAAGATTTGCTCGGTCAAGGTGAGCCCGATCGATTCGCCGGCGCTGGCCTGCTCGGCGGGGGGGGCCTGCCATCGCTCGATGGTCTTGACGGTGCTGGTTTTGCCCAGGGGGCAGAAAAGCAGCTTGTCGCCCACCCGGAGCGTCCCCGCTTCGACCCGCCCGGCCAGGATGCGGCGCTCGTCGAAACGATAGACATCCTGCACGGCGAAGCGCAGGGGCTGGTCTTTGGGTGGTTCGGCCGCCTGGAATTCATCCAGCGCCTCGACCACGGTCGGGCCGTGCCACCAGGGCATCTGGGCGCTGCGCGCGGCCAGGTTGTCGCCGTGTCGCGCGGAAATGGGGATGAAGCTCATTGGCTGGACGCCGAGGGAGCGCAGCCAGGCGCGGTACTCGGATTCGACCTGCTGGAAGCGGCTCTGGCTGTAATTCTCGAGGTCCATCTTGTTGACCAGGACGGTGATTTGGGCGATGCCCAGGAGGTTGACCAGGTAGCCGTGGCGGCGGGAGTTTTCCTTCACTCCTTCGCGGGCATCGATGAGCAGCAGGGCGGCTTCGGCGTTGGCGGCGCCCGTAACCATGTTCTTGAGGAATTCCTTGTGGCCGGGCGCATCGATGAGCACATACTGGCGCTTGGGCGTGTGAAACCAGATTTGGGCGGTATCGATGGTGATGTTCTGGTCGCGCTCGGCTTGCAGCGCGTCCATCAGGTTTGCCCACTCGAAGGGGACGCCCCGCCGCTGCGCCACCGCCTCCAATTGTTCGAGCTTGCCCTGGGGCAGCGAGCCGGTGTCGTGCAGCAGCCGGCCCACAAACGTCGATTTGCCGTGGTCGACGTGGCCCACCACGACGATTTTGAGTTGTTGGCCGGCGGTGGCCAAACCGTTTGGGAATGAAGGAGGCATTTTCAGTTCACATGTATCCATCCCGCCTCAATTTCTCGAAGGCGTCTTCGCTTTCCTTGTCCTGCGCGCGGCCGGACCGCTCGGCGGTCCTGGTGTGGCGGAGTTCCTCGATGATTTCGGCGACGGTGGCGGCGCGGGACTTGATGGGCAGGCTGCACGGGGCGCAGCCCAAGCTGCGGTAACGCTCCCCGCGGCTGTTGGCGAAGTAGAGCGGAATCACGGGGATATTCTCCCGCCCGATGTATTCCCAGACGTTGAGTTCGGTCCAATGCAGCAGGGGATGGATGCGGATGTGGGTGCCGGGCGGGAAATCGGTCTTGAACTGGTCCCACAGTTCGGGGGGCTGGTCCTCGACGTTCCATTCCATGTCTTTGTCGCGGGGGCTGAAGTAACGCTCCTTGGCGCGGGTGGGTTCCTCGTCGCGGCGCACGCCCACAATGACGCCGGTAAAGTGATGACGCTCGAGCACCTGCTTGAGGGCGTCTTTTTTCAGCGTGCCGCAGCACTCGACGCGCGTGGCCTTGCCCGCGGGATAGGTCTGGCCGCTTTGGAGGGCGGCCTCGTTCCGGCCCACGATCAGCTCGAGCTTCCACTCCTTGACCAGGCGGTCGCGGTACTCGAGCATCGAGGGGATTTTGTAACTCGTATCCACGTGTACCAGGGGGAACGGCACGCGCCCAAAGAACGCCTTGCGCGCCAGCCACAGCAGCGCGGTCGAGTCTTTGCCGATGCTCCAGAGCATCGCCAGGTGCTCGAACTTGTTGAAGGCCTCGCGCAAGATGTAGATGCTCTGGTTCTCGAGTTTGGAGAGGGAATCCATGCGTCAGATCTGAAAGTCCACTTTTTTGGGCATGAAAGTATGAATGCCGCATTCGACCTTGTTGAACCCGGTCCAGCGCCCGGCCCGCTCATGGTCGCCGCAGCCGGTCTGGCAGGTGCAAGGCCGGCAGCCGATCGAGCCGTAGCCCCGGTCATGAAGCGCATTGTATGGAATGCGATTTTGGGCAATATAATCCCAGACGGCCCGGCGTGTCCAGTTGGCCATGGGGTTGAGCTTGACAATGTCCTGGCCGGAGGCCTCGTCAAAGGCATAGAGCTCGATGACGCCAATGCGGGCGCGGGTGTCGGCTTGCTCGCGGCGCAGGCCGGTGATCCAGCAATCCAGGTCGCAGAGGTGATCGCGCAGGGGCAGGACCTTCCGCACCGTGCAGCAGAGGTCGGGGTTGTGCCGCCACAATTCCGGGCCGTGAATGTCGGCCTGCTCGGCCACCGTGAGGTCCGGCTCGAGGGACTGGATGGTGATGCCGAAAAACTCCTCCAGGCGCCGCTTCAGGGCCAGGGTTTCGGGGAAGAGCAGGCCCGTATCCAGGGTGAAGACCGGGAAGGGCAAGCCGGCCTGGGCGGCCAGGTGCAGCAAGACCAGGCCGGCGCCCTGGAAACTGGTGCCGATGGCGCAGCGCCCGCCAAAGCTGGCCCAGGCCCAGGCCAGGACCTGCTCGGCGGATTGCAACTCGAATCGCTCGTTGAGGAGGCGCACGTCGGCGGCCGAGAGCTTGGTCACGGCGCCGCCCGGCTCTGCTTCGGCTCTTTTCAGAAATTCGTCCTCTCGTTGCGGCCTCCGGCCCCGGCGCTGGGTTTCACTGGGGCGCATGACATAATTCCTCGCTGCCGCCTGAAGGCGGCGTTCCGCTTGCTCGTGGAACGTCCCCTTCAGGCGGCAGGATGGGCCCACGAAGAAATCTGTCGTGTGCCTGTTTCACTGGTCTGACACGGCGAAGGTTCCCCGCGCGGCCCGCCAGCAAAAATCCCCGAAGCGTTCCCGGTGCTCGCGCTCCTGGGCGTAGCGGGCCAGCAACGGGCGCAACTCCGCCAGCAGGTCCTCCCCTTTGACCGAGTCTTTGTAAAGACCGGCGAGGCGGTTGCCCGCCAGGCTGCCGCCGACATAGATTTGGTACTTGTTCGGGGCCTTGCCGACGAAAGCGATTTCGGCGATGTAGGGCCGGGTGCAGCCGTTGGGGCAGCCGGTCATCCGCACGATGATCTCCTCATCGCGCAGCCCCAACTCGCCCAGCAAGGCCTCGAAGCGGTCCAACAGGCCGGGCAGGAACCGCTCCGACTCGGCCAAGGCCAAGCCGCAGGTGGGCAGCGCCGGGCAGGCCATCGAGGCCAGCCGGGTCCGGCTGAAGGGATTGGTGGCGGCAATGCCATGCTCGCCCAGCACCTGCTCCAACTCCGCCCGCCCTTCCGGGCGCAGCCCGGCCAACAGGATGTTCTGCGAGGGGGTCAGCCGAACCTCGGGCTGCCATCGCTGGATCGCCTCCCGCAGACCGGACTTGAGCCGATAACCCCCCGCATCCCGGATGCGGCCATTCTCAACGAAAAGCCCCAGGAAGTAGTTTCCGTCGGTCTGGTGGTGCCAGCCGAGCTTGTCGCCCTGGGCGGTGAACCGGAACGGGCGCGGGGGCCCGAGTTGGAAGCCCATCCGCCCCTCCATCTCCTCTCGGAACCAGTCCACGCCCCGCTCCGCGAGCACGTATTTCAGACGGGCATGTTTGCGGTTGGCGCGGTCGCCAAAATCACGGTGAATGGTGACGACGGCCTTGGCGGCCGCTTCCACTTGCTCCGGCTCGGGGCCGATAAAACCAATCACGTCGGCCAAGCGCGGAAAGGTCTGGGCGTTGCCGTGTGACATTCCCATGCCGCCGCCGGCCAGCACGTTGTAGCCCGCCAGGCGCCCTTGCTCCTCGATGACCACAAAGCCCGCGTCGTTGGTGAAGACGTCGATGTCGTTGAGCGGGGGAATGGCAAAGGCGAACTTGAACTTCCGGGGCAGGTACCCTTTCCCGTAAAGCGGGTCCGCAAACGCGGCCTTGGCCTCCGCGCTCAGGTCCAACTCCTTGCCCTCCAGCCAGATCGAGTGATAGGCCGGCGTCCGGGGAACGAGTTGGCTCGAGAGGCGCCGGGCTTGCGCGAGCACCTGCTCCACCAACTGGCTGGTCGCCGGTGTCGGCGGCGCCATCACGTTCCGCACCACGTCGCCGCACGCCCCGATGGTCGTAGCCAGCGCCTCGTTCAGTCTCCTGATGGTCTGGCGCAAATTGCCCTTGAGCACCCCGTGCAGTTGAAAATCCTGCCGGGTCGTAATCCGCAGCGTGCCGTTCCCATACTCCGCCGCCAGTTGATCGCACACCAAATACTGCGCCGCGCTCACCACCCCGCCCGGAAACTTCGTCCGCACCATCAGGCTGTACTTCTTGCCGGTCTTCCGAACATCCCGGTCGTCCTGTTGGTATATCCCGTGGAACTTCAGGAACTCGTAATCGTCCTCGGTGAACCGCTCGGCCGACGCATCCGCCAGCGTCTGGTCAATCGTGCCTGCCAGAAGAGGATTGCTCTCCTTGAGACCTTCATTTCGGCTCAGTTTTGCTGCCGGCTCCATGGTAATCATAAGTGAATCGCCTAAGATATTCGAGATTATCCCACATCCGCCCCAAATTGTCAATACGCTCCCGCCTCATCAACATCCCCGCCGGCCTCGGCGAGGCCGCCGCTGCCGCTCCGTGGAGCAAGTGGCCGCGTGGGTGCGGGAGATCCATGAGAGCGGGCGCAGTGGACTGAGTGGACTGGGTGCCCGGTCCGCCATGTCCACCCGGTCCACTGCGTCCACCCGGCCCACTTACGCCGAGATCGCCGCCAACGGCGCGCTCACGCTCATCAACGTGGCGGGCGCGCTGCTGGACCGCCAGATTGCCGCCCAAGCCATCGGCTTCGAAAACGAAGGCGGCTTCACCGAGCGCCTCTACCGAACCCGCTCCCGAAAACGCCGCGTCTCATGAGCTCAA
>Ga0326728_10011017_pt1 | contig 20851 bp, 14 predicted proteins | sample MB3enrmetagenome_FD_207602 | JGI IMG/M metagenome (GOLD analysis project Ga0326728, IMG submission 207602) | Lab enriched peat soil microbial communities from McLean, Ithaca, NY, United States - MB31MN | ecosystem: Environmental > Terrestrial > Soil > Wetlands > Peat | place: USA: New York... | reverse complement strand
CGGAACACGCATAAGATTCTTTATCCGTGCGGCGTTTTCCTCTCATCTGTGCATAACCAAGCTATAGGCTGAATCCAATGCCGACACTTTGGCCCTGATTGTGCTGCAGCGTTTCAGCAATCTCCTGCTGCAATGGAGCAATTACTTGCTCAGGCCTGTATGCGCTCCGGTGTGAGACGTCGTGGCTGAGGACCTGCGAAAGTTTTTCGCGGTCGTTGGTGAAGATCTGCGCGTCCCACTGCCCACGTGAAACAGAAACGTAGGCCATGCGGCTATTGAGCAGGTCTTTCGCCGCAAGCTCCGTATCCACATGGACGAGAACGCGGTCGGCTGTTTGGCCTTGGCTGGAATAGCTTGTTACGGCGTAGCCATGATCGAGATGAGGGTGACGCTCTGGATCGTAGACTATACTTCGACCGCCGTCGAGCTTCAACCGCATTGTTCCATCCGTTGCGATGCTCTCCACTGTCCCCAGTTCACGGTTCGCAATCTTCAACTCATGGCTGGGCGCTGTGAACTGGATATGATCTCCAACAGAGAACGTCTTTTCCTGTTCGCGATACACAGCAACGCCCATTTGGCGGCGAGGATCATAGGTCGCTTCGCTTCCATCCACACGCAAAACCGTGAGCCGATTGTTTTGCGGGTCAATGCTCCTAACTCGCGTGTATTCTCCTTTCTTGATGCCTGTTTCCTGCGAACTGCGCGAGTAACGCAGAATATCGTTCACTTGATATTGCTGTGCCCAGGAACGATCCGCTCCGGTCATCTCCTGGCGCGGCACAAGCGTCTGGATAGAGTGCTCGTCCTTGCTCACGATGCCGCGCGATTGCAGTTCCGCATGGATGCGCTGATTGATATCGGTTCGCGACTGGTTGTCTGGCGATACAACAAGAGCGCTTTCTGGCGACTTGGCATATTCGCGCGCAATTGCAGTGATGCGCTCCTCGTACCCTTTTACTTCATGCACACGGCGTTGCCGGTCAAGATTATCGAGCGCAGCACCAACTTGACCGCGCGCCAACTGCTCGACTGTCAGCTTCAATTCCGGGTCCTTCTGTCGCACGATCTCTTCGAGCCTTGCCGTCCGCATCCCGGCCTCTTGAAGCTGCGCGAAAGGGCGGCCAGCTTCAACAGCTTCATGCTGCCGTGTATCGCCGACCAAGAGAACCCGATCCTTTGGATGAAGCCGATCTATGAACTCATGCATCTGGCGCGTCGAAGCGAGCGACGACTCATCGAGTATATAGAGCCTCTTCTCGCCGGTATCCGGCTGCTCTCCTCGCGCAAGATGGCGTTGCAACGTTGAGGTCTCGATGCCTGCCTCGGCCAGTTTTTGCGCCGCGCGTGAGGTTGGAGCAAAGCCTTCGACCCTGTACCCTTCCGCCTCTACGCCCTCACGGATCACCGCAAGCGTCGTAGTCTTACCAGTACCGGCGACACCGTCCAAGCCGACGATCTTCTCCCGGCTCACAAAAATGTCATCAACCACTTGGCGCTGTGCGGGATTTAATTCCGTATGATGGTCCTCGATTGCAATCCTCTGCGATGGCGAGACGAGCATTGGATCGGCGTAAGTGCGTTGGTTTCCACTCTGCATTCGAGTGATGATCTCCTGCTCCATACGGACCATCTCGGCGGTTGTGTACATTGGCGCGGCACGTCCATCAACAGAACCAATGGCAATGAACTCTCCATGGTGGACTCGCTGCGCGAATTCGTGCCGCACTTGTTCGTAAGTCGATTGCGCCATGCTGCGGCCTATCGCAGCCTGCAAGATGTTCCGTTCATCTTGCACGGCAAAGCGCTCGAAGACGTGATTGCGGGCATATGTGACGGCTTGCTGTTCGATCTTGTCCGGGCTGGATGATTGGAACAGTGAATGCTCGCGCGCCTGGGCTACGACACGATCCGCCTGATGGCCAAATTGCGCGGCCAGCTCAAGGTGCCGCTGCAACACCTCCTCTTGTGAGTGAATCTCCTTACTGTCGCGTGTGCGATGCGCGGCAACTTGCGCAGCGCCCGCACCCTCCCTGCCGATCTCCTGGAGATGGCTCATGATCTGCGCTCGCCGCGGGCTCGATGCATCCAGATACTCCTGCGTGTAGCCCCTGATCTCCGGCTGGCCATGCTTGCCGCGTTCGATCTCGTATCCCAGTCCTTGCAACCGCATGGCGAGCTCGGAACGATAGACACTGGTCGCGTACTGTTGTGACTGAAAGAGGCTGCGTTCTTGGAGCGCGCGCGTCTGGCCGCTCTCGCGCTCAGTCACATTGAAGACGACAGCATGAGTGTGAAGTTGCGGTGCCGCGTAACCATCCACCGGGCGAGCGGTGTCATGCTCGAAGGTGGCCGCGATGAACTTGCCTGTGGTTTCCGGCGCATGAACGTTGCCGATTCGCGCCTGTGTATACCGCTCCAATTCGCCGAGTGCGATGCGAACGCTTTCGCGGTGCGCCACACGAACACGATCATCTCCGCCCACAAGCGCGGTGAGAGAGACGGACTTCGGCGCCGAGAATGTCGCGTCCCATCCGGCGCGATGGTCTACGCTGGTGATTGCCTTGCCATACTCGTTCTCGTAGGTTCTCGCAGGCTGGTACTTGACGAGTTGCGCCCCGCTCTCAGGATGCTGTCCTTCGCTCAATCGGGCAAACTCATCGGCTCCAACGGAACCGCACAGACCCCACTCGTGCGCAAGCCCGCCCCGCCACTCGCTCTGCACCTGCGGATCGCGGCTCCAGTAGTTCTGTTGGTCAGACGTAAACTCGCGGGCATGGTACGTGCGGGCCTGCCCTGCCGACAATGGTTTGGAAATCGTTAACATGCGTTTTGAATCCGCAACGAGCGCGGTAGCATCTCATTTCTGCCTTCCGACTTAGACTAACTTTAATTCCGAATGGTTATGCGAGTACTGAGATATATTCTTACAGTCTTCACGCTTCCTTTGCATGAGTAGCTCGCGTTTACTGACTTAAGCCGTAATTCGGCATGTCATTCGACTATCACTTACAGCCTTGATTGGTAGTCTTGAAAGGTAGCTTATCGACTGCGGTTGCCGAGGATATTACAAGCGTTAATCTCCGCAGAAAAGCATTCGCAAGGCCCTGCAACTTTAGGGAAGAGAGAGCGGGTAATCTGAGCAATGAATCCGACCAATATTGAAAGGGAATGCTCGGTCAAAATGAAGCGGAATACGGATGCTGTTGCTTTCTCTTGCTGAGCGCTTAAACGCACACATTGCTCCCCTGAGAATAGCTTCTTGGAGTAATATCTCTGGACCGCATCGGCGCAGAATATCCGGATGGATATCCTGCGATTCATACGACCATCAGTTCAGTCGATCCATTGCGATTCATTCCAACTATCAACCTTCTCATCCCCAGCTCCTTGCCTCGATGTTCCAGGAAAGATCGAGTGCCCTCTGACCGGCTTCTTCCGGAGGCTGGAGGGTGACACCTTCGGCGCTGGTGCCAGACTCGAATCAGTTTGCGGAACCGTGGTCATTAGAGGAGGCGTAACAGCCGCCGCACGTGGCTCTGCGGCACATGGCGATCCACCGGCGAAAGGGCTACGTTCGCATTTTCTATTGCCGAATTGGTAGATGACCCAATCGGCCCCTTCTTTCAAGAGTGCTATGGACTGGGATACCGGGCGATCCCATAGGCACATTGGCCGCTGGAGGCCACGCAGTTTGACCCTGCGATCCTGTCGGTCATTATGCAGGGATTCCGGCCACGACATGAGGCGAGCAGCTCTCTTTTGGCACAGTCTTCCAGTGAACCATTCGCGCACGGCAAGCACGACGAAAATGAGACCAAATGCCCCGAGAATGGGCCGCTCGAAAAGCTGCCAGAAACTCTGGCCGCCGTAGAATTCAGCCCGCAAGAATTGCTCCAATTCGGCAGCGTTAACCTCGACTTTCGGCCCCTGAATCAGCTCGCTCCAACCGGCGCTTCGGGCAGTGGTACTGAGGTGCATTGGGATGCGAATGTCGCGCTGATTCCCTGGACCATCGGCGACAACATCGTGCTCATCCACGAGCTGATCTGGTCGTCCTGGCGCTGTTTTGTAGAGCATTTGCACTCTGGTAGTAGCGGCCGGATCCCCGTGCGTCATTGTGCTATGAAAGTAAGCATCGGAGTAGTAAAGTTGAACCGGGGGAACGGCCCACCAAAGCCAGGTGGCGCGCGGCAGGCTGGCCAAGCACCCGCCGAAAACCAAAAAGACAAGAAGCAGGATTGGTAAAGCCGTCTGCCAGCGCGGCGATTTCATGGCTCTCCATCCGGTGGTTGAGCGCCGGAGTTGGCACGCAAATTCGCCATGAATTCATCGGCTTTCTGGTGCTTGATGGACTCGGCATACGCCGATATTCTACGTAGCGATTCCTCCGTCAACGGCCCCTTGGAAGCAGCGGCGAAAAGGTTCAGCATCAGGGTGCGAATGCCCATCAGTTCAGCCAGCAAAATAGGGTCGGTCTTCTCTTCTTGAGCATTGCGGGCTTGGGCAAGAGCTGCATCGCGAAGCGATTCCGCCACCTTCTTCTGGGCGCGCATGGCAGCGGCTTCCACCTCTGCATACTCGGCTTCCGTGAGGCGGGTGGCAATGGATTTGGCGCGGAACAACTCGGTCGCCCGAGCGGCGGGAGCGCATGGCGGAATCAGTTTAGGTGGCCTGGAGTCTGCGGAGAACATAAGTCACGCGCCTCACCCGCAAGCTATGGCAGGATTTCTTCTGTGTCAATCCATTTGACGGTCAGAATCTGATTCCGTGACTGCCATCTTCGATTATTCCGTGTTTGCCGCAGGACAACCTCAGGTTTACGCATGTAAACGTGAAAACTCAAATCACTGAAACACAACACGTTGACAAATGTATACGGAAGTGGCTCTACAGCTCCCCGATTGGGGATGACGTGTCATCCTGCAACCGCTGCAAAGCAGCGCGGCGGCGGGCGCATCCTTGAAATGGAATGCCGCCCGCCGCCAATAGCCGGTCCATAGGACCAGCCAATAACTTGCAGCACACCTACAGCCTCGGGTCTACGGGCTCACTCTCCAGCGCCAGAACGGCAAAGGCGCACTCATGGATCCGCCGCAGAGGTTCGCGTTCCACGAACCGCTGCAAGGCTTCGATCCCCAGGGCGAACTCGCGAAGGGCCAGTGAGCGTTTCGTACCCAATCCGCGAGAGCGCAACCGCTCCAGATTCTGCGGAGCCGTGTATTCGGGGCCATAGATGATTCGAAGGTACTCCACTCCTCGGCACTTCACCGCCGGTTGGATGAGTCCGCGCTTGCTTCTGGCGACGAATTGGAGCGGCTTGACTACCATTCCTTCGCCGCCCGCCGCCGTCAGCTCCTGCCACCACGAGACAGCATCCGCAACGGCTCCCGACTCATGCAAGCTAACGACCTTGTGAGGCGTGGCTAGCAGCAGATCGGGGTCTGCCTGGGCCAGTTTGCCGAGCACTTGCATGTGCCAGCCGTGATCTTTGTCCGTGTAGAGCGCACCTTCGCCAGCGAGCAAATGGAAGGGAGCGAGCTTCAAATCAAGCAGCGAGTTTACCGGCCAGCAATAGCGGCGATACGCCTCGACATATGCGGCCGCCATACCCACCCGTTGCTCATACCAATCGAGCAGCGCCGCCGCCTCCGGCAGGCGATTCGCTGTGAGTTTCAGGGCGTTGACGGCCTGCGACAAGCCCGCTTTAGCAGCTGCTCCGGCGGGTGCATATTGGTGACGCAGCAGGTCCTGCGCCTTGGCTGACCAAGGCATCAATTCGCAATCGAGGCACAGCCAATCGGTCTTCAATTCATCCCAGAGACCGGCCATGTCCGCCGCATTGCGAATGCGATTCAGGAACTCCAGTTCGAGAGTGGCATCGCCAAAGAATCGCCGTCCTGTCCGGGTGTAGCAAGTTCCAGCCTCATCCTCCGCAACTCCGAAGCGCCGCCGGGCGGCATCGCGGTCGCGGCAGGCGATGACAACCGCGCGTGAACCCATGTGCTTCTGCTCGCAAATCACCTGTTCCACACCCGCGTTGCGAAAGTAGTCGAAGGCCTCCGCCGGATGTTCGAGCAGGCCCGGCTCGCTGCTTGTCTCCGATGGCGACATGGTCGGCGGCAGGTAGATCAGCCACTTCGGATTCACTGCAAAACGGCTCATGACTTCAAGCGCGGCGATGGTGTTTTCCTCGCGGATCGTCAGGTTCCCGTGGAGGCGGGTTGCAACAATCCGCTTGCCGATCACATCGTCGATGTCGAGGAGATCGTCCAACTGTTGCTGTTGGGTCAGAGGCATGATGGACTGGTCCGCTGCTGCATCTTGCAGGAACGGTTTTGACGGCGCGTAGTACTCCCGCAGGGCCGGCACGGAAACCAGTTCTTTCTCCGGATACCGAAGCGCAGTGAGCTTGCCTCCGAAGACGCAGCCTGTATCAATATCGATGGTCCGATTCAGCCATTCGGGCTCTGCGACCGGTGTATGACCGTAGACAACCATCGCCTTGCCGCGGTACTCAGCGGCCCAGTTGTAGCGAACGGGAAGGCCGTAATCATCCGTCTCGCCGGTCGTCTCCCCGAAGAGCGCAAACGATCGGACCGCCCCTGAGCCCCGGCCCTGCATCTCCTCTTTCATGCCGGCATGGGCCACCACCAGGCGGCCTTCGTCGAAGACATAATGGCTGACAAGATCGTCGATAAATTCGGCAATCTGGCGCTTGAATTCGTCGCCCTCCGGCTCCAGCTGCGCCAGGGACGCGGCAAGCCCGTGGGTGATTTTGACATCCTTCCCACGCAGCTTCCGCATGAGCTTGACATCGTGATTTCCGGGCACGCAGAAAGCCGTTCCGGCCTTCACCATCCCCATCACGAGCCGCAAAACCTCCGTGATTTTGGGCCCGCGATCGACTAGATCCCCGACGAAAACCGCCTTGCGTCCATCGGGTGGAGTGACGCGGAAATCGGCGCCCTCCGGTTCGACCGTGTAGCCAAGTTGCTGTAGAAGCGCATTCATCTCATCGAAACAGCCATGCACATCACCAACAATGTCGAGCGGACCGTGCTCGTGCTTGAGGTTGTTCCATAGGGGCTGGCGCTCGATCTCAACCCCTTCGAGCTCGGCGGGATCGTTGAAAATGTGGACGTGCCGGAACCCTTCGCGCTCCAGTCCGCGCAAAGAACGCCGCAACTGTTGCGACTGGTTGCGGATCACATGAGGCCCGAAGTCTCGGTCCGGCCGGGTACGGTTCCGCTCCTGGCAAAGCTTCTCCGGGAAGTTGAAAACCAGGGCCACCGGCAAAACGTGGAACTCCCGCGCAAGCTCTACAAGCGGCTTGCGCGAATCCGGCTGCACGTTGGTGGCGTCGACGACCGTGAGCCGCCCCAACGCCAGCCGCTTTCTGGCGATGAAGTGAAGAATCTCAAACGCATTGCCCGTGACGGTCTGGTCGTTTTCGTTGTCGGCAACCAGCCCACGGCAGAAGTCCGACGACAGAACCTCAGTCTGCTTGAAGTGTGCACGGCCAAAGGTAGATTTGCCGGAACCGGAAGGGCCGATGAGCACCACGAGCGAAAGCTCAGGGATAGTGATCTTCACTTCGTGAACACTCCCATCTGCGTCGGCGATCCAACTTCGGCGTCTTCGTTGCCCACCGGGCGGAAAGTGACCGTGTATCCAAATCGCTGCGCCACGTCCCCGGCCCAGGACTGAAACTCCGTCCGTGTCCATTCGAATCGGTGGTCCTTGTGCCGGAACTGACCGGCAGGGAGCGTTTCGAAGCGAACGTTGTACTCCGAATTCGGCGTAGTGATGATGACGGTGTTCGGCTTCGCGTGCTCAAAAACGACCCTCTCAAAAGCCGCTAGGCGCGGCGGATCGAGATGCTCGATCACCTCAACAACGGTTGCCGCCTCAAAACCCGCGAGCCGCTTGTCCTTATACATGAGCGAACCCTGGAAAAGACGAATGCGCTCCTTCTGCTTGGGCGGCATGGTGTCAAAACGCAGACGTTCGCTGGCGATCTCAAGGCTGCGATGGGAAACGTCCATGCCGGCCATCTCCTGAATCTGCTTTTGCTTGAGCAACTCCCGCAGCAGCCGGCCCTCACCGCAACCGAGATCGATGACGCGCGTGGCCCCGGAATCGGTGACGGCTTGCAGCACAGCTTCCAGCCGCAGTTGGTTCAGCGCAATCGGCTTCTCAATGGCCTCTTCCTGCTCCGCCTTCTTCTCCTGCTCGGCTTCTGGCTCCGCCTCTTCATCGCCCATCAACCGCGCCAGCGCCTCCGATGCCAATCGCTTTTGGTAACGCAGGTATCGCTTTACAATCAGTTCCCGCTCGGGGTGCGCTTGCAGCCAACCCTCGCCATGACAAAGCAGTTTTTCCACCTCGTCCTGGCCGACCCAGTAGTGCTTCTCCGCATCCAGTACCGGAATCAGCACATACAGGTGCGTCAGCAGCTTCTGCAGGCTGATCGCCTGTTCCAGTTCCACGGAGTAGTAATTGCTCTCGCCCCATTCCGGGAACTTCTCGTCAAGCGCATGGTGTTCTGCCCTGACGGCATAGCCGAGTGGCTCGAACAGCCGCTTCAGGATCTCCTCACCTCCGCGGCAAGGCAGGACGGCGATTCGCGCGACCAGCGGTAACGGCTGATCCACCAACTCCGGACGGCCCTTGCTGGTTCCGGCAAGTGCGCTTCCGAGTACACGGGCGATTGCGACACTGAGAAACGACGAAGCGACAAAAGGCCGGTCGTTGACGTACTGATCCAGAGCGCCGCCTTCACCCGACGGCCCACGCCGCGTGCGAACCAGCGCAACCGGGTCGACATCGAGCAGCAGCGCCGCCGTGCAGCGCTGGGGCGTCGCCTCGGGATAAAAGACGTGCGCCTTGCCGAAGGAAAGATCGAACGACTGCACCCGATCGGGATTCTTGTGAAGCAGGTATCCCAAGTCCGTAGCGGGCGGATGCTTGCTGGTAATCGTCATCAACATAACTTCTCATCTTAAGTCACCAGGCTTGGAGCGAGAGAATCGCACATTCGCGACGTGATGGAGTACTCGCTGGCCCCGATTGGAGTAGGTGCGTTGGCGTCTCCTTCCCAAGAGGTTGGACCAAACGTTACTACCCTCCTGGCGTACAAATCCCACCTTGAGTCACCCTGAGTTTCAAAGCGAGCCGTCGCGACAGCGACCATGCCCGTCGGGTGGGCCAATTCAGCTCTGGCGCAAAGCGGCAGCACAGAAAAGGGTGGGTAAACGGGCAGAATCGGGATAGGGGGACGCCTCACGACCTCTCCCCTCCCACACCACCGGTCAGGCGGGTCCGCATCCGGTGGTTCGATGAGTTGACTCTCTGCCGTACCGCGCAGAGGCCGGAGGTTCAAAGAACGCACCGCCGATGGTGCGTGCGGCGCGCCGGTCGAGGTCCTGTTGCGAAGGCTCGAAGCCAAGCGGGGCACGATATGGACAGCTACTACATCGGCGCGCTTCTGCCCGTCGGGTGGGAGGAAGCAGGCGCTCCTGCCGGGTGGCAGGAGCCTCATGCAGGGCGGGTAGACGGGCAAGAAAACAGAAAAATGCGGAGCCTGGGGACCGGCTCCGCGGGAAGACGACTGGTTGGAATTACGCGGCTTTACTCCCTTTGACGATCTTTGCCGGTGGCTTCGGCGCTGCTTTCTTTACATCTTTCGCCTTGTCCTTCGCGGCGAACTCCTGTCTGACCTTGGCGGTGATGGCGGCCACATCGACCTTGTAGAAGTCGGCGGCCTCGCGGAGCGCTTTGCCGGATTCGTTCGGCGAATGCGCCGTTTGCAAAATGGCCACTTCGACCAAAAGGCGTCCGAGGGTGCTTTCGTCGGACTTTTGAAGAAAGGCCGCGAGCAGTTTGACCGGGGCATCGGCGGTGCTGTTCGGCTTGCCGAGGCTGTGCTGGCGCAAGACGATGGCCAGACGGCGTTCGTCCAAGACGGCGGCTAGACGCTCGACCACAAAAAGCAGGTCGCGCTTCATCAGGCGAACGGGAATGGCTTCGCCGATGGCGCTCAGGACGCGCAAGCCCGTGACCTGGGCGATGGCTTCCTCGCGGCGGCGCTTCTCCTGTTCGGCTTTGACGGCCGCATCGGTTGCCGGTTTCGGCTTGCGGGCGTGATGCACGGGGCATTCTGGATTGGAACAAACACGTTTCAGTTCGCCCTTCTCGCTGCCTTCGGTGACGATGGCCTCGGTGGTGAACTTGCACGTCTTGTACTCCGGCCAGTCGTGCTGCTTCGGGTTGGTTGGCTTGTCGCTGCGAATCTCGACGTACTTGTTGCGCGGGACAGTTGCACTGCCTTCCTTCTGCGGCCCATAGGCGGTGCTGATCTGAACCAGCTTCGGTTTTGCTGCGACGGTCTGCCGGACCTGCGCTTCCAGCTTCGCGGCGTAGCACTTCGGGTCGGAGCAGCTATCATGCTGCGCGGCCATGCCCTCGAAAAGCAGCGTGTTGTGCCCGGTGCGCTTCGGGCAGTCGAGGCAAGCGCCAGCCTCCGGCACGAGCTCGGCGTCTTCTCTTGAGAACGGCGCGGATGCAAGTTCCAGGAGAATGTTGTGCTCAATCCACTGTTGAAGCTGGCGGACGGGTAGCAGGATGCGCTTCGACTTGTTGCCGCTGCCAAACTGCTCCTGATAGCAAGCGGTGAGAGCTTCCTCCTGTTGCGCGGGTTGCAACTTGGCCAGCAAGAGCGCGTGGCCGGTGCCGATCTCATCCCTGAGAAACGCCTCGGTAACTGCGGGCGAAAGCTCGGTGAGCCTGGTACGGGCCAGGACGTATGCCGGACTTTTGGCGCACTTGGCGGCGATCTGCTCGATGGAATACTGCGGCTCCTCAAGCCGCAAGAGCGCGGCGAAACCGCTTGCCTCTTCCAACGGATGCACATCCCGCCTTTGGAGGTTCTCAACGATGGAGGTTTCGAGCGCCTGGGCGTCGGTCAATTCGACGATGCGAACGGGAATGGATTCGAGACCGGCCAACTGCGCGGCGCGATAGCGTCTCGCCCCGGCAACGATCTCGAAGGTCTGCGGCCCTTTGGGGCGCACAGTCAACGGTGAGAGCAAGCCCTGGGTGCGGATTGACTCTGCCAATTCGTTAAGCGCGGCTTCATCAAAATTGCGGCGTGGATTCATGCCCGACTCGCTCAAGTGTGCGAGGGGCAGGTTGCGATACTCCGACTGAACTTCGGTCGTCATGAGAGTCTTCTCCTTTGCTTGTTGAGGGTGAATGCGGGAGCGGGCACGGCGAAGCGCACCCGCTCAGGTGTGCGGATTTAGCTGGCCTGTGCGAGTGGCTCCGCTTCCTCGGCGAAGAGCGCGTCAAGGATGGTTGCCGATGCCTGCTGAATGACGGCAAGCGATTCGGTGAGCAGTTCGGCGTTGCCGTGGTAGAGGCTGATGTAGTCGGCGCTGGCGCTGCCGGTCGTCAAACCCACGGCGCGGCCCACGATGAAAGCGATAGACTCGGCCTCGGTTTCGCGCACGGTCTTGGTGGTGATGATGCGGCGCTCGGCGCGGTGCAACATCTCGTGCGCCAGTTCATGCACCAAGGTGCTGAACTCCTCGGCCTTGGTCTGGCCGGGAAGCAAGGCGATCTTTCCGCCATAGCTCACGCCTTGCGCGGGCGCGATGCGCTCGTTGTACTCAAGCTCGATGGCTTGCCGCTGCACAAAGTCGATGAGCCGGTCAAGGTGTGTGCCCACTTCGCCGGAGACGGTCGCCGGTTCGGGAAGCTCGGCTCCCTCGGTCTGCGCAACGTCGAAGACATACACGACGCGGAAACCGATCAGCACGGGCGCGGGCTTGTCGCTCTGTTCGGCTGGCTCCTCGTCGCGCTGGCGCTTGGAGCCGATCATCGGGGCCAGAATCGGGATGCCCTTCTGTCCCTTCTTGACGTAGCGGCCAAACTCATTCCATTTGCGGATGCCCGCAACGTGGGTTGCGTCGGGGCGATGATGCGCGATGGAAAGGATGTTGCCAAAGCTGTAACTGTGGAAGCGGGCCATTGCGTTGAGATAAGCAGTGAGCGCCTCGCTCTTGCCCTGCTCAAGCTGTTCGATCAGGTGCTTGACGTTCTCGGCGATGATCTGCTGAGTGGTCGTCTGCTGGCGGCTGCTGTGCTGCGCCGCATTTGTGCTGTGCGGCGCGGCGTGGTTGCCGCTGTTGCTGTTGCGTTTGCTGTTGCTACTGAAACTCATGTTTTTGTTCTCCTTTTCCGCCGTAACCGGCTGAGCGTCTTGCTCACCCACGGCTGGGAAGCGCGAAGACGGTCGGCGGAAAAGAACGAACGCAGCGCGCGACGGTGGGAGTCCGGAGGAAAAGCGCGGACAGTGCCAAACGCGCACCATCGTTTGGCGCGCAGCCGCGCTCCGAACGGACGGAAAAGGCCCGTTCAGCGCACGGTCAGTTCGTGCGCTGGGCCGTCCACCGAGGGCGCCGAGTGGGATGGAAGGAAACAACCTGCAAACGAATTCAGTGGCCCAGCCAGGGCGGCGATGGCAGGTTGTCACGATACGGGAAGGTGAACTATATTGTTCATTCTGAGGCGGATTTTGGCTTGAAGATGAGTTCGAGATGCCGATAAGCGGTGATCAATTCGGGGATGGTACGGTGAAATCCGTTCGGGTTTGCCGACCAACCGACCAGAATCGCCCGATCTTGCTGGGAACCGATGTACGGAAATTCAACAGCGTGCAGGCCATCATGTTAACGCCTTCGTAAACGAAGCCTCGCGGGACAACCCTTCCGTACATCCGCGAGCGAGGCTTCTGGATCATGGGTCGCATCACTCCAATGTACGGTTGGCCCAGCCGGACTCCAAGTGGACCCTGAAGGTTATAGGGCACAATCTTTTGAAACTGGCGATAGCCGAGGCCCGATTGCATCGCCTACACTAACCCTGAGGGATTTCCCATGCCGGAACAGACCGCTGTTGGTCTTTCAGGAATCATCCTAACCGGCGGACTGGCGACGCGGATGCGACCTCTGTCTCTCGATTGCTCCAAGTCGATGCTGCCCTTTTTGGGGAGGCCGCTACTTGCGTATCTGTTGCGAGATATTTCATCGTCGGGACTGATTCGGAAGGTTCTTTTGACTCATCCGGGGAAGAACGATGATATTCGACGCTACTTTGGAGACGGAGCAGACTGCGGCGTTCCCCTGGAGTACTGTGCTTCGCGTCGCTGGTCGGGAACGGCAGGGGCCGTTCTATCGTTGCTGGCTGAATCGCCGCAAGCCCTCTCATCTCCGTTCCTTGTAGTCTACGGCGACAGTCTCCTGAGAATGAACTACCGCGCCCTGCTCGACTTCCACATTGAGAATGACGCGTCGATGACAATTGCCTGTCATCGCCCTCGATTCGATGCGTTTCTATTCGAAGATAATTCGTCGGACCGACAGCGCACCAACTTCGGCATCGCGGAGCTTGGACCCAACGGTCTCGTAACGCGTTTCGAAGAGAAGCCCTGTCTAAATACGATTACAACGTCTTTCATCAACCCAGTAGCGAACGCGGCTGTGTATGTCATTGATCCAAGGGCTCTTCAGGCGGTGCCGCGCCCGGAGAACTCGACCTTTGACTTCGCATATCATGTGATTCCGTGGCTAATTGAGAACGGTGAGCGCGTCGCTGGATTGGACATCGATCCCGGGTTCAGGGTTGACATAGGAACGCTGCCGCATTACCTCAGCCTGCAACTGGAAACGCTGCGTGGAAATGTTCAAATGCATGACGCCGGTGAGATCTTCCCTGGCTCCCAACGAGCGATAATTGACTCTTCTGCGACATTGGTCCCTCCTTTTGTCCTGGGCAATGGAGCAGAAATCCGGGGCGGGGCCGTCCTTGAATCTAGCATTTTAGGCGACCGTGTCGTTATAGAGTCCGGAGCACACATCCGCGAATCGGTCATCCTTGCGGATGCGGTTGTCGGAGCGCGGGCTGTAATCGACGGGAGTATCTTGGGCCCTCACACCCAGATCTCATCTGGCGCTATTGTTCCTAGAGGGACCGTGATAAGTGCTTGGTCGCGAATTGGAGGGCCAGAGCTTCTGCTTGTCAAGGATGTGGTCCGCGGGCTGATTTTCGACGACTCAGGAGGGTTGAAATGATTGGTGTTTTTAGTCATCTGCTCTACGCACTAATATTCGGGATCTTGGTTGAAGCCGCGTTTGGGGGATGGAAAAGATACCGCGATTGGCTACTGTCTGCGCGGGCTTGGTGGAGGATATCCAGAACGGGGCTCAAGGGCATTTACCCTCGAAGCAATTCACGATCTGTTCAAGTACTTCAAAGCATTCTTCAGGATGCTACGGACGGTGATGAAATTCTCTTAGTGGGGAGAACACAAAAGGATCTTCTTCAAAACAATGAGGAGTTGATCATGGGAGCGCTGGAGCGTGGCTCGAATGTCAAGCTTCTCTTTTTAGACCAACGGCTACTTGCGAATCCAGGGCTAGGTCAACACGTCGACTTGCGCTCTCTCGGGTTACCAAATGCGTACAGGTATAGCCAACTCGTCAACGATCTCGGCGAAGCAGAAGCCAAATTGCTGACGCTCCGGGAAAGATGCAGGCACCACAAGGTTCGCGGCTCTTTCCTTGTATATCGAACGGGCGTTCTGGTGCAGAACAGCATTGTTGTTTTGGTGCCATGCAAGAAGAGCGAGCCGATGCGGCTTGTGTATGATTTTAGTTTTGGCGCGAAGCCGTCCGACAAATTTGTGCAGTACTACCGGTCGGCTCGAAGAAAATCCAACGACGACTTTTGTTGCCGTGTACATGACTTTTATGTTGGCCTGCTTGATCCAGATGTTTCTTCCTTTGCCTACGGGTTGAGCTATCGTTACTCTAGGGATAACGACCCTGCTAGAGAGATCCAAAAGATAGCTGCTGAGCGGATGACGACGTTGATCGAGCAGAACGTTGAGCAAGAAACAATTCGCAATAACAATCTATTCCAAATCGTTCCTACTGCTGCCAAGGTGTTTGGATCCCTTACGGGCGATATACCCGTTCCTGCTCCACTCAGCGCACAAATCGAGTTGACGAATGAGTGTAGTACTTCGTGCAAACACTGTTTCCGCTACAGTTCCAAAGATAATCTTCATATGGATACGGCGTTTGGTATGGGTATCTTGCGCCAACTGCGCGACTTCAATGTTCGGACCATAACGTTTTCGGGCGGTGAACCTACAAGACATCCAGACTTCGTTAAGCTCCTGAAATATGCAGCTAAGGATATGGGAATGTCGGTAGGCGTTTTGAGTAACGGAGTAGGAGTAACAACTGAAGTGTTATGTGCGATTCATTCTTATGCAAAGTGGCTCCGTCTGTCGATTGATGGTTCAGCTAATGTGTACGGTCATGTTAGGAGTTTAGTGAATACTAATGAAAGCGCATTCTGGCAAGTCGATGCTACAATCAAGGAATTTCTTACATTGAACAATGACCCGCATACATGCAGGCTTACAATTTGCTACACGATTCAGAGCAGCAATGTAGCCGACCTACCTGATATGATTACGTGGGTTCGTAAGCTTGGCATCCCTGACGGTGACAAATGCTTGACGTTCAAATTCGCTCATGGCAGAAGGGCAGGGTTCTTATGTACACCAATGCAATTGCATGCCTTGCATACGGAGGTACTTAGCAAGCCGAAGGATTCTTCCATGCCAGATTTCAGTGAAGCTGCAAACATTTCTTATTTGCGGCGGTTTTTGGAACACCAGTCTAGCGTACTTGACGTGGCTGAGGGACGCCCGACACAAAGCCTGTATCTGCAACAGCCCACGCGCTGTTTCACTCCTTACCTGTTCACGCTGATCGACCCGCAAGGGGACGTTTACCCGTGCTGCTTCTTGTTCGAGGATAACCAAGGGTACACGCCGGAGGCAGTAGAGAAGCGCAAAGCCCATTGTGTCGGGCACCTGAAAGACGAGACTTTTGTGGGTATTTGGAACGGCACGAAGTATCAGCAGGTTAGGCGTGAGCTCGCGAGTATCAACCCCAAGAGAGAGAAATACGCCGCTTGCGGCGAATGTACCCGCCATTGCAATCACAATCGGGGTCTATCGCAGCTTTATGCAGAGTACAGCGGTTTGAAAGCAACTGCTCGCGGTGCCGACTCGGTCTTGGAGGGAATCGTCGGGGAAAGGACTCAGAATGAGGTCTGGCTTTAGATTTTTGTTGAAGACGCCACCATTTCGGTTTCTCTCTAATGACGGGTACATGGAGGTTGACCACGAAGTTCATAGATTCGTACGCCAAGCGCCGATCACGCCAAAGATGTTTAGCCCGCGCAGAGACAGGATACTGAGCGTGATGCCCCCGGACGTGCCGCCGATGCTTTAAGCCATTCTGGTACAGGAAGATGGCGCAGAGGGAAGATCGGGAGATGTTGCCTGTTTCAACCGGCTGACAGGCGCCGCTGCTCCAGTCCCCGGCGGGAGCGGTCCAGTTCCTCAGCGATGAGTTTTTCGTCCGGCAGTACGGTTTGGTACTCGGCGGCAAGAATCTTGTTGGGGAGATTGTCGAGGGTGTAGTGGGCCTCGGCAGCTCCCTTTTCGGTGCACAGAATCAGTCCAACTGGAGGGTTCTCGCCGGACTTCATCCAGTTCTCGCGGGCGTAGTTGAGGTACATATACATCTGTCCGGCGTTTGCATAGCTGAATCGATCTGTCTTTAGATCCGCAATAACCAGACACCGTGAGCGGCGATGGAAGAAGACGAGATCGACGCGGAACCAATTGTCATCCGTCGTTGCTTTTGGTCTGCATCGGTCGGATCTTAGGCACCTCTCTGCGCTGCTTTGGTTCGACGAACGCCCGCTCCAGCGTTGTTCACCAACTCCGGCGCTTACCACGCTGCCGAGACCACGGCCAGTAACTCCTCGCCAGTTAGCGGAAGCGGATTGGCCTTCATGCTGCTGGCGCGGGCCGCCTTCTCCACCACGGCGGGAAGATCGGCTGGCGCGATTCCCCAGGTGCGCAGCCCAGGAACGTTCAGATCGGCGCAAAGCGCGCGCACCCATTCGACGCCGTCCTCCGCGGTAGCTCCCTTCCGGCCGGTGAGCAGGCCCGCAACGGCGGCGTAGCGTTCCAGGGACGGATGGAGCGGCGCGCGAGCCCGCAACGCGGCTACGTTGGTGGCCATGCCGTGCGGCAGCAGCGCCGCGCAGAGCGCTCCATGCGGCGCATTCCACTCACCTCCCAGCGGCGCGGCAAAACCGTGAACCACGCCCAGCCCGGCGTTGGCCAGCGCCAGGCCTCCGAACAGGCTCGCCAGCGCCATGTCACGGCGCGCCTCACGGTCCGCACCGTCGCGATAGACGCGGCCCAGCGCTCCGGCGGCGCGCCCCATCCCCTCCACGCAAAGCGCATCCGCCAGTGGATTGGCGCGTGCGCTCACGTACGGCTCGATCAACTGAGTCAGGGCGTCCAGTCCCGTGTTGGCTGTTACCGCGGGCGGCAGCGAGTAAGTCAGCTCGGGATCGACCAGAGCTGCTCTCGGTAGCATCATGGGGCTCCGCAAGCTCGCCTTGACGCCATGCTCCGCCGATGCGAGCACGGCATTGCGCGTGACCTCGCTACCCGTCCCGGCCGTGGTCGGAACCGCAATAAAGGGCAACGGTGCGGCCGAAAGGATGCGCCCCATTCCCACCACTTCAAGAAACTCCAGTGGCTCGCCGCCGTTGGTTGCAATGCAGGCAATCGCTTTTCCGGCGTCGATCGCGCTGCCGCCGCCCAGCGCGACAACGACATCGCAAGCAGCTTCCCGCACGCGCCGGGCGCCGTCGCGGACCAGATCGACCGTCGGCTCGCCGGGGACGGCGAGGACTTCAGCCGAGAGCGCCGAGACAAGCCACGCCGCGCGCTCACGTGAAGAGCCGGTGACCACGAACGGGCGAGCGCCGAAACTGCGAACCAGTTCAGGCAGAGTGGCAGCGGCGCCCTCGCCGAAGACGATGCGGGTTGCGGTAGCAAACTCGAAGCGCATAGTTTCAGCCTCGCTCAGCCCTGTAAATCGGGGAAGACGGCGTCGTACTTCACGCTGGAGCGCGGCTCGGCCATCATGGGCGCAACCGCGTCGCGCCATTTTGCATAGTGAGCGGTCAGTTTATGCGCGGCCGCCGCCTCCGCATCGCGGTAGATTTCGATCAGCACGAACCGCGTCGCGTCGTCCTGCTGCCGCATCACGTCGAAGCGCGCAATGCCGGGCTCCTGAACACTGGCGCGGGCGTTTTCGACGGTAGCCCAGCTGAACTCCTCCACCGACTCGGGTTTGACGTGCACATGCACGTGGACAATGAACATCGAACCTGCCTCCGCCTCTTATCTTACCGCCATGCAGCATTGGCAAATGGGCACACAACAAAGCGGAATTGGCAGTCAGGCCAGCGGCTGCCGAAACCGGAGATCGACAGCAACAGGCCGTTTTCGTGCATTGGCTAAGAGACGCATGGCGATGATTTAGAAATGCCGACAGCGGCCATTCGCACTGAATGCGCGCTGGTTCGCAGAATTCTGGGCGACTTTTCGTTCCTAATTTGCCCCAAACCAACAAGGCTGGACGACAACAAACCGGAGCAACAGTGTTGCGCACGGCCCTTACAGGTGACTTCACCTCCCTCCGAGACGCGTAGGCCGCTCGCTCACTCGCTGCCTTCGAGCTCGGGTGGCCAGAGGAAGCCAGCCTCCATCTTCGGGCTTCGGGGCTCACCGTCCGGCCTACCATGCCACATTCGCCATTTTTCGATTTCGTTTAGCAACGCGAATGCCGACTTTCTACGTAGCGGGTCGTATTCCACCATCTCCATGAGTCGGCCTCGGATAGCGTTGGAGCTGCGCGGCACCATCGTGAATGTATTGGAGGAATCACGATAGGGCCGATGCTCTACGAAGGCATCTTCAATGTTCTTATGCAATTCATACGATCCGCCTCCGGTGCCGTCGTCTCGAAGGAGTTCGAGCGACGCAAGAAGCGCGTCGGCGGTTCCCAGACCCGTCAACACTTTTCCGAGCACGGTCGCGTGCGAGCCTGAAATGTTCTCCTTAGTCAAGTCGAACATCCGCCGCTGCACGGTTGCGTCACGCTGCGCCAGCTCGGTGAGTCTGCGCACGAGTCTGCCGTCGTGACGACGGATCAGCTCGTTCGATATAGGCGGGAGGGTAGGATCAACGAAGCTCAGAAGCAGGTCACGGGCTTCTTGAGAATCAAACAGGGCGATCGCGTCAACCCAGTCATCGCCCAAATGTTGAACTCGCACGTTATCGTTGGCAAGTTCTCGTAGTAACGCTACAGCATCGGGACACCGGCTGTGTCCCAACGTCTTTGTCAACGCCCGCGTGCCTTCCATCGACAGGAGCTTTTCCTCTATCAGCTGTCGCACACGTTGTAGGCTCGCACTTGGGTCGTCTGTGAACAGAACGATGCAAACAACGTACGACATGAGGCTTGATTCCTGGGAGTTCCAGCGATGCGCTCGGACGTGTTCGATGATCGGTTCGACGATCTCCCAAGTCTTCTCGGACGGCAGAACGGCTCCCTGCATTAACAGAGCTTCGAGTCCGTGGATGCGGGGCCAAGCATCGTACAAGTAAACTGGTTGCGCGGATGCGCGGTGTCTCCTCAGCCTTGAAGGTTCGATCTGTGGGTAGCTCAATATCTCTAAAACCAACTCCGCGGAAGCTTGCCCATCCAATTCCGCCAATACAATGGCAAGGTGTTTCAGCCGCCCGTTGAGTCCAGCGGGCTGGGGCTCCGCTGCTCGCTCAGCGACTAGAGTCGCGATATGTTGTTTTAACGCGGCAGCGAGTTCGGTTCTTCGCGACTCTACTAAAATCGATTCTGCTTCACCCGCTCTGGCTTTCCAGATAACGCTGAAGTCTTTGCTTCGCATTGGCCAGCTCCTCGCCCGTAAGAGTGGTGAAGGACGTTCACTTAGAGCCAGTTGGAAAAGACCCCATGCAGCATCGTGTTCGTAATCGGGAGCTGTCAAGAGCCGAATCAGCAAGTCTCTGGCGGCGTCGGAAGCCAAATGGATCATTGCTTGGACATACCATCCCGTCCAGCTCATAACAGCTCCGTTCCCCTGTTTGCTACGGTGGTCTGCGGCCCGTGCCAGCCGACCGGTTCTGACTCGCTCGATATCAGCCTCGACCAAGTGCTCGATCGTAGCCAAGTCGGAGAGTTCGCCGACCTGGGCCATGACCGTAGCGAAATACCCTTTCAACTGTCCGTTGAAGTCATCCTGGGCGAGTACAGTCGGCATCGCCGCGTTGAGATAATTGCGCAACGCTTCGCGAACTTCTGCTGATAGCCCTTCCCGGAGTGATGTATTTTCTCGTCCGGCTGTATGGAAAATCTCGGTTAGGACCTCGATCTCCAGGGCTCCGGTGCTACCGCCGATTTCCTGCAAAATGCCATCGACGACCGGGTTTGATGGCATCCCTCGCAGCAGGTCCTCCAATTGTCTCGCAAGCGTTGCTTCTGCCTGCTTGTCGTCACCGGGCTTGCCGGCGGCGATGATCGGGACCAGCTCGCAGATACGACGAAATAGACGTTGCACTATTTCGCGGTCCACGAATTTGCGGAGCAGCGGGATGACGCCCGGCACTCGCATCTCAGTGAGGTCGTTCTTGGTGACTCGCTCCACAAACTCGTCGCGCTGGGCCTCGGTTAGCCCATCGACAAGGTCAATCCAACCGTCAGGGCGAAGTGCTCCTGCCAGTAGGTTTTGGACGACCCATGCGGTTACCCATTGCGAGTCCGTCCTCCTCAGCATCTCTATTGTGGCCCGGAGTTCGCGGCCCTGAAGATCACGGCTC
>Ga0326728_10011013_pt1 | contig 20856 bp, 14 predicted proteins | sample MB3enrmetagenome_FD_207602 | JGI IMG/M metagenome (GOLD analysis project Ga0326728, IMG submission 207602) | Lab enriched peat soil microbial communities from McLean, Ithaca, NY, United States - MB31MN | ecosystem: Environmental > Terrestrial > Soil > Wetlands > Peat | place: USA: New York... | reverse complement strand
CGTGCGCGGCGGCCCACTGCTGGATCTTCTGACGTTCCACCTCGGAAAGCTGACACGACTTGCCCATGCCCCAGGATACTGCAGATCGGATCATCCTGTCTAGTTATTTGTTGGACACTACACTAGGCTCTGCGGTAGCTCGGCATGTGTCTGACCGTTAATCGTGAGCACGATTGGCCTCTTGGGATTGACAAACGCGGCAATTGGCGTGGTGGTCGCTTCGGGTGCCGGACGCGACAGCACCCAATACTCGATCCCGATCCGTCCAAAGTCGCCGAGGTTCACGTAGAACAAGGGCATCCGATGTGTAAGGCTCGGCCCCCGGGAATCATCGCCTTCATCGGTGGCGCCGTTCAGCGCGTTGCGCGAGCCCTTGATTACACGGCGATAGTGGTGGATGTGGTTATCCAACCATACAGGCAGTATTGGGTCGAAGAGGACCTGATTCAGCAACCCGTAAACACTGTTTGGACCGAGTGGGCTTCCGTAGTTCGAGAGGTCGTAGCCGATGTGCCTCACCACAGTCCCGACGGGGAATTCTGAATCTGGCACATCTGCTTCAAGAACTGTCCCTGAAAGCGCGAGGTACACGTAGCGTCCTGTCTTGTACTGCTCAGGTGGGAGATCTTGGAAGAATGCGACTGTAAACCCGACCGCTGAGCCCGGGGCGCGGCTGGCGATTACGGTGAACTTGCTCACCGCTAGGGTGCTCGATCCGCCTTGCCCGTATGTTCCAGCGAGATAGTGCTTTTGGATCTTATTGCTCTCGTTCAGGCTCAGGATTGTATCTGGCATCATAGCGGGCGAAAGTCCGATGCCAGCGTCACGAATCTCCACTGTTCGGGCTGCCTTCCCCTCGCCCTCTAAGAGCGTGATCTGCACGTGCCTGGCGAGCGTGCGGCGCTCGTTCGCGGTCATTTCGCTCAGTCCAAGGTTGGGCACCCCAAGCCAAGCGGCCGCTGCCTCCTTCGGCGTCCGAGCTGCTGGTATGCCGCCATGCTCATCGTGCCCTTGCTCCAATACGGCGTCGATACCGTTCGTTACACGCTCGATCAATGAGCGCCCCGGATCGGTCGAGACCTCGATGATCCCTCGGTTGTTTTCTCGTCGACCAAACGGCATGGTGCCGATGTCGGGCTGCGACGCCCGGAGTGCTTCGATGGCTGACTCAACCTGTTCAGCAGCCGTGGCCTGGAGCAGAGCCTGCAATAATTCCGTGGATATCACGAGTACTCCTTGACAAAGAAGCTGGATTTGATTGTACATCTGGAGGAGACCCGGAGGGTTACCGCTGAATTTCACGAACCCCGCGCGTGTCGAACGGGAGCTTCGGCTGGGATGGCGCTTATGGGACGCAGACGTGGATCGATCCGAAAGAGAAGATGGTGACCATGGTCATGATTCAGACGCAGGTGACGCCGGTGCAGCGGGATTTCGAGAACGCGGTGATGCAGGCGATTGTGGAGTAAGCTTACTCCTCGCGCAGCGCCCGCATCGGATCGATTCGCGATGCCCGGCGCGCCGGCGCCCACGCGGCCAGCACCGTAACGGCCAGCAGTGGCGCCGCGACAAGGCCGTACAGCAGCGGGTTTACGCGGTCGAACGTGGCCGCGAACAGGTGCGCGGTCATTATGTTACAGACGATGACACTCACCGCCAGGCCGGCGGCGACCCCGGCCGCGCCGAGCTGCAGCCCCTGTTTCAGCACCATCCAGACCACCTTCGTGCGGTCCGCACCGATGGCCATGCGAATACCGATCTCGCGCGTGCGGCGGCTCACCGAGTAGGCCACCAGACCGTAGAGACCCACGATGGCCAGGATCAGCCCCATCAACCCCAGACCGGCGACAATCTCCACCAGCATGTTTGGAACTTTGACGGCGCGCTGGTTGTAAGAATCCTGCATGGTGCGCACATCGAATACGGGCATGTCCGGATCGAGCCCGCGGACCACTTCCCGCAACGCCGGCGCGAGGGTTGCCGCATCCGGCACCTTCGATTCGGCCAGCAGCGCGAGACCGCTGCGCGCGTGCTGCCGAAACGGCAGGTAGATGAAATCGAACGGAGGCTCGGCAATCCAGACGTACTTCGCAGTTTTGGCGACGCCGACAACCTGCACCAGGTCTCCGCTGGCGCTCTTCAGGTGGAATCGCTTGCCGAGAGCGTCTCCTGTGGGCCAGAAGTGTTTTGCCGCCTGCGCGTTCACCACGGCCACCAGCGGCGCCCCCTTTCGATCCGATTCGAGAAAACCGCGCCCCCGCAGGATGGGGATGCCCAGGGTACTGAAATAGCCGTCGCTGACATAGGCGTCGAAGATGGTCAGCGTTTGCTGGCTCGCCGGCATCTGATAGCCTTCCGGAGCGATCTCCACGGTGTCTCCGCCAACCATGGGAACAGCGGAGGTAAGCGCGGCCGAGCGAACGCCCGGAGCCGATCGCGTTCGCTCCAGCAGATTCTCATAGAACCGGCTGGTCTGGTCTTCCGAGTAGTGCGCCAGTTGCGTCTCGAAGCTGGTGAGGAAGAGCCGCTCGGTACGGAAGCCCGGCCCCTGGCTCAACTGGTCGCGGAAGCCCTGCAGCAAAACCGCGGAGATTACCAGAAGCACCAGAGAAAGGGCCACCTGGCCCGCTACGATGGCGTTCCGGCCCCAGAAACGCTTCTTGCCCCCGCTGTCGGCGTCGGCCGCTTTCAGCGACCGAACCAGATCCGGACGGGTGGAGCGGAAGGCGGGCGCCAGACCGAACAACAGTGTGCTCAGCAGCGATAGCACCAGCGTGAACAGCAGCACCCGGCCGTCAACCGTGGCCGCAATAGCAATGGGCAGGTCGGAGGGAATGGGATAAGTATTGAAGAACTGCGCGGCGGCGTAGGCAACGGCCACGCCCCCCACGCCGCCCGCAATGGCCACCAGCAGGTTCTCGAACAGAAGCTGGCGCACCAGCGACCCGCGGCCGGCCCCCACGGCCAGCCGGATGGCGATTTCGCGCGAGCGGGCGCGGGAGCGGCTGAGCAACAGACCGGCCACGTTGGCGCAGGCCACCGCCAGAACACAGAGGCCCAACAGAACCAGCATCGCGGACATGGCCGCATCCGGCGGCGATTGCTCGACGCGCATTTGCAGCTCCGTCTCTACCTTGAGCCGCTGATCGCGGTTGGTCCGCGGATAGGTCTTTTGCAGCTCTTTCACGATCGCCGCGACGTCGGCCTGGGCCTGATCCAGCCCGACACCCGGCTTCAGCCGGCCCTTGACGGACAGCCCGCGCTCGTCGCGCTTGTGCAGAGTGTTCTGCTGGCCCGTGCGCGGCGACATGGCCAGCGGGACGAACAACTCCGGCCGCACCGCCGGTTCGATACCGGTGAACCGCTCTGGGGCCACGCCGATTACCGTGAATTCGATTCCATTCAGCCGAAGCCTGGAGCCGAGAACGGCTGGATTGCTGTTATACTCGCTCACCCAGAAATCGTGGCCGAGCACCACCACGGCGTCGCGCCCCTCGGCCTGGTCTTCATCAGGCCGGAAGCCGCGTCCGAGCGCCGGCTCCACGCCCAGCACGCGGAAGAAGTTGCCCGAGACATACATGCCGAATTTCATGCGCGGCAGAGCCTGCGGATTCGGACTGAAACCGAACTGGCTATAGGAGCCGGCCACCAGGCCGTCGAAGCTGCGATTGCGGTCGCGCAGGTCGACGTAGTCCGGATACGAGATGGCCGTGTTGGCGCCGAGGGCCGACGACCCGGCGGTGCTAACCGCGACAACGCCATCCGGCTTCATCACCGGCAGGGGCCGCAGCAGCACCGCGTCGGCGAAGCTGAACATCGCCGAGGTGGCGCCAATGCCGATGGCCAGCGAAAAGATGGCAATCAGGGTGAAGCCGGGGTCCTTGCGCAGGACCCGGAAGGCGTGTTTGACGAAGGTCAACATAGAGACTCTCCGCCACTAAGTGCATTTGCTTCGCCAGCGATGAAACATTGCATTACCAGTGGAATCAGGATCTTACGAATTCGGGCCGAGCAAAGGCTGTCCGTTCCTGGGAATCCTAATTCGGTGACGTACACCTCATTCCCCAATTACTCGTCCCGCAGCGCGCGCATCGGATCGATGCGCGACGCCCGGCGCGCCGGCGCCCACGTGGCCAGCACCGTAACGGCCAGCAGCGGCAGCGCGATGGCTGCGTACAGCAGCGGATTCACGTGGTCCGCCGTGAGCAGCCACATACTCGAGATCATGGCGTCACAGGCGAGGAAACTCACCACCAGGCCGGCGGCAGCCCCGGCCACACCAAGTTGCAGCCCCTGTTTCAGGACCATCCAGATCACCCTGGTCCGGTCCGCCCCGACCGCCATGCGAATGCCAATCTCGCGGGTGCGGCGGCTCACCGAATAAGACACCAGACCGTAGAGACCCACGACGGCCAGAATCAGGCCCATCAGACCCAGACCGGCCACAATCTGCGCGATGGTGTTGGGAGCCTTGACGGCACGCATGTTGTAGATGTCGTGCATGGTGCGCACGTCGAATACGGGCATGTCCGGATCCAACCCGCGCACCACATCGCGCAACGCCGGCGCCAGCGTCGCGGCATCCTGGGCGTTCGATTCGGCCAGCAGCGCCAGACCGGAACGCGCATGCTGCCGGAAGGGCAGGTAGACGTAATCGAGGGGAGGCTCGGCGATCCACAGGTACCTGGCCATCCTGGCGATGCCCACGATTTGCACCAGGTCTCCGTTGGCGCTCTTCAGGTGGAAGCTCCTGCCGAGAGCATCCCCTTTCGGCCAGAAATGCTTTGCCGCCTGCTCGTTCACCACGGCCACCAGGGGCGCGCCCTTCCGGTCCGATTCGAGGAAGCCGCGTCCCTGCTGGATGGGGATGTCCATGGTGTCGAAATAGCCCTCGCTGACGCGGGCGGCGTCGATGGTCAGCGCCTGCTGGCCTCGTGGCAACTGATAGCCTTCGGGAACGATGTCCACGGTGTCCCGGCTGATCATGGGGACGGCGGAAGTGAGCGCGGCAGAACGCACGCCCGGGGCCGATCGCGCCCGCTCCAGCAGGATCGGGTAGAACCAGCCGGTCTGGTCGTCGTTGTAATGAGCCAGTTGCGTCTCGAACCTGGTCAGGAAAAGGCGCTCGGTGCGGAAGCCGGGCCCCCGCGTCAACTGGTCGCGGAAGCCCTGCAAGATCACCGCCGAGACCACCAGAAGAACCAGGGAGAGGGCCACCTGTCCGGCCACGATGGCGTTCCGGCCCCTGAAACGTCTTTTGCCCCCGTTGTCGGCATCGGCCGCTTTCAGCGCCCGGACCAGATCCGGGCGGGTGGAGCGGAGGGCGGGCGCCAGACCGAACAACAGCGTACTCGCGAGCGATACCGCCAGCGTGAACAGCAGCACCCGCCGGTCAATGATGCAGGCGAAAACAATGGGCATGTCAGAGGGGAACGAAAACGTGTTGAAGAACCGCGCCGCGGCGTAAGCAACGGCCACCCCGCCCAGACCGCCGCCAATCGCCACCAGCAGGTTTTCGAACAGAAGCTGGCGCACCAGGGACGCGCGGCCAGCACCCATGGCCAGACGGACGGCAATCTCGCGCGAGCGCGCCCGGGACCGGCTGAGCAACAAGCCGGCCACGTTGGCGCAGGCCACCGCCAGAACGCAGAGACCCATCAGCACCAGCATCGCGGCCATGGCCGCAGTCGGCGGCGTTTGTTCGACGCGCATTTGCAGCTCCGTCTCCACCTTGAGCCGCTGATCGCGGTTGCTGCGGGGATACGTCGTCCGGAGCACTTTCACGATGGACGCGACATCGTCCCGGGCCTGATCCAAACCCACACCCGGCTTGAGCCGGCCCTTGACCAGCAGCCAGCGAATGTCGCGCTGGTGGAGATTGTTCTGTCGACCCATGCGCGGCGACATGGCCAGTGGGACGAACAACGCCGGCCGGAGAAAAGGGTCGATGCCGGTGAAGTGCTCAGGGGCCACTCCGATCACCGTGAATTCAATTCCGCTCAGCCGAACAGGGGAGCCGAGAACAGATGGGCTGGCGTTGTACTGGCTCACCCAGAAATCGTGGCCGAGCACCACCACGGCGTCGCGCCCCTCGACTCCATCTTCGTCGGGACGAAAGCCCCGGCCCAGCGCCGGCTGCACGCCCAGCACGCGGAAGAAGTTGCCCGAAACAAACAAACCGTACTTCATCCGCGGCAGAGACCGGGGATTGGTGCTGAAGCCGAACTGGCCCCAGGAAGCGGCCAGCAGACCGTCGAAGCTGCGGTTGCGGTCGCGCAGGTCGACGTAGTCCGGGTAGGAGATCGCCGCCGTGTTGGTGCCGAGGGACAACGATCCGGCGGTGCTCACGGCGACCACGCCGTCCGGCTTCGATACCGGCAAAGGCCGCAGCAGCATGGCGTCGGCGAAGCTGAACATCGCCGAGGTGGCGCCGATGCCGATGGCCATGGAAAAGATCGCGATCAGGGTGAAGCCGGGGTCCTTTATGAGCACTCGGAAAGCGTGTTTGACGAAGGTCAACATAGAGACTCTCTGCCACTCAGTGCACTGGCTTTACCAGCGATGGAACAGATTCGGTGACGTACACCTCATTTCCCAATTATTCGTCCCGCAGCGCGCGCATCGGATCGATCAGCGATGCCCGGCGCGCTGGCGCCCACGTCGCCAGCACAGTGATGCCTAGTAGCGGCAGGGCGATCGCCGCGTACACCAGAGGATTCACGTCGAAAGTGGCAACCCACATGCGAGCGGTCAGGAGGTTACAGGCGAAGACACTCAACACGAGGCCGACCACCACCCCGGCCCCACCCAGTTGCAGCCCCTGTTTCAGCACCATCCGGATCACTTTCGGCCGGTCCGCGCCGATGGCCATGCGAATGCCGATCTCGCGCGTGCGGCGGCTCACCGAGTAGGCCACGAGACCGTAGAGGCCCACCACCGCCAGAAGCAGGCCCATCAGCCCCAGGGCGGCCACGATGTCCGCGAGCTCGTTCGGAGTGCTGACGGCGCGCACGGTGTAGACGTTATGCATGGTGCGCACGTCGAATACGGGCATGTCCGGATCCAGACCGCGCACCACGTCGCGGACCACCGGCGCCAGCGTTCCGGCGTCCTGGACGTTCGATTCGGCCACCAGCGTCAGCGTGGAACGCGGGTGCTGCCGGAAAGGCAGGTACACGCAGGCGAACGGAGGCTCGGTGAGCCAGACATATTTGGCGTTTCTGGCGACGCCGACAATCTGCACCAGGTCTCCGTTGGCGGTCATCCTTTTGCCGAGAGCGTCTCCCTTCGGCCAGAAATGCTTCGCCCCGTATTCGTTCACCACGGCCACCAGAGGCGCGCCCTGGCGGTCCGATGCGAGGAAGCCGCGCCCTCGCTGGATGGGAATATCCAGGGTTTCAAAGTAACCGTCGCTCACGTAAGCGACGAGGGCCCTCGGCGGCCGCTCGCCGCGCGCCAACTGGTAGCCTTCCGGAACGATGTCCGCGCCGTCTCCGCTGATCAAAGGAATGGCGGAGGTGAGCGCAGCCGACCGCACGCCCGGAGCCGAGCGCGTGCGCTCGAGCAGGTTCTTGTAGAACTGGCTGGTCTGGTCGTCGGAGTAGTGCGCCAGTTGCGTCTCGAAGCTGGTCAGGAAAAGGCGTTCGGTGCGGAAGCCCGGCCCCTGGAGCAACTGGCTGCGGAAGCCGTGCAGCAGAACCGCCGACATCGTCAGCAGGACCAGCGAAAGCGCCACCTGTCCGGCCACGATGGTGTTCCTGCCCCAGAGACGCCGCTTTCCCCCGCTGTCGGCGTCGCCCGCTTTCAGCGCCCGAAGCAGATCCGGACGCGTAGCGCCGAGCGCCGGGGCCAGTCCGAAGAACAGCGTGCTGACCAACGAAACCGCCAGCGTGAACCACAGTACGCGTCCGTCCACCGCGGCCTTGATTACGATGGGCAGGTCCGAAGGGAACGAAAAGGTGTTGTAAAACTCCGTCCCGGCGTAGGCCACGAACACGCCCGCCACGCCGCCCGCCACCGCCACCAGAAGGTTCTCAAACAGAAGCTGGCGCACCAGGGACCCGCGTCCCGCGCCGATGGCCAGGCGGACCGCAATTTCGCGCGAGCGCGCCCGGGACCGGCTGAGCAACAGGCCGGCCACGTTGGCGCAGGCCACCGCCAGAACGCACAGACCCAGCAGCACCAGCATGCCGACAAAGGCCGCCATCGGCGGGGCCTGGTCAATGCGCGCCTGCAGCTCGGTCTCCACCCGGAGCTGCTGATCGCGGTCGGTCTCGGGATATGTCTTCTGCAGCCCTTTCGAGATGGACGCGATATCGGCCTGGGCCTGATCCATGCCCACGCCCGGCTTCAACCGGCCCTTGATGAACAGCCAGCGAACGTCGCGCTTATGGAGGCTCCCCTGCTGAGCCATGCGCGGTGACATGGCCAGCGGGACAAACAACGCCGGACGGAGAAACTGGTCGACGCCGGTGAAATGCTCGGGGGCGACGCCGATCACCGTGAACTCGATGCCGTTCAGCCGGACGCGGGAGCCGAGAACGGATGGGCTCGCGTCAAACTGGCTCACCCAGAAATCGTGGCCCAGCACCACCACGGCGTCGCGCCCTTCGGCGTGATCTTCGTCGGGACGGAAGCCGCGGCCCAGCGCCGGCCCCACACCCAGCACGCGGAAGAGATTGCCCGAAACAAACAGGCCATACTTCATGTGCGGCATAGTCCGCGGATTGGGGGTGAACCCGAACTGGCCCCAGGCGCCCGCCACGAGGCCTTCAAAGGTGCGGTTGTGGTCTCGCAGATCGACGTAGTCGGGGTAAGAGATCGCGCCGTTGGCGAACGCCTGCGGCGTCGTGGTGTTGATGGCGACCACGCGGTCCGGTGCGGCGATCGGCAGCGGCCGCAGCAGCATCGAATCGGCGAAGCTGAACATGGCCGATGTGGCGCCAATGCCGATGGCCATGGAACAGATGGCCACGGCGGTGAAGCCGGGGTCCTTGCGAAGCACTCGAAAGGCGTGTTTGATGGATGTCAGCATGAGATTCATTCGTCCCGCAGCGCGCGCATCGGATCGATCAGCGATGCCCGGCGCGCCGGCGCCCACGTGGCCAGCACCGTGACCAGGACAAGAAGGAGCGGAAGCACGGCGAAGATCAGGGGATCGACGCGCTCGAATGTGACAAATGACAGCGACGACGTGACCAGGCGGCAGGCGAAGACGCTCACCACGAGACCGACGGCAACCCCGGCCACGCCGAGTTCGAGCCCCTGCCGGAGCACCATCCACACCACCTTGCGCCGGTCCGCGCCGATGGCCATGCGGATGCCGATCTCGCGGGTGCGGCGGCTCACCGAATAGGCCACCAGACCGTAGAGCCCCACCACCGCCAGAAGCAGGCCCATCAGGCCCAGAGCCCCCACCACCTGAGTGATCATGGCCGGCAACATCACCGCGCGCTTGGTATAGAGGTCGTGCATGGTTCGAACGTCGAACACGGGCATGTCCGGATCGAGACTGCGCACCACATCGCGGAGTACCGGCGCCAGCGTGGCGGCATCCTGAGCGTTGGACTCGGTCACCAGCGACAGTTGAAAACGCGGGTGCTGCCGGAACGGCAGGTAGACGAAGTCCTGCGGTGGCTCGGCGATCCAGGTGTACTTCGCCCTTTTGGCGATACCCACGATCTGGACGAGAGGGCCGGCGGCGGTGCCCAGGTGGAAGCGCCTGCCCAGAGCGTCTCCTTTGGGCCAGTAATGCTTCGCCATATGGTCGTTCACCACGGCCACCAGGGGGGTGTCCTCGCGGTCCGACTCGAGGAAGCCGCGCCCGGCGAGGATAGGGACGCCCACGGTGCGGAAGTAGCCGTCGCTGACGTAAGAGCCCAGTTCCAGGGGCGCCTTTTGGCCGCGGGGTAACGCGAAGCCCTCCACCACGACTTCGACATTATCCGCGCCGGCCATGGGCATGGTGGAGGTGAGGGCTGCCGATCGCACGCCCGGCGCGGAACGCGTTCTGCGCAGCAGATCGTCGTAGAACCGTCCCGTTTGCTCTTCGGAGTAGTGAACCAGTTGCGGGTCGAAGCTGGTGAGAAAAAGATGGTCGGTACGGTAGCCGAGCCCCTGCTCCAGTTCGCCGCGGAAGCCCTGCACCAGGGCGGCCGAGACCGCCAGCAGCACCAGCGAGAGCGCCACCTGTGCGGCCACCATGGTGTTGCGGCCCCAGAACCGCCGTTTGCCGGCGCTGTCGGCATCGGCCGCTTTCAGGGCTGGCACCAGATCCGGGCGAGTCACCCGAAAGGCGGGCGCCAGACCGAACAGCAGCGTGCTCAGCACCGAAACCACCAGCGTGAATAACAGCACACGGTGGTCCACGCCGATGTCAAAAACAGCCGGCAGGTCGGAGGGAACCGGTATGCTGCGCCAGAAATCCGCGATGACCTGGGCCACCACCACGCCCCCCAGTCCCCCGGCCACCGCCACCAGGAGGTTTTCCAGCAGAAGCTGGCGGATGAGGGAGCCGCGGCCGGCGCCGATGGCCAGGCGCACGGCAATTTCGCGCGAGCGGGCGCGCGCCCGGCTCAGCAGCAGACCGGCGACGTTGGCGCAGGCCACCAGCAGAACGCACAGCGCCAGCGCTCCCAGCATGACGGACATGGCGACAACCACCGGCCCCTGTTTGGCACGAAGCTGCAGTTCGGTCTCCACCCCGAGGAGTTGATCGTCGCTGGTCTGCTTATGCAGTTTCTGTAACCCCGCCGCAAGGGCCCCAATATCGGCGCGCGCCTGGCCGACGTTGACGCCGGGCTTCAGCCTGCCCTTGACATTCAGCCAGCCGGCGTCGCGGTCATGAAGAACGTTCTCACGCCCCATGCGCGGCGACATGGCCAGCGGAACGAACAGCGTGGGCCGCATGATGACGTCGATGCCCGTGAAATGCTCCGGCGCCACGCCGATCACGGTGAACTCGACCCCGTTCAGCCGGAGCCTCGAGCCGAGCACGGACGGGCTGGCATTGTACTGGCTCACCCAGAAGTCGTGGCCGAGCACCACCACGGCATCGCGCCCCTCGGCCTGATCTTCGTCGGGACGGAAGGTGCGGCCGAGCGCCGGTTGCACGCCCAGCAGGCGGAAGAAGTTGCCCGAAACGAAATAGCCGAGCTTCATGCGCGGCAAAGTGCGGGTATCGGGGCTGAAGCCAAACTTCGCGTAGGAAGAGGCCACCAGGCCGTCGAAGGTGCGGTTGCGATCACGCAGATCGACATAATCCGGGTAGGAGATCATCGTGTTGCCAAGGAACTGTGCCGACTTTGCGGTGTTGATGGCGACCACGCGGCCGGGTTCGGCCACCGGCAGCGGCCTCAGCAGCAGCGCATCGGCGAAACTGAACATGGCTGAAGTGGCGCCAATGCCGATGGCCATGGAGCAGATGGCCACGGCGGTGAAGCCGGGGTCCTTGCGCAGCACCCGATAGGCGCGTTTGACGGATATCAGCATGGGGGACTCTCCCACTGGCTGCAATTGCTATGCCAGTGACAGAATTGTTACATTTCCAGTGGAATCATGGTCTTGCGGGTTCCGGCCACCCAACGGCTGTCCGTTCCTGGGAATCCGAACTTCGGTGACGCACACGTGGTGGGCGGTGCGACCCGAAATTGGGTTCGTTTCGTCATGGCGATGGTTCCTCGGAAAGCTCGCTGTGCGCTGCCTGTTTTCAACCAGTTACGTCAGCGGCGACAGGCGACGCCGCGGACGGAATTGGGTTCGTTTTGTCGTACGGGATCAATCCGTGGCCAGGATCTCCGGTTTGCGGGTTGCCATGGAGTTGCTTCAGGTTCGATAACCGGATCCATGAGAGGCCGCGGCACAAAAGCGAACATGACGCATTGACGGTAGCACGGCGCGGACGGGTATCCGGGCGGCGCTATGTGGAACTGGTTGCGAAATGTGGTGCTTTGATGGGGTGGGTTGTGGTGAACGATAATGAGCCCATTGCCACTGCCGATAGAGCCGGTCTTCCCGGATCACCATCGTGCCGGACCAGCGCCCAGGGCAACCTTGCATCCGTGGATTCCGGTTAACCGTGTGGGACGTGCCGGATATGCTCGCGTCCGGCATAACCGAGGATGAGGTCCCCCGCGACTAGCCGCACCCGGAGAGGGAAGCCGCGGAGAGTTTGTGAGGCGGGCAATCCTACCCACAGCCGGCTATCAGCCGGCCCGACGCCGCGTCGAAACGCGGCGGCAGCCAGGATTGGCTGCCCCACAGTCTTATTTCACTTTCACCGGATAGGGCGCGTGTTCCGGGAGTTTTGGCGCGGACTGCCGCAGACTTTTCAGCAGTTCCGCGACGCCGCGCTCCAGTTGCGGGTCGTGCCCTTCGATGACCGATTTCGCGTCATTGTGGACCACAATATCCGGGTCCACGCCGTGGCCTTCCACCGCCCACTCGCCTTTGGCCGTGGCGTAGGCAAATTCGGGAACATTCACCGTCCCGCCGTCCATCAGCGGTCCGTGATCGGTGATGCCCACCACGCCGCCCCAGGAACGTTCGCCGATGAGCGGCCCGAGTCCGGCGTTGCGGAACATCCACGGAAAGATGTCGCCGTCGGAGGCGGAACCCCGATCCAGCAGAACGGCCTTGGGCCCGATGAAAACGCCGTCCGGGTAGGTGCCGGGCGTGGCGGTGGTGCGTCCGTAAGTAAGTCCGAGTAACTGGCGGCTCAACCGCTCGATGACCATGCGCGATATGTTGCCGCCGGCGTTGGCGCGGTCGTCGATCAACAGCGCATCCTTGCGGAGCTGCGGATAGTACCACTTGATGAATTCCCGAATTCCGGCTTCACTCATGTCCGGCAGGTGCATGTAACCGATCCGGCCATGCGATAACTCGTCCACCCGGCGCCGATTCTGTTCCACCCAGTTGAAATAGAGAAGATTGGCCTCGCTGGCCAGCGGACGGTAGGTGACCTTGCGCGCTCCGGTCAGCGTGGGGGTGCTGTTGAGAGTCAACTGCACGGGCGCATCGCCGGCGTTGCGCAAATACTTATAGATGTCTGTTTTGACCGTCACATCGTCGCCGTTGATGGCCAGAACATAGTCGCCCACCCGCGCGTCAACCCCCACTTCGGTGAGCGGCGAGCGATAGACGTCTTCCTCGTTCTGTCCCTCGAGGATCTGCGCGATGCGGTAGCGACGGGAGCCCTCGTCAACCGAGAACCGGGCGCCCGGGAGACCCGCATGGGGACGCGGTGGAAGCTGCATGTCTCCGCCATCGATGTAAGTATGCTGGACGGTAAGTTCCGCGATCATCTCGCCCATCACGTAGGTCAGGTCGGAACGATGGGCGACGTACGGGAGTAACTGGCTGTAGCGCTCCCGGATCGCTTCCCAATCGTGACCGTGCATGTTCGGTGCATAGAAGAAATCGCGGTAGCGGCGCCAGACCTCGTTGAAGATCTGCCTCCACTCCTCGACGGGAACGCGCTCCAGCATCAGGCCCGCGGTGGACACCGTCTTCCTGGTGGAAGCGCCGGCGGGCGTGGCGTCGTACAGGTTCCATGATGGCCCCTGGTGGACGAGGACTTTCGAGCCGTCGTGCGACACCACCGCGGCGGCGATGTCGTCGGCCAGCGTGGTATCTTTCCGGTCCTTGAGCGAGAAGATGTGCAGGGCCGGCTTTGTTTCGGCGGTGCGGCCATAGTATGTGGCCGGGAAAACGCCGTACAGCAGCGCGTCTGACTTGACGAACAAGCCAACGTAGTTATTGGCGTCCAGCGGCACGCGGGTCACGCGCTGCCCCAGACCGTCGAAGTCTATGCCTTTGTCTTTCGGTTCGGCCGCCTGCTTGTCCTTGTCCTTATCCTTATCTTTCGCGGCGTCATCCGGTGCTTTGATGGTTACTTCGTCGCTTTCGAGAGGAAACGGGTTCTTCACGTCCTTGCGCAGGGTCAGGGCGAAGATGCCTCGCGAGCGGTTCGTGGCGAAGTCGAACTCGATCTTCGACATCTGTGGCTGAAACTCGTGGTCGGCGAGGAAATAGAGACAATCGCCCTGCGGGTCCCAGGCCGGAGTGTTTTCGTTGAAGGTGCCGCTGGTCACCTGGTGGAGCTTATTGTCCTGCACGCCCCATATGTAAAGCGCCGAGAATCGGGCGACATTGTTCATGCCGAAGGCCAGCCAGCCGCCGCCGGGCGACCATTCATAGTCCTGTATCCGGCCTTCGACAGAGTGCACCACTTCCTGTAACTTGTGGTCCGCCAGAGTAACTATCCACACGCGGCCGTCCTTGTCGCCGAAGGCGATCCGCTTGCCATCCGGCGACCATCGCGGCTGATAGCGGAACGCGCGTCCGCCGGCGGTGATCTGCTCGGCGGGCGAGGAGCCATCCTGCGCCACCACCCAGATCTCCTCTTCGCCGCTGGCGTCCGAGATATAGGCGACCTTCGAGCCGTCCGGCGACCATGCCGGCCACTTATCGTGGGCGCCCGGCGAATGCGTCAGATTGCGCGTCGGACCCTTCTCCACCGGCGCCGAGAATATGTCCCCGCGAGCGCCGAATAACACCCGCTCGCCTTTGGGACTCAGCCCCGCGCTTTCGATATGATCCGCCGCCGAGATCCACGCGGGCCGGCGATTGATGCCGTCGTCGGGCACGTCAACGGAGATGGGCGTGCTCCTGCCGGTGGTCACGTCCAGCACCTGCAGCTCGCCATCCAGCTCATAGACAATGCGACGTTGCCGGTCGGCGCCGGGCCAGCGGACGTCCCAGACGGTGCTGTGGGTTACCTGCGCGGTCCTGCCCGATTCCGTGTCATAGGCGTACAGGTTGAAATGGCCGTCGCGGTCGGAATTGAAAAAGATCCGCTTGCCGATCCACATGGGATCGCGGCTGGCGCGCGGTCCCTCGGAAATGAGCTTCGCCTCGTGGGTTGCGAGGTCGAAAATGTAAAGCTCGTTCGCCGTGCCGCCGCTGTAACGTTTCTCCGGCCGGAAATCGCGCGCTTCGGGCGAGTAGACGATGCGATTTCCCTCGGGCGAATATGAGCCGGAACCGGCCACCGGCATGGGCAGCGGTTCGGCCGGGCCGCCGTCCACGGGGACGCGGTAGAGGCGGCTGTTGAACAGCGCGATGGCGTCGCGCAGCGAGCGGAAAACCACGTAGCGACCGTCATTGCTCCAGCCAACCACCTGATTGTCGTAGCCCCAGCGCGGCGCCAGCGGACCGCGTGCGGGATAGAAGGTCAATTGCCTCGGCTCGCCGCCGCCGGAAGGGATGACGTAGACCTGCTCGTCGCCGTCGTACTGGCCGGTGAACGCGATCGACTTGCCATCGGGAGAGAATCGCGCGAACAGTTCCACGCCGGGGTGAGCGGTGAGGCGGGTGGCCGTTCCTCCGATGTCGGCCACCTGCCACAGGTCGCCGCCGTACGTGAACACGATGCGGTGGTCGTGGATGTCGGGGAATCGCAGAAGGCGGGTCTGGGCGGCGAGCGGCGCGCAGGCCGCCACCAGCAGCAGCAGAAAGGAAAACGGCTTGTGGTAGCGCATAGGGAAACCACCGAGCTTAGCAGACCGGGGGAAATCAGGGGACACTCTGTCCGGAGGCACCTTCAGCCGATTTGGGGACCAGGCAGAGTGTCCCCTTTTTTCCCCCGCGTGTCCGCCACTCACCTCGGCGGTCTGGCGCGGGACTTGCACGGGCGTTGCCGCCCGGCGCGCGATGGCGAGGCCGAGCCGGGACCCGCCAGTTGCCCGATTCCGGGCCCAATCGACGCGATAGCGCGCAAGCCGTGTGGCGTGCACGGCGTGTGACGGCTCATTCGCACCCCCAGGTGAGATATGCTTGGTCGCGAAAGGGGACAATCATGACAACGACGTTCGCACCGAGCCTGCCGCTGCTGGCTCGCAAGACTGTTCCAATCCTCGCAATAATTGCTTTTCTATTCACATCGGCAGCCTGCAAGGTACTGCACAAGTTGTCGGAACACGAGTTTCTCGCGGTGTTGATTGACGCGGCAACCCAGAAGCCGGTCCCGTCCACCAGAATCATACTCGCCTCAAAGAAGGAAGGGAAACACGAATGTGCGATTGACACTTCCCTGACGGCAGTCAGTAATGGGCGCGGCGAGGTCAGAATCCCGAACGTGGCGCCTGGGGAATACGTGGTCTTCGAAAACCCGTCGGGAATCATCAAGCCGGAACTGAAGGGAAAGGTGGTGACGTGGGGTGGTTCAGCCAGCGGTTATGACCTTTCGCTCGGTCCCGTCGTCGTCACGAAGGGTGGATTCATTATTACGCCCGATGGTCAGCTCGCCATCGCCAACGGATACCTGGAGACTCCGGATGGCAACTTAGGGATAACCACCACGGCCCAGGGAGACCTTCTGACGGTGCGCGTACCCAGCACCGGAAGCGCTCCTTTGAGAATCGAGATCGGCCTTCCCCAGGGAACGCCCAAGAGCGGCCGTTGATGGTCGCCTCAAAGCCGTCGGCGGCTGGCTGCTGCGGCCGCGTGTTGGGCATGGCCGGTTCGGCCACCGAACCGGATGAAAACTGCCGGGAGCGGCGAGGGATGAAGCAGGGGAAGGCGGGGCTGAGAGCCCCGCGCAGGCCGAGGGCCTGCCCCACAGGGCCGGACGGCGCCCTGCGCTGCGTTTTCGAGGGTGTCCTCCGCGTAACGCGGTAGAGCGACCGCGAAGAAAAGCCACATCGACGTCAGTGGGTACGGCCGCGCGTCAGTGAGCCTGCTTCAGCGCTTCGGCAGGGGAAGGTAATGCCACGGGCCCGGTGAGGTCGGAGACGGGCAACTCGATGGTCACCCGAAGCCCGGGTGCGGCGTTCTGGGCGCGGATGGCGCCGCCGTGCAACTGGACCGCCCGGCGCGCGATGGCGAGGCCGAGCCCGGTCCCGCCGCTGGTGCGATTGCGATCCGAATCGATGCGATAGAACGGGTCGAAGATGCGTTCGATGGCCTCCGGCGGCACGCCCGGGCCGAAGTCGCGCACGCGGACCACAGCATCAGGACCGCGGCGGGTCAGATCGATTTCGATGCGGCTGCCGTGGGGAGCATAGCGAATGGCATTGCGGACGACGTTCTCGATGGCGCGGCGCAACAGCTCGGCGTCGCCGTCCAGCAGCAGGCTGGCGCCGGCATGGAACGCGAGATCGCAGTCTTTCGCTCGCGCCTCGATGGAGGTGTCTTCCACGATTTCGCCCACCACGTCGTTGAGCAGGACCGGCTCCATGATCCGCTGCGAGGGATCGCCCTCGGCGCGGGTGACCTGCAGCAGCTCGCCAATCAGCGTGTTCAGCCGGTCGGCCTCTTTCTGGATGCGATCGAGGTCCGCGGGGTCCTTATCGGAACGGGCCAGCTCGACGGCCACGCTGAGACGCGCCAGCGGGCTGCGCAGCTCGTGGGAGATATCGAGGAGCAGACGCCGCTCGGCGGTCAACAGCGTCTGAATGCGGTCGGCCATGAGGTTGAAGGTGCGGGCGAGCTGGCCCAGTTCGTCGCGACGGTTGGCCTCCGCCCGGACGTTGAGCTCACCGCGGCCGAAGCAGTCCACCGCGCGCTGCAGTTTGCGAACCGGGGAAGTCAGGTGCCACGACAGCCAGTAGCACAGCAGGACGCAGACGCCGAGGACCCACAGGTGCTCCGGCCGTACGAACCAGAACATCACTCGCGGCGGACCCAGCAGGATCAGCCAGTACCGCCCGGTGGAATCCGGGTGCGCGACTCTCAGCCGCGGGATGCGCGCCAGCCAGGCGAAGTTGCCTTCGGCATGCGGCAACAGCGAGGAGCGGTCCCGGCCGGTGAGCAGGTCGCGCCCGTTGGCGTCGGTGAAGATCACCTCGTTGCGGCCCGCGCCGCGCAGTCTCGCCAGCATCGCGGCCAGCATGGGCGCGCCGCCGCGTTCGTACGCCAGCCTCGCTTCGTCGGCCCGCTGCACGATAACGTCCGAGAACATGCCGGGACGTCCCGAGCCGGATTCGAGGGCGACGGCGGAAGTGATGGCGATGCCGAAGCCGGTGATCACGGTGGTGGCCAGGAACCACAACAGGATTTTGCCGAACAGCGATCTCATAACGCGCCCGCCGCGCCCTCGGGCGCATTCACGAACTGGTAGCCGACCCCGCGAATGGTCTTGATGAGGGGGGTGTCACCTTCCAGCTTCCGGCGGAGGTGGCTGACGTGCATGTCGATGGAGCGGTCGAAGGGGGTGGCTTTGCGGTTGTAGAGCGTCTCCATCAGGGCGTCGCGAGAGACCACCCGGCCGGAGGCGCGCATGAGCATCTCCAGAATCTGAAACTCCAGGGTGGTGGTCTCCACCGGAGCGCCATCCCGCAGCACCTGGCGGGTGCCCGGGTCGAGCGCGATGCCGTTCACCTCGATGCGGCCGCTGCTGGCCTTGCTGTCGGAGCGGCGCAGGATGGCTTTGATGCGGGCCGCCAGCTCGCGGGGGTTGAACGGCTTGGACAGATAGTCGTCCGCTCCCAGCTCCAGGCCGACAATCCGATCCACGTCCTCGCCGCGCGCGGTCAGCATGAGCACGGGAACGCGGCTCTGCTGGCGCACTCGTCTCAGAATCTCGAATCCGTCCATTCCCGGCAGCATGACGTCGAGGATGATAAGATCGAAGCCGCCCTCGAGCGCCTGGGAAAGTCCCGCGCGCCCCTCGTGCTCGAACTGCACGGTGTAGCCTTCGCGGTGCAGGAATTCGCCCAGCAATGCGCACAATTCCACGTCATCGTCGACAACCAGCAGCCGCACGCTATGAATTTAGCACGGGCGCCGGAGCGGGAAGTCAAGGAATTGTAAGGACCGGGCGGTATACTGAAACCCGGTTCGCGCGGCGAACATCCATCGGAGAACGGACAATCTTATGACACGTCGCAGTTGTGCCATCGCTCTGGCTGCTTTGCTGGGCCGGAGTCTGCCGCGGGCCGGACAGAATGGACCCGGGCCCGCGTCGCCGGACACGGTAGCGCGCCCGCGGCCGGCCGAGGAAGCGGCGCCGCCCCCCACGGTCCAGCCCAAAACAGCCATCCGCGTGAATGTGGAGCTGGTCAACGTGCTGTTCTCGGTGCGGAAGAAGCAGAGCGGCGAGCTGGTGCCCAACCTTACGAAGGACGATTTCACGGTGCTCGAGGACGGCAAGGAACAGACCGTCTCGCAATTCTCCCGCGACACGAATCTGCCGTTGAAGCTCGGCCTGCTGATCGACGTCAGCCGCAGCCAGACCCGCCTGATGGGGGACGAGCGCGACGCGGCATCGAAGTTTATTTCCAGCGTCCTGCGCCCGAAAGACGAGGCGTTTCTGCTCTCCTTCGGCCGGGACACCACGCTCGAGCAGGACTTCACGGAGTCCGCGCCGGCAATGGAGGCCGCGCTGAAGCGTGTCAAGGTGGATGCCGGAGAGGGAGGAGGCGGCGGCAGCGGACGCGGAGGAGGATACCCGGGTGGGGGCGGGGGTGGTGGTGGCGGATGGCCAGGCGGCGGAGGCGGCGGATGGCCCGGGGGCGGTGGCGGCAGGCGCGGCGGCGGCCGTCAGGGCGGCCAGGGGCAGAGCACCCACCATGGAGGCACCAAGCTGTACGACGCGATCTATCTGGCTTCGGACGAGGAACTGTCCCACAAGCCCGGCCGGAAAGCCCTGTTGCTGATCACCGACGGCAACGATCGAGGCAGCTACTACACGCGCGGTCAGGCGATCGAGGCGGCCCAGCGCGCCGACGCCATCATCTACAGCATCTACTACGCGGACACCGGCGAGGGGCGCTTCGGACAACGGGCTGACGATGGCGGCGCCGGTCTGGCCGGACTTCGGCGCATGTCGGAAGAGACCGGCGGCCGGGCGTTCACCGTAGACAAGAAGCACCCGCTGCAACAGGCGTTCACGGACATTCAAGAGGAGATGCGCAGCCAATACGCCGTTGCGTGGAAACCGGCGAATGCGGAACGAAACGGCGAATACCGGGAAATCGAAGTGCGCGCGAAGAACGCCGACTATGCGGTACAAGCGCGCAAAGGGTACTACGCGACCACCGCTAAAGGCTCCTGAGACAGTCGCCGGGACCGCTCCCTGGGGGTCCCTGAACTAAGGCCCATTCGGAAGGAAACGGCGACGGGCCTGCTATTACCGGGGCGAAGAGGCGGTCGGCCACTGCCGACACCCGTGTGGCAGGCGATTGAGGCACAATGGAGACATGGAGTCCGTCGTCGTTCGCAATTCCTCCATTATGTCCGGTGCGCCGACTTTTAGAGGCACGCGGGTCCTGGTGCGCACACTCTTCGAATACCTCGAGGCCGGACACAGCCTGGAGCGATTTCTGGAGGGTTTTCCCACCGTGAGCCGGGAGCAGGCTCTGCAAGCTTTGGAAGAAGCGAGAGAATCCCTGCTCGCCAGCCATTGAATGCGGGTTCTCCTGGACGAGTGCATCGACGAGGGATTCCGTTACCACTTCAGTGGTCACGACTGCCAAACCTGCCGGTACGCGGGGCTCACCGGTTTGGCTAATGGTGCACTGCTGGCCGCCGCGGACCAGGCAGGCTTTGAAGTACTGATCACGGTGGATCAGAACATGCCGAATCAGCAGAGCTTGCGTGGCCGCTCGATCTCGTTGCTGGTTGTTCGAGCTCGCACGACGAATCTCGACGATCTGCTGGCTCTGTTGCCGGATGTGCTGGAAGCGATCGAAACCCTGGGGCCGGGGGAAGTTGTTCGGATCGGCATTCGCTAGCCCGACTTTCGCAGCTCGTCTCGGAAATGGGGCTGAAACACCGGTCTGGCAAGCACAAGCCGTGTCGAATCAATAAAACATTTTCGGAATCGCTTGTAGTGCAGACCTACCCCCTTTCTAT
>Ga0326728_10011012_pt1 | contig 20857 bp, 19 predicted proteins | sample MB3enrmetagenome_FD_207602 | JGI IMG/M metagenome (GOLD analysis project Ga0326728, IMG submission 207602) | Lab enriched peat soil microbial communities from McLean, Ithaca, NY, United States - MB31MN | ecosystem: Environmental > Terrestrial > Soil > Wetlands > Peat | place: USA: New York... | reverse complement strand
TTCCCCGGTTTCGTTGGCGCTGATGTAAAACACATAGTTGGCCGTTTGGGCCGGCACGATGAAACCGCTCAATCTCTCCCCCAGCGCCGGGCCGCCGGAATTGCCGAGGATATACTTGGCGGGGGGAATCTCAAACACCGGCACGTAGTGAACCTCGGTTGGAAACGACGGATAAACGGCATTGGTCACCAAATCCTCAACCGCGGACCCCGGCACATCCAGATAGACGTCCAGTTTCAGGAAACCGGGACTGAAGGACTGTGGCGTGAACAGCACGCTGGCCGGATGGCCAATCGTGCCGCCGTTGATGGTGCCGGTGATCGTGGCCGTCACGGCGTTGGCTGGGGAGAGGATGGTGGGGGCGGTGAGGATGGCCGTGTAACTGCCGTCCAGATTGTCCGTCACACTGCTCATCGTGCCCGCGGTCGTCTGCAAGGTCACCGGCCCGACGCTGGCATCGATTCCAACCCCGTTGCTGTCCATCGCCTGCACGGTGAGCGTCGTGGTGCTCGCGCCGTCGGCCGGGAGCAGGCCCACACTGGCCGTGATGGTCGAGTTCGCCGCCGACACTGGGCCCGAAGAAGCGGCATAGAAGACGACGCCGGCAAAGGCCATGTTCGCCGCGCCGTCAGAAGCGTCGACCGAGTAGGTGAAGGAGGCCGTGCCGGCAGCGAGGCCCAACGCGGTCCCCATCGCTGCCGCGATGTCGGTATCAAAGCTGTCGTACTCGCCGTCCATGATGCCGCTGCTCGCCTGGAGGTCGAGACCGGTGCCGTTGCCCTTGGACCACATCCCGCACACGGCCGCGAACGCGCCCGCCGCTACGTTGCCCACCGCAAACGTCAGGGTGGTATTACTGGCGCTGTTGGCCGCTCCGGTCAAGGGGGCATTCGCCGTGCTCACGCCGCTAAGCGTGAAAACCGACACCCAGTTGTCGGTCGGAACCGCCGCGTACGTGCCGGTAATATTGGCCGCGCCCGTGATCGGCTTGAACAGGCAGTAGATCGTCACGTCGCCATAAACCGATTTTACGTTGTTAGTCGAGACCAACTGCTTGAGGGTCTGCCCTTGCCAATACAGTTCCGCCGGCTCGGCCCTGATTCCGCTGGCGCCACTATTGGCGAGAACGACCACCAGCACCCCTGCCCCCGGAGAAACGGTGGCGGGCTGGCTGAACGCGGCGGAGGTGATTCCTCCCTGGTAGCTCATGGTCATGTAGTCAGAATCAAGCACGGCGATCTGCGCTTTTGCCTGGCTGCACCCCAGCGCCAGCGCGGCCATGACGGCCAGAGCCATTTGGCCCGGCAGCCGAGGTTTAACCGGGAGTTGCACAGTACTCACGACTGTGGCGGTTCGATTGCTCGCGGTTCTTATTTGGCGTTTCATAGCTCTCACCTTGGTTTGCGGATTCATAATGTGCGCTACCAACACTCTTCGAGTTCCTGATAGGAAATCGCTTTTCGCGCGCGGCACGTACTGAGCGCTGCGCGGGTGAGGGAGAATTGGTTTTTGGCCTCACCGAGCATGGCGGGAGATTACCAGAGGGCGGTCCGGCGTGTCAACGGCTGTTTTTGGCCGTTTGGGGTGGGCTTGCCAGCCAGGCCGGGGAGCGGAGTGCGCCACCGGGCCGAGATCGGCCCTGAACAACCTGGCGCACGGGCGTAGCCCACCGCCAGCCGGCGCGGCCAGTCGGCGCTTTTAGGTTGCGGCCAGCTCAAAACCAGGAAACCCGGAAGACCGTGCGGAGAACAGCCGCCAAGCCTGGCCTGCCCCTTCTTTCCGCAGCCGGCATCTGCGATGGGCCGCAAGCCCTTGCCCGAACCGGGGGCGCCTTGCAAATCAAGGGCGATGGGTAAATCGAAGCTCGGCCCCGCGCGGCTTCGAGGACAGCCGGCGGCGCGGTTCGTTTGAAAAACGCTAGTGTTGTAAATCGAACGCCGCCCAACGGGCTTTCTGATAGAATCCAAGGGCCTTTAAAAAAGAACTCGACTGAAATGCTAATTATGCACAACCAGGATCGGTACTTAATGCTGGCCAAGCTGCTGCTGGTCGCAGCGCTGGCCGCCACCACACCGGTGCAGGCCCAGACCTGGACCTGGATCAACCCGGCCGGCGGCAACTTCAGCGTCGCCGCGAACTGGGACCTCAAAAGCGCCCCGGCCAGCTCCGGCGACACCATGCTGATGTTCGACCTAAGCGCCAGCTATTCGGTCACCAACGACCTCGTCTCAGGGCTAACGCTCTCCCAATTGACGTTCTCCGACTCAAGCGGCGCCGTCAATGTGAGCGGCACGAATTTCTCATTTTCCGTGAGCTCGTCCTTTACGGGGCCCGAGTACGACAACTTTGGCAGCAACTCGGTCACGATCGCCAACAGTGTGAATATCATGGACAACGACACCATGAACTGGAATTCGGCGGGCGACACGACGCTCAATGGGACGCTGGTGCTGGGGACCGGCGTCACCCTCGTCAAGGACTATCCGGGCCGGCTTATCCTCACGCAGCCCCTGGCTTGCACCAATGCCAATGATCTCCTGTATATCGCCGACGGCACGTTGCAAACCCGGAGCGTCACCTATAGCGGAGGCGGCTCGGGCAATGTGTATATCGGGTACAATGGTGTTTCCGGAAACACCGCCCAACGCCTTTTGGGCCAGGATGGCGACACCCAAAACCGCCGTTGTTTTTTCAGCGGCCTCGAAGGCACCACGAACATCGTGGGCGGGGCGAATACTAGCGGCACCGTGCAATTCCAGGACTGGTTTAACGCTCAAAGCTCGAGCGATACCAAGAGCATTTATTATACGGCAGCGCCCGGGGGCGCGGTTAGCGTGCTCAACCTCATCGGCGGCGCCGCCTTGTCCGTGACCAAGCTCGGGGGCGGCACGGTGATCATTACCTCGGGAGGCGCGAACTCCAACCCCAACGACGGATTAGCCTATTCCGGCACGACCACCATCCGGGCCGGCACTCTGCAATTGAACGCGGACGCGGTCGGCACGGGCGGAAACGGCTACGGCGGTTCGCTGGGTTACAACACCAACGCCGTACAACTCGGGGACAGTCTCAGCCTGCCGACCGACCAGATTGCCCTGCTGACCTATGGAAACAACCGGCTGGTGGTGCATCCGTTAAGCGTCAACCCTTATGGCGCCAGCATCACCATCGGGGCCAGCGACCAACTGTCCAGTTGCCAGTTCAGCGGGCCAATCCAGTTGTTCACGAATCTGACGGTCAGCGCGCCGGACACCAACGGAGTTGGAGTGGTGACCATCAGCGGCGATATCGCCGACGGCAGCGGCGCCAACTCGGTCAACATCCAGGGGCCGGGCCGGGTGAATTTCGCCGGCATCAACACCTACGGCGGAAGCACGATCGTCAGCAGCGGCACGCTGCAGCTCACCGCCCCCGCCCCCGCCGCTTCCTGCATCTCGAACAGCGTCCAGGTCTTGATTGCCTCGAATGCCGTGCTGGACGTTTCCAGCACCCCCGGCTTTACGTTAGCCAGTGGCCAGACCTTGAAAGGTGTGGGCACGGTCAATGGGGCGGTGATGGCCGGCCACGGGGCGACGCTCGCGGTCGGATGGGACGGCAGCTCGGCCCTCGGCGCGATGGCCAATTTGGGCAACCTGACGCTGGCGGGCAATGTCGTCTTCCGGCTGAACCGAGCCGCCTCGCCCAACAGCGACCAGGTGCGCTGCAGCGGCGCCGTGGTTTACGGAGGGACGCTGACGCTGACCAACGTGGGCAGCGCCTTGCAGGCGGGCGACTCCTTCACGCTGTTCCCGACGCCGGGTGGCGGCATCTCGCAAGGCTTTTCCGCCATTTCGCCGGCATCGCCGGGAACCGGGCTGGCCTGGGATTTCAGCAAACTGAGTTCCGGGATCGTGGCGGTCGTGGCGGCCAACACGACGCCGACGATCAGTCCGCCGCTGGCCAACGTGGAGGCGCAATGCGGTCAGAACGCTGCCTACACGGCGTTCGCCAACGGCAGCGGCACGCTTTACTATCAGTGGAGTGTGAACGGCAACCCAATCGCCGGGGCGACCACGCCGAATTTCACGATCACCAATATTCACAGCGCGGGCGACGTTTATACGGTTTCCGTGCTGGTGACCAATGCCCTCGGGCACGCCACCAGCAGCGCGACGGTTACGGTGGTGGATACGCTGCCGCCGGTGGTGACGGTTTTGGGAGCGAACCCGCTGACCGTACCGGCCCTATCAACCCTGGTGGACCCCGGGGCCACCGCCCTGGATCAGTGCGCCGGAGTTGTGCCGATCACGACGAATAGCGCGGTCAATACGAGTGCCGCGGGCACCTACACGATCACTTACAGCGCCACGGATCCCAGCGGCAACACCGGCCTGGCGACGCGCACGGTCAATGTGACGCCCCTGACGGCGGTGTGGGCCGCCCCCGTGAGCGGCCTGTGGACGACTCCGGCCAACTGGCAGCACAATGTAGCGCCGACCAGCGATGCCTACCAGGTGGACTTCAACTCGGTGGACGTGACCAACGAAGTCACCGTCTCCCTCGACTCGCCGGCGACAGTCGTGGGCCTGACGTTTGGCGATACGGACACTTCCACACCGGGGGGGTGGACCCTGGACAACCATGGCAACCCCGCCAACCTCCTGACGCTTGCCTATGCCGGCGAGGCGCCCAGCATTACGGTCAACGAACTCGCGGCCGGCGAGGCGGTCACCCTCAGCGCGACCATCGCCGGAAGCGGCGGCATGACGAAGCTGGGGGCCGGACAATTGAACCTGACGGCAACCAATACCTACTCCGGTGGCAGCTTCATCGGTGAAGGCACGGTGGCTGCAGGCGCAGCCAGTCTGCCGGGAAACCTGTTCCTGAGCAATAATGTCACCATGATCTTCGACGAGGGCGGTGGCTCAGGTACGATCACCGGGCAGGTTCAAGTTGCTGCCGGGGCCTCGGTAGTGTGTTACTTCACCAACGGGGACACCACCCTGACGCAGCCGCCCAGCGGGCCCGGGTTCAGCCCCTACATTGATGACGGGAGCTTAATCACCCGGACGCTGACCGGAGGGCAGAACATCAACGTGGGCTATTATAGCGCCGATGGAGGCAATTGCGCGTTCCTGTTGGCGCAGGACGGCGACTACGAACAAGGCCGGGTCTGGTTCGGCCAGGCGGGCGTTGACATCATCGGCGGGGCCAATACCAACGGCACGGTCTATTTCAGCAACTGGATGGACTCCCAGGGCAGCGCGCCGGTCTATTTCACGGCTGCGGCCGGCGGCACCGTCAACATCAACAACAACCTGATCGGCAATGCCCAGAATGCGATGGTGAAGATTGGCGCCGGCGCACTGCGGATGTATAGCGGCGGGGCCAACAGCAACGACAAAGCCTATGCCGGCGGGACGACGGTGCGCGCGGGAACCCTGATCATCGCGGCAGACGCGGATGGCACGGCCGACCCGAGCGGGGGCGGCGGCAGCCTGGGATACAACGATCTCCCCGTGGAACTGGGCGACAGTCTCACCCAGCCCTCCGATACCCCGACCTTGGTGACGGAAGGGGCCAACCGGCTGGTGACCCATGAAATCGATGTCAACGCCTATGGCGCGGGGACAACCATCGGCGCCAACGATGGGGGCAGTCCCGTCTTTTCCGGGCCGATCAAACTGGCCACAAACCTTCAATTGCTGGCCCAGGGCCCGGCGCTCGTAACGTTGAGTGGCGGCCTCAGCGATGGCGGCGCCGGCGCCAGGCTCACCAAGCTGGGGACGGGCAAGGTGACGTTGACCGCCCCCAGTTCCTACAGTGGCGGGACGGTGGTTCTGGACGGGACCCTTGACGTGCAGAGTGACGGCGGGCTGGGAAGCGGCAAGGTCGCGGTCGGCGATGGGGCGACGCTCATCCTCGAGAACGGGGTTGCGAATTCGTACCTCGCTTCCACGGCCGACCTCTTGCTGAGTGGATCACCCGTGATCAACCTCAACTTCAGAGGAACAGACACCATTGCTTCCCTGTCATTAGACGGAGGCGCCACTTACGCCGCGGTGGGCACCTGGGGTTCACCGAGTTCCGGCGCGGCCCATGCCGACAGCCGGTTCACCGGGACGGGAGGATTGCAGGTCACGAGTTCGGCCAGCCCGGCGCCGATTGCGACCCAGTTGGGGCTAGTCTCGGCGAGCAACCCATCTTACTATGGCACGCCGGTCACCTTTACGGCAACGGTCAGCGCGCCAGGGTATCTCCCCAGCGGCGCGGTGCAGTTCCTGACCAACGGTGTGCCGAGCGGCGCGCCCGTGGCCTTGGACTCGGGGATGGCGGTAGTGGCCCTCACCTTGCCCGAGGGGACCAATACGGTGTCCGCTCAGTATCCGGGCAACGGGAGCTTCACGGCCAGTTCGCCGGCGAGCCTGAAGCAAGCGGTCATACCGGCGCCGGCCGGCTATAACCAGATCACCCGTCCGGCGCTGACGAACGGGGTTTACGCAAGCACCTACCAGGGCATTCCGAATGCGCAATACGCGGTCGACATGGCCACCAGCCTGCATCCGCCGATAAGCTGGACGGCCGTAGTTACCAACCAGGCCAGCGCCACCGGCGTGATTACGTTTACCTACACGCCCGAAGGGCCGGAAGGCTATTACCGGGTACGCTATGTGCCTTGAGTGAGCTGTCAGCGCGACGATTCGGGTTGACGACGCACAAAAACCATGCCCAAGGAGTGCACGCGAAGCTCTTCCCCGGGTGGTTTCGGCATTGCCCGGCTGGCGTTGGGCCTGGCGCTCGGCCTAGGATGCCTGGCCACGTGCGTCCGGGCAGAACCACGGGACATTGCGCGCGTCAACTTGATGCCGAACCTCCCACGGCCCTATGTGATGCGCGACTGGAAACAGGTCGCCCGGGACTACGACGCCACCATCTTCAATACCAGCCCGACCCGCCCGCGGTACCTGTGGTGGAACCAGCGCCACTTGCTCAACCCGGCCGACGGGTTTGGCCTGCCCGCCTACGTCTGCACCGAAGGCGACGAAATCGTCATGGGCGAATCGATCCACTGCGCCGCCGCGGTGCTCAGTGCCAGCCTGGTGGGCATAGACAAAAGCCGGCAGGACGGGCGCAACTATGTGAAAATGTTGGAGGCGTGCTTCGACCCGCGGCAGGGGGCGAACATCTTTCAGAATGACGCCATTGGACGGAACGACGAATCGTTTTGGTATTCGCTCTACACCCACATCCTCATCTGCCAGGTCTCTTCCCTCTATCCCCGGCTGGGCCGATTGGATCATTACTTCGGGTTGAGCGCGGACCAATGGGCCCGGGCGGTCAAGCTCACCGACGGCCGGTTCTACGACATGACTACCTTTGACTTCGTGCACATGCGGCCGGTGGATACCGGCAGATGGCGAGAGCCGGATGCACCCGCCGGCATCGCCTGGCTTGAATACATGGCCTGGAGGCGCACCGGGGATGCCAGGTATCTCGAGGCCGCCGACCTGGCCATGAAGAACCTCGCACAACTCCCCACTAACCCGTTTTATGAAATCCTGCTGCCCTACGGCGCGTATCTGGCCGCGCGGATGAACGCCGAGCTGGGGCGCGCCTACGAGGTTCAAAAATACCTGGATTGGAGTTTCGGCCCCTCGGAAGCGCCGCCGCAACGCGGACGCAGGGGCTGGGGGGTCGTCGCCGAAAACTGGGGCGGCCAGGACTGCTACGGCCTGGTCGGCAGCCTCACCGACGGCGGTGGCTACGCTTTTGCCATGAATACTTTTGACCTGCCGGCGACACTGCTGCCCATTGTCCGTTACGATGCGCGCTATGCCCGGACGCTCGGCAAGTGGGTGTTGAACCTGGCCAACGCCGCGCGCCTATTCTACCACGGCAGCCTGGATGCCGAGCATCAAATGAGCAAAGCCGTGGCCGAGCGGATCGATCCCAAGTCGTGCATCGCCTACGAAGGATTGCGCAAATCCGGCTCCCTGTTGATCAGCAGCGACAAGCACGAATTCAAAACGTTGGCCGGGCGTGACGTCACTCGACAATACGTCGCTGCCGCGGTGAAAAAGTTGGATCCGATGAACCCGATGGACCTGCGCGAGGTGATCTTCCTCAGGAACCCACGCTTCGAAGTCCTCGAAGCAGCCCAGGCCCGGGGCGCGTATGGTCTCGAGCGAGTCTGGAGTCTGCCGCTGGCCAAAGCCCACGCGCAACGCCTCTTCGTCCAGGCTCAGGCGGAACCCGGAGGCCCGAGCCCGGCCGGCTTTGTCTTCTCCTATGCCACCCGTCCCGAGGGCCCTTATACCGATATGTTCACGGTGGCCAACCCGAAGCTTGGGGACCACGATTTCCCGCTCGACGATTCCGTGTCCGGGACCATTTATGTCCGGGCCCGCACGGCGGACCGTGCGGGCGCCAAGGTCCCGCCCGACCGGCTCTGCGTCCGGAGCATTTTCGTTCGCGCCACCTCCGACGCCAGCCCCTTTGCCACCGGGGATGATATGGAGCGGGGCGGGTACGGTTTGGGGCTGTATGGTTCGTCCCACGTCGGTTCCCTGGCGGCGGTGGTCGAACGTACGGGCGTGGACGGCATCCTGCAGTTGGATTGCCTCAAGACAGACTTTTTCCACGAGCACGCTTATCCGACCTACCTGTACTATAATCCTTATGATGCCGAACGCACGGTGGCCCTCGAGCTCGGCGACTCACCGAAAGACCTTTACAACCCCATCACTCACGAGTTGATCGGCCAAAACGTCAAACGCCGGACCGGCTTGCGCATCGCGGCTGATTCCGCGCTCCTGGTGGTGGTGGCCCCGGCCGGGGCCGTGCGGAAACAGGACGGCCGAAGGGTCCTGCTCGACGGCGTCGTCGTAGATTACGCCGGCAATTGAAGACGACCATCCCTGCGCGAGTCCCATGAGTGACCTGGCCCGACGTTTCCCCGAGAATCCGCTCCTCCGGCCTTCCGACATCCGGCCCAGCGCGCCCGGAATGCAGGTTCAGTGCCTGCTCAACCCGGGGGTCTTCCGCTTCCAAAAACGCATCTGGCTCTTGCTGCGGGTCGCCGAGCGGCCCGAGCAAAAGCCGGGTAAGACCAGTTTCCCGGTGCTCGCCGAGAACGGCACGGTGCGCGTGCTCGAGTTCGATAACTCGGACCCGAAACTGGACCTCTCGGACCCGCGGGTGCTGCGCTACGACGGCGTGGACTACCTGACCACGCTCTCCCATTTGCGCCTGGTGGAGAGCGAAGATGGTCTGCGCTTTCGCGACCATTCCCGGCCGCCGCTTTTCGGCCAGGGGGAACTGGAGACTTATGGAATTGAAGACTGCCGAGTAACGCAAATCGGCCCGGTTTACTACCTCACTTTCACGGCGGTTTCCGGCAATGGGGTGGGGGTCGGCTTGCGCAGCACCTCCGATTGGCAGCGGATGGAGAGGCACGGCATGATCCTGCCGCCGCACAACAAGGATTGTGCCCTGTTCGACGCGCCCATTGGCGGCCTGTACTACGCCCTCCACCGGCCCAGCAGCCCCTCGCTGGGCGGCAATTACATTTGGCTGGCGGAATCGCCGGACCTGGTTCATTGGGGCAATCACCGCTGCGTGGCGCACAGTCGCCCCGGTTGGTGGGACCACGCGCGGGTTGGCGCCGGAGCCGCGCCGATTCGCACGCCGGAGGGTTGGCTGGAGATTTACCACGGCGCCACCGACGCTCCCCGTTATTGCCTCGGCGCGCTGCTGCTGGACCTCGAGCAACCGTGGAAACTCCTCGCCCGCTCGCGCGAACCCATCATGGAACCATTGGCCCCGTACGAACAGACGGGGTTCTTTGGGAATGTGGTCTTCGCCAACGGCCATCTGGTGGACGGCGACACCATTACGCTCTACTACGGTGCTTCGGATAGCCTCGTCTGCGGCGCCCGCTTGTCGCTCGCGGCAATTTTCAATACCCTTCACTGACGAGCGATGAAGAAGTTCCTCCACGAATATCGGCATTTTCTCACCTATCCGCGCGACATGCGGATTCTATTGCTGACCAATTTCATTTATGCCTTCGTCCTGCCGGTAATTGACCTCTTCGTCGGGGCCTATGTGATGCGCAATTCGCGGGATGTGAAGCTGGTGGTCACGTATCAATTGGCGGTCTATACTGGCATCCCCTTCACCTTCCTCCTGAACGGCTTTCTGCTGCAGCGCGTTCCGATCAAATGGCTGTACTCCGCCGGCATGTTGCTGAGCGGGGTTTCCATGGCCTGGATGATGTCGTTGGGCAAACTCAGCCTGGCGGGCGTAGGCTGCACCGGGCTGCTGATGGGGATGTCTTTCGGTCTGTTTTGGGCCAACCGGGATTTTCTGGCGCTCTCGACCACGAACGATGCGAATCGGAACTACTATTATGGCGTCGAGACCTTTTTCTACACCAACACCTATGTAATCGTGCCGGCGGTGGTCGGTTGGTTCATTGAAGGCGCCGGGGTGCGCGGCTGGTTCGGGGGGGATCGCAATACCGCCTATCGCCTGGTCACCGGGCTGGTCTTCCTGCTGACGATCAGCGCGAGTCTCCTGGTGCGGCGGGGCCATTTCCAAAACCCGCCCGCCTCCGGCTTTCTTTATTTCCGCTATCACTGGCTCTGGAACCGGATGCAGTTGCTGGCCATCCTCAAGGGGTTGATGCAAGGCTACATCGTCACGGCGCCGGCGATGCTCATCATGCGCTTGGTCGGACAGGAAGGGGCCTTGGGCACGATTCAGGCCGCGGGCGGCATCCTCTCCGCTTGCCTGCTGTACCTCGTCGGGCGCACCACCAAACCGGCGCACCGAATCATCATTTTTGCGGTCGGCCTGGCGCTGTTTGCGCTGGGCGGTTTGTTCAACGCGGTGCTTTTCAGCGCCGCCGGGGTGTTGCTTTTCATGGCTTGCCTGCTGCTCGCGCGCCCGTTGCACGATATGGCTTATTTTCCCATACAGATGCAGGTCATTGACCTGGTTTCCAGCCTCGAGCACCGGAACAAGTTCGCTTACATTTTCAATCAGGAATTTGGCTTTTATCTCGGCCGCTTCGCCGGTTGCGGGTTGTTCATCCTGTTGGCCAAGTGCGTCTCGGACACGTTTGCCTTGCGCTACGCGCTGCTGATGATCGGCGTCGTTCAACTCCTGTCCTGGGTCGTCGCCAGGACCATCCTTAAGGGCTGTGCCGAAGGCGGCCCGGTTGAACCCAAATCTGCGCCCGACCGGACTTTGCGGATGCCTGCGGCGTGACGGTGGGCGGGCGGTTGGGTTGGAAATGCCGTAGCGTCGCCCGCCGGGGAGAGGTCGGCGGTTTCGGCGACCGCACCAGTCAGGTGAAGCTGGCCAAAGGCCCGGCAGCAGTCCTCATTCTGAAGGGTGCAGCCCAGGGTCAGGCCCTGGAACGCCGCCTTCAGGCGGCAGCAGCCGCGAAATTCGTGGGGGCTGCCGGCTGAAGCCGGCGTTCCGCAGGCGGCACCGGCACCCGAGTGAGAATTGCTGAAGGCCCGGCGGTCTCGCTTGCGGGGCAGGCGGTGCGTGGGTAGAATGGGAGCGTGAAAGCTTCCGCCGGAACGCGGCCCGACGCCGACCCGTGGACTCTGTCGCAGAGGCTGCGGGGCTATGAACGGGAGACCTTCGAGGGCCCGACCCGATTGCTGCCCGAGCTGGAAATATTCGGCTGGTTGCGCTTTCACACCGCCTTGCCGGGCGCGCTCAAGCCGGATCGGCACGCCGGAGCCTACGAGATTCATTACATGGTGCGCGGTCATCTGCGTTGGTGGGTGGAGGGTGAGACCTTCGATTTCAGCACGGGGCGCCTCTTCCTCATCCGGCCCGGGGAACTGCACCGAGGCGATGACGGCTCCCTGCAGCCGTGCGAGCATTACTGGCTGCGAATTGGGCTTCCGGCAAACGGGTTCATTCCGTCGCTGACCGCAAAGGAGACCGCGGAACTGCGCGGCGCCTTCGAAAAAATCCGTTATCGCACCTTCGTGGCGTCACCCGAAGTGAGGGAATTCTTCGAACGGCTCCTGGCGGAGCATCGGTTGGGGCCTTCCGTGCTCTCGTTGCCAATGGCCCGAGCCCTCTTGCACGCGCTGCTCGTGACCATTGTCCGCGACCATGACCGCCACTGCCAGATGCTGGAGCCAAATCCGCTCACCACCTGGCGGGTCCGCCGTGCGCTCCAATGGCTCGAGCACCAGGTCCACGAGAGTGAAGTCCACCTGAACGGCATCGCCCAGAGCCTCGGACTAAGCCCGGCCGGACTCCGGGCCCGTTTCAAAGCGGAAACCGGCTACACGTTGCACGCCTACCTGCTCCACCGCCGCGTCGAAGAGGCCCGCCGGCGCCTCGCCGAAAGCAGCGACGACATCACGCGGATCGCGCACGAGTTGGGCTTCTGTTCCAGCCAGTACTTCGCCACCGTCTTCCGCCGGCACACCGGGGCGACTCCTAGCGGTTATCGCAAGCAGCATCGGAGCTGAGCGCTTCCGAGGCCGCGATTCTCCGGCCGTCAAGGATATCCTCCAAGGCGCCGCCGCGATTAAGGAGCCCGAAGAAGGGATCGTCCGTTACGTATGGCTGGCGGTATCGCTCAATCTCCGCTTCGTCCCGGCAAAGCTCGAGCGTCATCCGCCGCCTGGATGCCCTCCTGGAGCCGTCCAAAGAGGCGGTGCTCAAGATGAAGGAGCGCCTCGACACGGCCAAGCCCACCCAGCAGGAACCGGCGCTGCGCAAGGCCTCCGGATACCCGTTTTTCAACACCTCTATGTTCACCCTGCGTCGTCTGCGGGACAATCCCAAGCAGTTGAAGCAGAACTTCGAGGACTACCTCGACGGGTTTTCTAGGGTTGCTTCGGTCAATTGATGCGAACGGTGAGGAAGGGACAGGCATTGCAACTTGCACGACAGCCGCCACCGCAACACACATTTTGCAAGGCCGCCAAGAGACCTGAAGCGGCTTCGCGGACATCCCGCTGCTGATCTTTATGTAACCCGTGCCAGCCGAAGTTGGCGACGGTATTCATTGATGGTGTGGCACTTGCGAGCTTCTCGTGAGTGATCAACTGGAGTTCAATGTCCAACTCTGGGCATCCGGCAGGCCGATGGCACGCCTTACGCTTAGGGCAAGGCAGGCGCGGCAATGGGCTCCGCATGAAGTGGGGTCGGATTGCTGCCAACACATTCCGACCTTGAAAGGAAATATATGTTAGTAACTGTTTTAGTGATTCTGCTGGTTCTGATGTTGCTCGGCGCACTCCCGACCTGGCCACACAGCCGGAATTGGGGTTATTACCCGAGCGGCGGAGTGGGCGCGATTCTTGCCATTCTGGTGGTTCTGCTTTTGCTGGGCAGAATCTGAACAAGGAAAACACGAACATGAAACACAAACTCACCATGTCTTTGATTCTGGCGCTGGCCGCCCTCTTCGGAGCGCAGGTCTTCGGCGGAATTCTACTTTCGGTGAACATCGCGCCACCGCCCATCACCGTCTTCGATCAGCCCGCCTGTCCTGGCGACGGGTACATTTGGACGCCTGGCTACTATCAGTACGGTGATTATGGCTACTACTGGGTGCCGGGTCATTGGGTTATCCCCCCCAGCGCGGGGCTTCTCTGGACGCCCGGTTATTGGGGCTTCGTCCGCGGCAGGTACACCTGGAACGGAGGCTATTGGGGCCCGCAGGTCGGCTTCTACGGCGGCATCAATTACGGCAACGGCTACTCCGGTTCAGGCTTCACCGGCGGACGTTGGGAGGGGGGCGTGTTTCGGCATAACACGGTCATCTCGAACGTGGACCGCAAAAACGTGCGCCATACTTACGAGGACCACTCGGCGGTTCGGGTGATCAAGGGTCCGAATCACGCGTTCAACGGTAAAGGTGGAATCAAGGCACAACCCTCGAGAGGCGAAGTGGAGGCAGGCCGCGCCCCTCATCAAGGCCCGACGCCAGTGCAAGTTGCGCATGCGCAAGAGGCGCACAACAACCATCTGGCTGCTCACGGGGCTGCACACAGGTAACCGGTCCAACGGCTGAAACAGTTTCCCGGAGCAGTCCCCTTCGGCGATCATGTGGTGCAGGGTGTCCAGATCGCCTGGCCCAAGGGGAGATTCTGAAAGGACCTCAACCTGGATTACAGTGCGGTGGAATTCTCGGTCGGTCATGTGATTTGATGGAAAAGCAAAGGCGGGCATTGGCGGACAATGAACCCGCCTCTGCTCAGTTGGCTTGGATTTCCGGTCACTGCACTTCCACCGTCACCTTCAGTTTGGTGGCATCGCCGGCGAACCATTTCTGGACGTACAGGCTGCCGATGATGGGGGCTTCGCCTTGGGTCTGGACCTCGGCGAACTTCACGGTGTTCTTGGTGTCCTTCTCTTTCTCGAACTGAACGCTTTTCGTTTTCTTTTCCATGGTTTTGCCTTTTGATGTCGGCTGATTTGTTGATTGTCGCTCCCCATTTTACTCACGAGGGGGAGGTTTATCCAGCCCTGCCGCTTTGATTCTGCTCAGCCCTTTCTTCCGGCTGCTGCATGAGGAAGGGCAGGTACGGTTCAGGCGTGTGAGCCCAGATTTCAGCAGGGTTCAGAATTCGTCCCGTCCCGACCTCTTCGTATTCGGACTGGTCCCCGGCTATGAATTCCTGGCCGATCCACTTCTTCAGGTCATTATCCCAGGTCTGAATGACGAACCCGCAGGTGATCTTGTTGATTCTCATGGCTCCTCCTCCACCCGCTCCACCCCGCCAAAGGCCCCATTCTGCTCCGCGGCAATCTCGTGGGCCGTCCCCGCTGTTGATTCCTCCTGGCGCCGCGCTGGTGATGCTCGGGCTTCTTGACCTTCTTGCCGACCAAGCCCAGCGCCTCTTCCAGAAACTTGGTGGCTTGTTCGCAGTCCGCCCCTTTGAATCCCACGGCGTCAATCTGGATCTTTTGGCATGGCATTCGCGTGGCGCGACGACGCCCTGCCGGAATGTCCGGCAATCATCCCCGTTAGTTTTTGAACGGCTCCTTACTGGGGACGCTTCGCCGGCACCACCCAACCCAGGGTCCAGTAGAGGCCCCAAAGATTCTGCAGCGGGACGTGCTGGGCGTGGGTGTCGGAAAAGCCGATGTTGATCGAGCCCGGTAAGGGCGCGCCCGGCGCGACCCGCCGCGGCGCAGCGGCAGGGCCATTGCCTCCGTGCCGCGCAATGCAAAGGCGGTCCAGGCCACCCTCATTGTCCGCCCCGGTGTACAGATCCCTGGCCGGAGTTTGCGTCGGCTCCGGCCAACCGTCCACCCAGATCGAGTCCGAGAAGTAGGGCGTTTGGACGGGATATACAATGGCGGACTCCTTGTTGAAGTAGCCGTCCGCAGTACTGCCGAACTGGGAGTACATGTAGCCATTAATGCCGTAGCTTCCGTGGTTGTAGGGGTTATTGCCGGGCAACGGTGAACCCCAGTCCCAGGGGTAATCGGCCAACCCACAATCGGGGTTAGGCCCGTCGGCCGCGGTGACGGTATTCTTCGATACCCAGTTCGCTCCCGGGTCCGGGGTCATCGGACAGAGCCGTTGTAATTGAGTTTGGTTGTAAAGTGACTGGAGCCGGCTCATCCAGAGCGAATCGGTGCCATCGGGATTGTCGTAAGAGATAGTGTTGCCGCGGAAGTCGCTCAAGTACATGGCGAAGGCCAGACCAATCTGCCGGCAGTTGTTGAGGCAGTTGATGTCCTTGGATTTCAGCTTTGCCTTGGAGAGCGCCGGCAACAGCATCGCCGCCAGAACGGCGATGATGGCGATGACGACGAGCAACTCGATCAGGGTGAAGGCGCCGGCACGGGCACGGCGCGAAAACATTTTACGATCTGGTTTCATCTTAACGGCAGGTTCATTAACATGTTTGTATTTTACTCAACTTTCCGGATAAGGCAACACCCAAGCGGCTTACCCCCTCCCGCCGCTGGGTGCTGCCCGGAAATGGGCGGCCAGGAGTTGATCCCAGCCGCCCCGCATCCAAGCCGCCACAGCGGGCGGCTTGGGCCGGCCTGCTTTTTTGGCCTCATGGCGCCGACCACGGCGGCAAGGCCGTGGAGGCCCTGCTGGGTGGCAAGGAGCACCCCGAATACGAGGCCCGGCGCAGCCGCTGGGTCCGGCGCTTGCTCGGCAACGGGGTGGAAAACCTCATTAAGGAAACCCGTCAGCAATGCGCCAGCAAGCCGCAGGCCCAGGCGGTCGAGGGGCAGTTGAATTACTCCGTGCACAACGTGCAACGAATGCAGTACAGGACCTTCCGCCGCCAGGGCCTCTTCATCGGTTCGGGCGTCATCGAGGCCGGCTGCAAGACCGTCATCGGTTCGCGCTGCAGACAATCCGGCATGTTCTGGGGTGAGCCGGGGACCGAAAATGTCCTGGCGCCGCGCTGCATCCATGCCAGCCGCCGACTCGATCCGTTTTGGATGGAGCGACTGAATGCCCTGGCTGCCAGTAACGACTGCCTCAGGCTGGCAGCCTAGGCGAAGAATCTTGTCATGCGCCCACTTGACATTGGGTAGTAAAAAATGTCGTGACTTAGGCGATGGGCCGAGTTACGCTTGACCTATCTGCTGGTTGGCGACGGGCGTAATTGACCGTTTCTTTGAACCAATATGAAAGCGCTAGTTAGTTCTTGGGGCGGAAGAGGCTCCGGGCGGGGCCTGCTTCGCTTGCCATGTCGCCACGGGTTCACCGTTCCCTGACAGTCGCTTCCACTTTTATGACAAAACCCACTACCCGGATACTTGGAATCACCTTGGCTGCTGTGGTCGCCCTGGCGGGCGCAGGCTGCAAGAAGCAAGCGCCCGCCCAGGGTCAGATGGTGACCTATGGCGGTGTGCCGGTCGCTATAAACAAGCTGCGACGATCGCTTGCGACGGCCTCGCCCGAGGCCCAGCGCCTCTTGGGCCAGGTCACTTTCAACCTTCGTTACCGCGAGTATGATCCAGTATTGGCGGCGTTAGACAAGCTCAAGCAGACCCCGGGCCTTAACGACGCGCAGAAACAGGTCATCGACGAGGTCACCGAGCAAGTCAAGCAGGCGGCCAAGAATCAGGAGGCCGCCGCCAGTGGGGCCGAACCCGCCAAGTAGGAGGCGCCCTAGTTTAGACAAGCTCCAGGAGATGCCCAGCTTTTGAACAGGTGAAGTTTCGGCGCACTTTGCCGGGTCTGAGGCGCTGCCCCGGCTAATCCATGAAAGAGGTGGGCACGGACAACATTGTAATGACGACTTCAGCCATTATGCCCTCCGCGTGCGTGAACGTAACAACACCGCCTCCGACTCAGACCGCTGAGACGGGTTCAGTTGCCCGGTTTTTCGTGGAAGTGACGAACTCGCCGGAACTTTACTTCGATGTCACCATGTTTCGCCAACCCACCCGGCTCTATCGTCTGGTTGCAGTGCCGTGACACCGTTCGTGATTTGGTCCGGCCGCTGTCGCCTGCGCGTATTCCGACGATTCCCAGTGAACGAATGCTCGCAACCGTTTTTACCGCCTCATCATGCCGTGAGCTGCCGAGAAGCCTGACCTTCATTTTCTCCTTGCCTCCCTGGGGTTTTCCGATTATTCCTCTCTGCATTATGGCGAAACCATTAACCAAATCTCAGATTACAACATCTCTGGCTGAAACGGTCGGAGTCACCAAGAAACAAGCCACCGAGGCCCTTGAGGCTCTGGCGGCCCTGGCCTACAAGAACGCAAAGAACAAGTTCACGATCCCTGGGTTGGGCAAGCTGGTCCTGGTGAATCGGAAGGCTCGGATGGGCCGTAATCCTGCAACGGGCGAGACCATCAAGATTGCGGCCAAGCGCGTAGTCAAGTTCCGCGTCGCCAAGGCAGCCAAGGACGCGATTCTGGGCACCAAGTAACCCCGAGCCTGACGTATGGACATTACCAACCTGACGCCAGAACAACTCCGTGCAGCGGCCGACCTCCGAGAGAAGATCGACGGCCTGCAGAATGAACTGAATCAACTCCTGGGCGGTGAAGTCTCTGCTCCTGCCCAAGTTTCCTCTGAGGGCCCTGGAAAGCCGACCAATGGGAGGAGAAAGCGGAAGGAGGTTAGCGCAGAGGCCCGTGCGAAGATGGCTGCTGCTCAAAGGGCGAGGCGGGCGGCAGAGAGAGGGGGAGCTGCTGCCGAGACGACGCCAGGGGCAGAACCGCAGGCGAAGTCAGAAGAGCCGGCCAAGCGGTCCGCTAAGAAGCAGGTGAGCGAGGCAAAGCTAAAGGCGTTGGCAAAGGCCCGGGAGGCGAGGTGGGCGAAGGTAAGGGCGGCCAAGAGAGCTGGGGTTCAATCAGAAGAGGGCCCGGCCATTGAACCAGCGAAACCCAAGAAGGAGAGGAAGATCAGCGAGGCGGGGAGAAAGGCGATGTCCCTGGCTGCCAAGAGGAGATGGGCAAAGGCGAGGGGGACGGGCAAGTCGAGCCTGTAAAACTTTCGATTTTAACAGGGCGCAATGCTCTTCAGCGAGGGTTGCGCCTTCTTGATTTGTGGCGGCGGACAGCTCGCCACCGATGTCGACGTGGCCTCCATAACCACATGCGGTCAAGTCCCAAAACTTCTCAATGTGACCTCGGAGACCTGCGGCTGTATGGCTGGGCCTTTGAATCTTGCACCGCCCTGGCAGGGGTGTATTTCCGGGGCAACGCCCCCAGTGCTGACTTCACTGTCTTCGCCGGTGACGGCAAAGCGACCGTGTATTACCTGCCTGGTCTCCAACCTCTCGGCGGCCAAGCGTGCGCAAGATTCAGGGTTTGCGGGAAAGCGGTCGATGGGCTAGTGCAGGTGAGGGACGGGTCATGCCCGCGATTATCCGCAGATTCGGGATTGACGCCAGCCCGGTGCCGAGTAAAATCGGGCAAATGGGTGCAGAAAATGAGCGCGGGCGGAAACGAATGCTCCCTTGGCAACGCGGGTTCAATTAACGGGCGGCGCGGCAAAAAGCAAATGCATATCAGTTGACATTATGAAGCACATTTCTATCGGTTCAGTAAATGGAATTATGGCAATTCGCGGGTTCATGAGCTTCTTTTTAATCGGCGTGGTTTCCCTTTCCCTTTCGCTGACGGCACACGCTCAGGATCAGGAGAGAGGCAAAGATCAGGGGAAAGGCGAAGCACAGGAGAAGGGCAAAGCACAGGAGAAGGGCAAAGCACAGGAGAAGGGCAAAGCACAGGAGAAGGGCAAAGCACAGGAGAAGAGCAGAGTGCAGGAGAAGGGGACGGTGCAGGAGAAGGGCAGAGTGCAGGAGAAGGGGACGGTGCAGGAGAAGGGCAGAGTGCAGGAGAAGGGGACGGTGCAGGAGAGGGGCAGAGTGCAGGAGAGGGGGACGGTGCAGGAGAAGGGCAGAGTGCAGGAGAAGGGCAGAGTGCAGGAGAAGGGCAGAGTGCAGGAGAGGGGGCAGCCGAGCGGAGGAACCGGGGGCGGCCAAGGAAGGGTGACGGGCTCTAGTCATTTTGCGGTTGAGCCAAAGGAACATGTCCGGCAGGTGCAGGAAGTTCGCGTTGTGGTTCATGAAAACGTGACCCGCGTGCGGAGTCCGGAGATTCATGCTTTGTACGCGCGTCATGAAAAGGCCTTTGAAACCCGGTTCCTAAGTCCCGAATTTCGTGTGAGAAGCGAGGAATATGTTCGTTTCTGGAACGGCGGCCCACCGGTTTTCGCTGAGAGCTTGCGCGGGTTCGGGTTTTACGGCGGCGTGGCCTGGGGTATTCGTCCGTGTCCCTATTACCGCTACTTGGATGACGTCACGATGCATTGGTTGTTCGTGCCCGAGTTCGATGTGCGATTCTACAGAGCCTGGTATGGCCCTAGCGTGGCTGTCGGACTTTATCCCACTGAGCGGTTTCGCTGGGCAGGGTTTTTCTACCCAACGACCGCGAACCGGGATCTTGCGATCACCATGAGCACCTACCCACCGGATCGCCAATTCGCCTTCCGCTTGGGCTTGGATCGGCTCACCGATCGCATCATTAAAGAACTGAGCAATGGGCTCGGCGTGGCCACAACCGTTTCCCTTAATCCTTTTGACCGCGCAAACGTTGGACCTGAGAGTATCGCTGTGACCCACTTTGACGCGATCTCGCTACCCGACAGCGAACCCGGCGCCGTTCGGGGAATTGCGGTCGAGGGTGTCGTCTATTTCCGGGATCGGGGACCTGCTTGGGGCCTGAAACAGGCTTACAGCTACAGGGGTGTGATTGACCTGGACGATTACAATCGGACCACAGCCTTCGTGGCAGTTAATCCATTGGCGCCTACGCCTCGAGAGATCGCAAGCCTGCAGCGAGCGAATGGTTTGATTGCAGAACTCCGCACTCCCCCAGGGCTGCCTCCGGTCGCCTATGTGCCACCCGAGGCTCCCGCGACGCCGGGGGTGGTTACGGTTGAGCCGGAACCGGAACCCGCTGCACAGTGAAAAGCAAAAAGGGCCCCGAGCCGAAAACCCGGGTGCCCTATGCTGCCGGCGCGGGCTTGGGTGCATCGGCCGAAGCCCCCGGGCCGAAATCAACCTTCTGCGGACCTGTTCCCGACCGGAGTGCTCGTCCTCCAGGGTCAACTGGGCATAGTAGCGCCCGTTGCGGACCCACAAACCGCGAATTGGCCGCTTGCGTTCATCATGCACCCTCTGGTATTGTGCAGGGCGTTGAAGACGAATGCGAACAGTCGAACTATCCGGCGCAGCAACTCGCGGGTTGCTTTGGCTGGCATTGTTTTGCACGGCCTTGCTCTAGCACAAAAACCAGCAACGAGTCGAGGCCAGATAGGTCGAAAGTACGTAAGTCATTGGTAATCAATAATGCCCGCGTGGCGGAATTGGCAGACGCGCTAGATTCA
>Ga0326728_10011011_pt1 | contig 20862 bp, 22 predicted proteins | sample MB3enrmetagenome_FD_207602 | JGI IMG/M metagenome (GOLD analysis project Ga0326728, IMG submission 207602) | Lab enriched peat soil microbial communities from McLean, Ithaca, NY, United States - MB31MN | ecosystem: Environmental > Terrestrial > Soil > Wetlands > Peat | place: USA: New York... | reverse complement strand
CTTCGACGAGTTCCGGTGTAAGTTCCGGTGATTTGCGTAAACACATAGATGCTCCTTGATATTATGGGATAATCGAGGAAAGGCGTTTCCTCGGAAGGCAAGAGCGTACATGTGTGAAGGCTAGCACATATAGCCGACAGTTGTCAAGCACAAAATGAACACTACTAGGCCATTTAATGGAACTAGACAGCTTGTCCCTAGGGCGGCCCACCTGCCGGCCGATGACTTGCGGCTACGCCGCTTGCTTTGCGGAAAGGCTTTGCCTTTCCGTCGCGCCCAACTCTCCCTTATCATTAGGCGTGAGGCTGCGCCTCACGCGGCGAGGCGCAGCCTCGCCGTAAACCAGGAAATCAGATGAGTAGCCCAGCCCCGGAAAGGCGGAGCCTTTCCGCAAAGCAGGCGGCGAAGCCGCAAAACGCTTGGGGTTGATTCATTCAAATCTTCGGAGCCTTTCCGCACAGCAGAGCGGCGGAGCCGCACCCAAGCTTCCTTCGGCACATGGATTCGCATGGCCAGGAATCTCGCTCTGGTGTTTGCTTGGACCCACTCCTGACCCAAGAGAGTTCATCTTGCGTGGGCTTGGTGTTGATTATAGCGGGGCGATTCATAACTTATCGGGCCGCGCGTTGCAGCCTGCAGAAAGAGCCACGACTCTTGCCACACCGATTAGCTCCACATCCTCGTCCCAATCCCAGAGCTGGACGGTTCGCTCAACATGGGCCTTGGCGTACTGAAAGGCTTCCTCGACGTCCATTTTGTCGAGCGAGCCCAAGGCTCTCTCGGCTTGCTGTGAGGGGGACTCATTCTCGCTATAGCTATTCGCCGCCAAAGAGGAAAGCTCGGCGTCGATGTTTCCATCAGGCAGCACAACCACCGTGTGCATGTCGAAAAGGTATTCGTCACCGTCTTCGCGTTGGACCCGCGAGCGGACGGTGAAATTAAACTGGTAGCCTGCTTTAGGCGCGGCGGAAGCAAGTCCATTCGCGGGAATCATCCGAACTGCATTGTGCCCGCCAAAGCTGTAATCTCCCACCCGGCGCAGCATAGCGTCAATGAACGGGTGCCCGAGCGCCAGGAAATCCGCCTGGGAATCACGGATTGCCGTTGCACGGTCAAACGTGGCCCTGCGATAGCGGTCGTCAAGTCCGTTCTCTTTCATCGCTTCGGGCGTTAGGAATTCATAGAATCCGTCTTTGCGTTGCACCTGCCGCCGTTCGCGGGCCAGAAACTTCAGCGTGAAGTCTTCTAGGTCCTTCAAGTTTACCGGGCTGGCCAGCGCCTTTTGGTAACTGTCAAAGCTGTAGCTCGAAGCATCCTTGAAGAGGCTCTGGGTGGCAATCTCAAATGCCTCTTGAGCCCGCCGCACAGCCGCTTGGATTTCCTCTTTAGTCTGTTTGTTCAGCGTCCCATCCACCAGAGCCCGCTTATAAATCTCGTCCGGCTCGATCTCCGTTTCCAGTTGCCAATTCAGGCTGGCGATCAATTCCTCCGGGTTTTCGCCGGTCACCTGTTGGAGGGCCTGCGCCGCCACGCGCAAGCGCTGCTCGAAATAGGAGCGCACGGTTTCCTCCACCGTGTCTTTGGCGCGCAGGTTGTAAATCTGGACCACTTTCTGCTGCCCGTAGCGGTAGACGCGCCCCACGCGCTGCTCGTAACGCATGGGATTCCAGGGAAGGTCGTAATTCACCACGATGTAGCAGAACTGGAGGTTAATACCTTCGCCGCCGGCCTCGGTTGAAACCAGGAAGCGCACCGAGGGCTCTTCCCGGAAGACGCGCTGGCTGCGACGCTTGCTTTCCGCTTCCTGTAGCGCCGGTGTCCCCACCGGCGATTCCCTCGGCGCTGAGGACAGCGCCGCTACAGCGGTTTTTCCTTCGAGTGGCATGTCGCCGTTAATCAGCACCACGGTGTTAGCGCCGTACCACTTTTCCAGGCGTTCTTTGAGGAATTCCTGGGTGCGGCGGTATTCGGTGAAGATGAGCACCTTGGCGCCCGGCGTTTCCGTGTCAATCTTCTTCAGCAGCTCGCGCAGGCTGTCGATTTTCTTTTCCCGCGTCACCGGAATTGCCAGGAGCTTGGTTAGCGTCTTGATTTCATCTTTCAGAAACTCGCGGTCCGTCTTCAGCACCACGTCCCTTTCGTCAAGTTCGCCCTGGAAGCGCTCATCGCGGTCCTCTTCCTCCTCTTCCGGGAGCTCCTCCAGCTTTTTCCCCAGGCGCGCCAGGCGTCCTTCCAGCGCCGCTTTGATGGCCTGGAACGAACTGGCATTCAACTTCTGGAAAGTGGTTAGGATGAATCCCACGGCGCGCTTGTGCATGGGGTCTTCAATGTGCTCAATCGAGTTGTAGCCGGTGCGGATGTAGTCCTCGACAGCGGTGTAAAACTCCTTCTCGTCGGGATACATGGCGAAGGGCAAGGGATGAGTCATCCGTCCCTTGAAGACCACCTTTCCTTCGGCATCCGTCACCCGCAGCTTGGGCGTGCGCAGAATCAACTTGGCATAGGGCACCGCGCCGGGTTCGCGGAACAGCGGCTGGTCGGTGAGCGTGGAAAAATCCACCTTGGGTTCAAGCAGCCGCACCAGGTTCATAAAACGGCTGTGGTCGGGATCGCCCGAGTGCGGTGTGCCGGTCAGCAGCAGCAAAGCGTCCGTGTAGCCGCGTAGAGCTTCCGCCAGTTGATAGTTCTGCGTCCGGTCGGTTTTCCTCCCGTATTCCTTGGCGCTTAGCCGGTGCGCCTCGTCAAATATGATCAGGTCCCAGGGACGGTTCTCGAGCAAGATGCGCTTGTGTTCCTTGCGCTTCAGGCGGTCGAGCGAGGCGATGGCGCGGGCGCGCAGGTCCCAGATTCGCGGGTTGGTGGCCGTGAAGTCGCGGCCGAAAATCTCAAAATCGCCGGCCTGAAACTTGTCCTTGAATTCTTCCTGCCACTGGCGGGTAAGTCCGGCCGGCGTGATGATGAGAGTTCGATTGGCGTAACCGCGCTGAAAGAGCGCCTGCCAAACCATGCCTGCTTCGATGGTCTTGCCCAGGCCCACTTCGTCGGCCAGCATGAAGCGCCGCCGGGGGCTGGAAACCACGGTGTAGGCCGTGAAGATTTGATGAGGCAGAATCTCGGTGCGGGCGTTGGAGAGTTGCCCGCCCTTGTTCGTCGTCAGAAAGCGCGCCGCCATCTGCCGCAGGTCGAATTTCCAGGCTTCCTCCCAAAGCCCCGCCTTCGCCCGTTCCAGCGGCGTGGGACAAACCTCCACTTCCTCCAGGCTCAAAATGAAGTTTTCCGAGCGGAAAGGCGGAAGAGAAAAAACTGAGGGGTTGAATTCAACCTTGCAGAGACCGTCCCGGACCTTGTAAACCCTGCCGACTCCGTAATCCCGGTACATGGAGTTCTGGCTGCGAACGTGCGTGCCTAGTTCGACGGCGACCGTCTTCTGATTGACACCAGTGGGGCTTGCCACAAGTTGGGATTATATACCGTTGCCGGGTCGGACTGTGGAAGGTGCACACGCATTGATGGTTTACTGTAAATCGATTTTCAATGCCATATCGGTTTCGGCCTCTTCGATGCGGCGGTTATACTCTTCGACGATGTCCTTAAGTGTGGTGAAAAAGTCAGTCTGATTCTCAGTGGAAATTTCGATGACGTTCCCCGCGATGAAATCCTCAAGGGCGAGAATGGTGATCCGGCTCCCAATCCCCTCATCCTTGGCGAGCGCTCTTGCATGCCCTTCTTCCTCCCTGGGGGCAACTAACACGGCGTGACGATTGCTCTCAATGTTTGCCTTACACTTCTGAATAACATCTCTGCCTGGATTGGCAGTTACATGGTAAGACATGAGATCAACATCGAAATCGCTGTGTCTGCCGGTCTGCGTATCACCCGCGTGGCCCGGCAGGATCGTGAACCGCGTCCTCAGGCCCGGCAGGGCCGGCAGAATGTGGCCCACGGCGACAGCCGTGGGAAAGAAAACTATTCGTAATTGCTTTTTGAGCCCCGGCAGGGGCGAAAGACTCTTCTCCTCAAACTACAAAGCGCGGGTCAAACTCAACCCCATGTTTCTTGAGCAGTGCTATGACCTCTTCCTGATACGTCAACTTGCGGTGATGCTCTTCTTGACGGGAAATGTACGCCTTGACCTCGCTCAGCTTGGACTGGCTGACACTGAACCCCGTATACCCTGTCTGCCACGAAAACGCCCGTCTCGGCCAGACTTCGTTGGCCCACTTCGAAGAGTTGGCCTTGAGTTTCTCCATGAAGTCTGCAAGGGAAAGGGTAGTGGGAAGAACAAAAAGTAAATGGACGTGGTCTTTGGGGCCGTTGATCAGTACGGGCTTGCCCCTTAGGTTGGTGATGATGCCACCCATGTACGCGTAAAGGTCGGACTTCATCTCCGGGCGAATAATCGGCTGACGATCCTTCGTGCTGAACAAGGCATGGGTTAGCAGATTCGTGTAAGTGTGCGCCATTTCTGTCGCCCCTCCCGGGGTTCCACCCTTCCCTTACTTGCGCAGTTTTCCCATGGCTGTCGCCATGGGCCACATTCTGCCGCCGCTACGCGGCTTAGCTTCGGTGGATTATTTTTGAAACCGTCTCCAACGCAACGATCCATCTTCACCCCTCCTCAGTCGCTGGCCAAGTGCCAGTTGACCGCCGCTCACGGCCGCGGCCCAAAGTGAGTAAGGATGCCGCTCCCCAGCCGGTTGAAGCTCGCCCGTTTGCAAAAACTCCACGCACAGCTTCAGCGCGTTTTCCATTCGGCGTACGTCCGGCGTTAGACCCGCAAGCAGATTTTCAACCTCGTACAGTGCATCATGTTCCGCGTCGTTCGAGTCGCCGGCCAAAGCCCGGCGCGCTCTACTCTTCAACTCCAATAGTCGAGTCAGTACTGGACCATCCCGCGACTCCTTCTTTGATTTATTCACGCGCCTCCTTTGCTTCACATCGTTTGACCCCCACCAATTAGCCCAATCAAAAACGGTGCCGTTTGGAAGCTTCATTAATTCCGTATGATGTTCACACCTTTGTTGTCCAAGAAATTTGAACCACTTTTTGCTCGACTCTACCAAAAACAAGTTTTCCATTCAGCGGGTCTTGATACAACTCATGAAATGGATTTTCCCTAAAGTTTTTTACAACAAACAGAAAAAATCTCTTTTTCAGGATTGAAGCAACCGAATATTCTTTGTTCGTCAGGGCAATACTGCCACTGGCTGCACTTAGGCCCTTCACCTCTATCCCATAAAAAATGCTCGGCGAATAGAGCCTGAAATCAAAACCGCAGCCAAGCCGGGTCGTGTCTTCGAACTCAAAATCTTGGAAGAGATCGATCTCTCTATACTTTGTTTTGAAGTATTGTTCTGCCGCTTGCCCCGTGATCAACCGTTTCGCGAAAGAGCGACCTTCTCCCTCTTTCTTTTCAACTTCTTCCATCAATACGTCAAGATCGTGCTCCTTGTAAATGATTTGCTTTAGTAGTTCTGTAAAATTCCCCAGGCTCAGGCTGCCAAAGGCACTGTAAACAGCTTTACAATAATCTCGTATCGGTCTCTTATGCCATCCCTTCCTCTTATTCGGAAATAAAGGATCAAATTCGTCTCTGTAATTTTTCACGGATGCGGGCCGAACTCCCAACGCTGATCCGATGACGTTGAATGCCTCAACAAAATTATCAAAACCGAGCCGTTGCAATCCTTCAGAGTCAAACTTTGAAAGATATAATCCGGCCAATATCGCCTTTTCTCGCAAGGACAATTGCTTCATGATTTTTCTTAATAAGCCGGGCTTAGGGCATTTTCAAAGTCCGCTCCACCACCAGACGTAAGGAACCCGGGGACGTTTTCCAGGAGGACCAGGGGCGGCCTCAGGCGGGCCCCGCGAAGCAATCGGATGACCCCCCAAAACGCGCCTGATTGCTTCCCATTTAGACCGCTCCGCGCGCCGGCAACGGAGAGATCGTTGCACGGGAATGATGCTGTGTATAGGGCACAAGGGGGAATTTCCGCGGGTGACAACTTGTGAATATCCTCTAACCGAAAGTGAGCGTCACCAAAATTCTCCCGGTACATTTCAAATTTCTGTTCGTCGATATCGTTTGCAAATCGCACCTGCCACCCATGCTGTTCAAGCGCGAAGCGAACCAGTCCAATTCCTGCAAAGAACTCTGCGACAGATAGGTGAGCAAGTTCTGAAAAAGCAACCTGGCCTCCTACGCCATTGTTTGACTGAACCGTAGTGTCGATCACTTTGACGCACCCTTCGAGATTGCGCAGGATATCAGTCTCCCAAAAACGCAGAACCCCCCAGCCGGAGTCTATCAGTCGCGCAGTGTTCCGAAAATCACGCGCCACATTTCGAAGGATTTTCGGAATCCAATACTTCTTGTGGCTCGCCCCCTTGAATTGGGCTGCGAAGGACGGGAGTCCTCTTCGCCTCCATTGATTTCCGTGCCAGAAATCACCATCGACGAAAATGGCCAGCTTCTTGAGGGGAAAAACGAGGTCTGGCTTCCCGGGGAGGTGTAAGGCATAGGTCTTGAACCGAAATCCCGCCTTTCGGAGGGCCCGTATCAAGACCATTTCCGGCTGCGTATCCCGGCTGCGCACGCGCCGCATGATCTCCGATACCTGCTCCGCCGTCCGTGTCTTGCTGTTTTTATTGAGAACAACCCCGGATGATGACATGGATATGCGCCTGAAATCTCAGTCGTTCGCCGTAGTGAGTACAATCATGTATCGTCTCGTTGCATCGGTCAAGCCCTATGAATTCGGCCATGGGTTTGCAACCGATGCGCTCTGGAGCCTTTCCGCCTGTCGGGTCATCCACGGGTTGAAAAAGCTCACGATCTCTGAGGCCAGCAGCTTGATCAGGATGGCGTAATACGTGTGAACCGCAAACAGAAGCTGGGCGGGTTGCGTTTTGCCCTTCACCAGGTAAAACTCGGCCAGCCTGTTCAGCTTGTCGGAGAGGTTCTCAACATCGTAACCGCACACCTCGCCGAACAGAATCTTCCACTGGTTGAAAAATACCTGCGCCTTGGGGTTCGTGGTGGTCAGAATCTCTTCATAAAGGGCGCGCACGCCCTCCTGCGCCGTCTGGCTCTCAGACCCGAAGTCACCATTCAGATATTCCGGCTGGTAGGGCTTCCCTTTTTGGCCGAGGTTGTAGAGCGCCCAAAGGAATCGCTCGGTAGAGTAACGGTTGACTTCCAGCGGCTCCTGGTCCGTCCACTTGTCATCCCGGAAACGCAGAAAGATGAAATACTTTCCGTCCGTCCCCACGCCGAACATGCCGTTCCATTGCCGGTGCTCTTCCCGGCGCATGTCGTAAAAGCGCTGCTTGAGCTGATCAATCACCGCCTTGTTAGGGGCCGCCTCCTCGTTGGGTGAAAGCTTGCCGGGCTCTTTGTACTCGACAATCACACTGCCATATACAGAATCGGGACGCCCCGTCGCAATCGTGACATTGTGGTGGCCTTCCAGGGTGATCTTGGCGTCGCCGGCAAACTTCTTGAGTGCGGCGGCCACGTCAATTTGCAGGTCCATTTCCGACTTGGCCAACGCCGCCGCGCGTCGAATCTGGTCGGCAATTGCCGCCGCGCTCCGAGTGACGATTTCATCCCGGGATGGCTGACTACGGGAGTCTGAAGGGCGTTCCATTGCTGGTCCACCTCAAGAGGGGATTGTCTTTCAAGGTATAAGGAGGTCGATTCTATACCGAATAACTAATCGAGGGGCGGAATTTCTTCCCGCGCCAGTCGCTGTAGCCATCATGGGGAGGCTTCTCTCGGGTTCTAGCGGGCTGGCGCGTTCGGGGCAGGTCTAATCTGCCTCCCTCTGCGACCCTTCGGGAAAGGACGGTTGGCGGACACGGGTTCGCGGGCTATAGTGGGCGGCATGTCGCGTCTTAGGGACCTGGTGATATCGTACGGTTGGTTGTTTGTTGGCCGCCGCCCTTGCCGTGGCGGAATCTTTCAGATTCAGAATTTGCCTGTTTGGCGCAGGTGGTTTGGGGCAAAGAGTTCTCAGTTTTCAGTCCTCAATAATTTCCGCGCGCCCGGCAGGACGGCGCCTGGGGGGCTCTGCGGAAACTCATCTGATAACTCCGTGAACTGGGATGAGTTGCATATTGAGCTGGGCGGCTTGTTTTAGTAGCCATTTCATTTGAGTCTCACGGTATTTGCGCTCGTAGTGTTCTATGCCCTTGTCGTGGAACCGGGTGCCGAAGCGGAGCAGGCGGTAGATGAGGCGTGCCCACTGGTGGGCCATGGCGGTGATGGCTTTGGGTGCCCCCAGTTTAGCGCGAAGGCGGCGATACTTGGCGCCCAGATAACTCTTGCTGTGGTGCAAAGTTCGAGCGGCGAGGCGCAAAGCGGTGGCCGCGCGATTGATCACTCTTTTGGTGCCGCGCCGGATCACTTTGCCTCCGGTGATCTGATGGTTGGGGCTCAGGCCCAGCCAGGAGGCGAAGCAGTGCTCATCGGGCCAGCGCGTCATATCGAGGCCCACTTTGGAGATGACGACTTGAGCGGTTTGCACCTGAATGCCATCGATGCGGGTCAAGTCCACGCCGCTGATGCGATAGAGTTCCTCACAGGTCTCCTTCCAGGCTTTGGGCGATTTCTTTGCGGCTGGCGTGCACGCGCGGGTCGGCCAGGGCCGCCAAGCGTTGCGGGTCGCGCCGCCCATCCCTTCACGACCGGTACATCTCCGTGGCGGCCGACAGCGCTGCTGGGTAGTGGCGTCGTTTGGAATTACTTCCCCTACGAACCACCGGTCATTCCCGCGAAGGCGGGAATCCAGTCCGTCGGCGGCGTGTTTCCAATGGCTTGCGGAGTGGATTCCCGCCTTCGCGGGAATGACGACAGCGTGGAGCGCCGATGTCTCGCGAATGACGCCACTACCCGCTGCTGCCGCAGATTGGCTTCTCCCGGGATATGGTATAGCATTGTTTAGAGAGGTGGCGCATGTTCTACCGGGACCGAGTCGAGATCGACCCTGCCATATGCAGCGGCAAACCTGTCATCCGTGGCACGCGCATCCTTGTCACGTCGATTCTCAGCCAGCTTGCGGCGGGTGAGTCCTTCGATGCAATCCGTAAGGGCTTTCCTGGACTCGCTGACGATGACATCAAGGCTGCCATCGAGTTCGCTAAACAGTCTGTCGAGGCAACGGAGCTCGCTGCCCTGCGTGACTGATGCACCGACTTTTCATTGATCAGAATATACGCATTGAAGTCGCCGAGGCGCTGCGGGAGGACGGCCACGAGGTCATACATGCCAGCGATGCGAACCTCGATCGTCGTAACGATGAGGATATATTGCGCTTTGCGGGTGCAAGAGGGCTTGCAATAGTCACCTTTGATGTTGACTTCGCTGAGTTGGCTTTTTGGGGGCGTGAGCCTCATCACGGGATTATTCGCCTAAGAATCGAGCCTCAAATCCCATCCCACATTCTGCCGATTCTTCGCCGATTTCTCACAACCCATTCACAGGGGTCGCTAGAGAATTCACTGGTGATCCTCACGGAAGAAAAGGTGAGAATACGCCGTTGGAAGTGAGCCTCCCCGGCGGACCAGGCTTCAAGGGGGAGAGGGCTGGAATCTAAGAGTGGCCACCAGCCCCAAATATGAGACAGCGGCGGCATTTGCTGACCTGAAGGTCAGCGCTACAGGCCATACCCGAGGCGCCGGGCTCGAGTCACAACAATTTTGCTTTGGACAAAGCGATGGCGGCAGCACGCCTACTGCCTGAAGTCTGCTGCCTACTGCTTTCCGCCGACTGCTTTCCGCATGCTGTCCATCAGGTGCTGGCGGATTGCGGGCGGGAGATTGTCCCAGGTTTCGAGGTGGGGCATCAGTCGCCAAAAACCATGTGGCCCAGATCATCCCCGAGGCGAGCTACGTCTTTAGGGTCGGTTGCCGCGCGGTAACGCTCGGCGAGCTCGAAGAACTCCTTTTGTTTGCGCTTCTGGGCCTCGATCCCCTCTTCCACGAGCTCAACGATGATCCGGTTGGCGCTCAGGCGCCGTTGCTTCGCCAGGCTGCGCACCTGACGCGCCGTGTCGGCCGGAAGGCCCACGGTCTGGCGGACGACTTTGTTAGAAGCAGGCATAGCACCATAATACACCAAAACGGTGATGCCTCAGGCAAACACTTGTTGCAGGGTTTTCAGCGTCGAAGCCAAAACTGCCGGGCTAACGTTTCCCAACCGTTTGACGAGCCGGATTTTGTCCAGCGTGCGGAGCTGGTCCAGAAGAATCCGCCCGCGCTTTCCTTGAAAGGTAACTGCAATGCGATATGGCGCGGGCCTCGATCCGGTAGTCATAGAAGCCACAATCACCGTGCGCAGGTAGTCGTGCATTTCCGAATGATGATTCCCCGCGAGTTTCCCAAACGTCGAATCGTGGTAATCATGGCCGCCTCCCTCGGTATAACAAAATTATAACTTGGCGGGTTGACCAAAAAGCAGGAATGTCTTCGAACAAGGTCCCTCACGGTTGCAGGCTAACAGTTCGAGGAGCGCTCTGAGTACGAAGGCTGAATCCATGGTGTTGAGGCGTGTATTAACTAAATTTGCTAAACTTCCTGAAACGCCATATATTTAGCTTGACAAGACAAGTTAAGTGGTTTATCCTAATGAAGTTATGGGGCGAAGAGAAACCCAGCAGAAATGCGGCCTCCAATGTTCACGAAATTCATGAAATACCTTGCGATAACGGCATCGGCGGGGGCGGTGTTGGGTTTCTGAGCATCGGCAAAGGAGTCGATTATGTCAGTACGAAACGGCGATAAAGCCAGATTCGGCCGCTTACGAAAGCAGAAGATTCGCCTGCGGAATCGCATCCGAAAGATGCGGGACGCTTCGGGAAGCAAAGTAGAGAGCGTTTCGAGTCTGCGGCAAACGCAGGCCCCGCCTGCGGTGTAATAACGGGTCGTCGTCGAGGCCGCAAGGACCCTCAGCACCCTCAAGGTTCAAGGCATGGGGGCGCAACGTTATGGTAGGAATCTATCAGTCGTTCTAAAGGAGTCTCTTATGCAGTCAATCCCGGAAGGCCAGTTCGTCAAGCATGATCAGTACGGCCTCGGTGTGGTTACCCACTCGGACGCCGAACGCACTTCGATCGACTTCCATCTTCACGGAGCCAAGAAGTTTGTCACGCGGCTTATGACTGTCGAACTGACCGACGAAGCCCCTCCGCCCAAACCCCAGCCGGCGCGTCGCAAGAGAGGTCCAACCCGGGTTCCCCCTGTCACGATAACGGTGATTGGCAATAAGTGAGAAGATGGGAAGGCCGAACGGTGTGGAACATAAATAGTGGCCATTGTGCGCCTAGTGTTGCGTTCGGAAAATACGTTTACCGTAGCGCCGCCCTTTAGGGAGGAACATGCCGGGCTAAAGCCCGGCGCTACAACAAACTTGTCTTCGTCATACAAGTAATCGTATTTACAAAACGTAACACTAGCCCACGGTAGAAGAGAATTGGCGGTGAGTGGGACGAACTCGTAGAGGAATCGGGAGTGAGCGAAAACGCCGGGATCAGTTCTGGGGCTTCGACTCGGAGGGCGCAGCCATGTTGGGGTCCGAGGCTCCACTGTCGGTTGAAGTTGGGATTTCGACGGGCAGTGCGTTTTGGGGACGGTTGGCGAGTTTCCTCTGCGCGCGGCGTTCGGCTTTCTGGCGTTGCTTTTCCAATCTCTTCATTTCCTTCTGACGCTTCAGATATGTAGTGCCCATGGGGTCTCCTTCGAATCCGAATGTAAGCTCCCGATTCCCACACCGCTAAAGGGGTGAGAAAGTCAAGGAATCGTGTCATTCCATGCGGAGCAAGGAATCTCGCTCTAATTCCCTCCAAGCTGCCCCGCTTGTAAGGGCAGAGCGAGATCCGCTGGCAATGACACGCGGGAGAGCCTCCAGCCCGGTCCCGATTTCTTCACGCCTTCGGTCAGGTGGGAACTACCAGCGGGGCTCACGCGGCTTACGGGCCGATTCGCGATAATCTTCGTTTGAGAATCCGCCTTGCCTTCGCCCGCCACCGCCGCCACCTCGAGGCGCTGGGGGACGGTCCGCTTTGGGACGCGCTTCGTTGACCTTCAGAGCCCGGCCCCCAACCTCTTTCCCATCGAGACCAGCAATCGCCTTGGCCGCTTCCTCATCGTTGGGCATTTCCACGAAAGCAAACCCGCGCGATCGGCCCGTCTCACGATCCACCCCCAAGTGGACTCGTGTAACTTCTCCGAAACCTTTGAAGAGCGCCGTCAATTCACTTTCCGTGGTTTGGAAGCTCAGATTACCAACAAATAGATTTTTCATGTTTCTCCCGTTAATGAACAGGCCGAGTCCCGCCTCCCTTATTCTACACTAGCCACCCGCGTCTGTGATTAAATTCTCCTGCGGGGCAGATACCCCAGATGCGAGGCCGTACCTAGAATCGTGGTGACTTTAGGCGAGCATTGATCTAGCATAATGGGATTGTAAGAGTCCTGTTGGCGAACATAACCCGCACGGCAGGGCCTGGAAGTTAGAAGGAACCCTATAATCTTGATACGCTGTGCCTGCCTTGGCCAGGGGAAGGAGCGCTGTCATGGCGCGGAAAAAAGGCCATCCGTCTGATTGGGAATCCTTGCTTGCTGAGATGTCCTACGGAAAGACCGTCACAGAAAGCGAAAGAAAACGCCACATCTTCAGGCAGGGAGATCCTGCCGATGCCGTGTTCTTCCTTCGGTGCGGAAAGGTGAAGCTGGCGGTTACGTCCAAACAAGGCAAAGAAGCGATCGTGGCTATTCTGGACGCTGGTGATTTCTTCGGCGAGGGTTGTCTCGCAGGTCAGCCCTTGCGCATGGCGACGGCTACCACCATGACGGATTGTACGCTGATCAGGATAGAAAAGGCCGCGATGGCACGCCTGCTTCACGAACAGCACCACATCTCAGAATTATTCGTCACCCATCTGCTTTCACGCAACATCCGTTACGAAGAGGATCTTGTTGACCAGCTCTTCAACTCGAGCGAGAAGCGACTGGCTCGAATTCTCTTGCTGCTTTCTCATTTTGGCAAAGAAAGCCGCGCCGAAACAGTCCTCCCCAGAATCAATCAGGAGAGTCTGGCGCAGATGGTCGGCACCACCCGGTCGCGCGTCAGCCACTTCATGAACAAGTTCAAGAAGCTTGGCTTCATCGACTACAACGGCGGGCTCACCGTCAACAGTGGCCTCCTGAGCATTATCTTGCACGACTAACCCGGGTTTCTCACCGCCAGGGGCCCGCCTCAAAAAATTTCAAATGTGAGCAAAATTGAACAGTCCGACCGGACGGCTGGGGGTAGCCTCTTGCTTTGCGCTCGAGGCCGGCCTCGCTGCGATACGCAGAAGCTGTCCAATAACTTTGCAGAGTTTTCCGGATGGGTGACCACCTCAGTATACCCGGAGCCAGGTTTGTGGCGAGAGCCGCTCTGAATCCAAGGGAGGCATGGACGTGTTTGAATTGACCGAGTCTCAAAAGGCCGCCAATCATGCGGCCACAGCCGCCACAGATGACGCAAGCGGGCAACCGCCCTTGGCTCCTCTCGGCTCGGTGCTAAACGTTCTTCTGGTTTGGCCGCGGTGTCCGTCTTCTTTCTGGAGCTTCGACGGGATACTCGACCTGGTTCCCATCAAGACCGACCAGCCGCCGCTGGGCTTGCTTACGGTAGCGGCGCTGTGTCCGAAAACCTGGACTCTACGGCTGATTGACCGAAGCTTCGAGGAGTTGCTGGATACCGACATCCTCTGGGCCGATCTCGTCATGGTCAGCGGAATGCGCGTCCAGAAGGATGACATTCGCGAAACTCTCTCGAGGGCCCGGGCTCTGGGCCGGCGGACCATGGTTGGCGGTCCCTTGGCGAGCAGTGAACCCGAGCTCCTTCTTGGGCTAGCCGACCATGTCGTGGTGGGCGAGCCTGATGAAGTTTTTCCGGAGATTGCAGCCGATATTGAGCGCGGGACTGCCAAACGGCTCTACGCGATCGAAGACAAACCCGATGTCAGCAAGACGCCCGTCCCACGCTTTGACCTGCTCAAAATCGAAAAATACGCCTCTATGGCCGTGCAGTTCTCCCGCGGCTGTCCGTTCCAGTGCGAATTCTGCGACATCATCACGATCTACGGAAGGAAGCCGCGAACCAAGCACCCAAGCCAGTTGCTGGCGGAACTCGAGGCATTATTCAAGCTCGGATGGCGCGAGCAGGTCTTCATTGTCGACGACAACTTCATCGGCAACCACAACTTGAAAGGCATTGTCCTTAACGACTGGCGGTCGCCGCGTTCGGGCGCTCCCGGCTTTCCGCCAGACGCGCACTTCCAACAGAAATTCACAGGTGAGCAAAATTGCACAGCTTTCCGCCACGCCTGATGGCAGTCTGTTTCAGAAAGCATGGATGCTCGATCGTTAAGTTTCAGGGCTGGGCATTAAAACCTTGGTCGATTCGATTTCATGGTCACGTTGAATGTGGCGTGCTCCAGGTCGGGCCGTTTTTGCCACCAACAGCTTGATCGGCGGGAGTAGCCTCGATGAACATACTGCTTTACAACCCGGATAACGAAATCACCAACAATTTCATGCCGCATCTTTGGATGTTTCTGCTGCGCTCGCTGACTCCTCCGGGCCATCAAGTCTTCCTGGTGGACGGCAACGCGCAACGCTTGAGCGCAAGCGACCTGGCGCGCTACGTAAAAACGAATCGCATCGGGCTGGTCGGCATCGGCGCCATGACGCGCATGATTCGCAAAGCGTACCTGATGGCTGATGCAGTGCGTGCAGTGGGAGTGCCGGTCGTAATGGGGGGCCCGCATGTTACCGAGGTCCCAGATGAGCCGCTGGGGCGTGACGGGGGGCCGCGCCATGCTGACGCGGTAGCTCTTGGCGAAGCAGATCACACCTGGCCGCGAATTGTGGCCGATGCGGAGCGTGGAGCGTTGCAGGAAATTTATGCCCCTGTCGACGAAGCAGGCAAAGAGATGAAGCCCTCTCTCGCAGACTATCCCGAGATTCCTTGGGATCGCATGGACTTAGACCAGTTTAATCTGATCAGGCACTTTCCCACCTGGGCGCGCCGGTTACTTTCTGTGGCGGGTATGACGTGGCAGAGCTTCCACATGGTGCCAATTGAATCCGGCCGTGGCTGCCCTTACGGCTGTGAGTTCTGCACGGTGACGGGTTTCTTCGGAGATTCCATCCGCTTTCGTTCGAACGGAAGCGTGGTGGACGAGCTCTTGAAATTGAAGCAACTGGAAAAGCGGCAAAAGGGGAAAATCGCCGTCTTCTTCATCGACGACAACTTCGCCATCAATCCCCGGCGCACCAAGTCATTGCTGCGTGAGATCATCGCGCGTGATGCCCAGGTGCCCTGGGTGGCCCAAATCAGCATGAATCTGCTGCGCGACGAGGAGCTCGTTTCGCTCATCGCCGAGAGTGGCGGCAAATGGATCTTCATGGGGCTCGAGTCCATTGACCCCGAGAACCTGAAGAGCGTGCGCAAGGGATTCAACAAACCGGAAGAGTACAAGGGGATTCTGGAACGCCTCGAGCGTTACGGCCTTTATGCGATCACTTCCTTCATCTTCGGAATGGACAGCGACTCCCCCGGAGTAGCACAGCGCACTCTCGATGTCATCCGCACCTGGCCGCCGGGGCTCCCCGTTTTTGGACTTCTGACGCCTTACCCGGCAACCCCGCTATACGACCGACTCATGGCTGCGGGCCGGCTGACCAGACCCAAGCACTGGTTGGAATTCAGGCCCTTTACGATGGATTTCTCGCCCCTGGGAATCTCTCCGGAACAAGCGGAGGAAGAAATCCGGCAGGCGTGGGAGTCATCCTATAAGCCGGCAACGAACGGCGCGGCAATCTCCAGGTTGGCAGCGGGATCTCTCCCGGACCGAATCATTCATTTGCTTGGCCGCCTCGCGTTCCGCGGAATCTACTTCCCGCAGATGACGCGAAGAGAATGGACGCGGGTACTTTTTGAGAATCGTCGTTCCATCCTGCAGGTTATTTTCGAGGCGTTAAGATTCAGGTATCAGCCCCGGTCCACGGAACCACTCTCGATCGAAGTGCCGGAAGCTGCCGAGCCGTCCGCTTGAAAGGAAGCCAGCTAGCTCGTTTGAATGGTAGGCCTGGAGGGATTCGAACCCCCGACCCACGGTTTAGGAAACACTCGCACCACCGTTCACCCTGTTCGGAACCACGACTTTTCAGTCGGATACAGTGGCTCGCATTCGGACCCGACCCTACAGTTCGGGCACGAATATGCACCCCATTATGTACCCCGCGATCAGCCGCCGCAAACCACGACCAACGGTTTTCCTCCGCGTCTGATTGCCTCCGGCTCTTTGCACCTATCATCAGCATCTCGAAGCGCCGTCTCAGACAACTTGACGCCATCGAGCTTGTCCGTAAGCAGCGCGAGAAACGTCAACAACCGCTTGCCTTTCACACGCGCCCATTCGTGCTTTGCGGACTCCCTCTCCGTCGGCCGTCCAAATCACAATTAATCCACGTGCGCCACAGCGGCGGGTTCTTTCTGCACGTGACGGCGCATCCGGACTTTGGCTTGCCCTACGGGCAAGACCGACTCATTCCCATTTGGGTCGCGACACTCGCTCTCCAACAGAAGAACAGGACAATCCATTTTGACTCAGCAGCCCAAATGCTCGATTTCTTTCGCCTCCCCAAAGACGGTCCTTATTACCGGCGCTTGGTGGGAGGGTTTCAGCGGATTTTCACCGCCACGATCTTCTTCGGGACGGACGAACGGCCAAGTGGGGCCATGCTCATCGACTTTTCCCGTTTTCATTTCTTCGATCACATGCGACTCTGGTTCAATACAGATTCGACCGCGCATGATGGCCGAAAGTTCCGTCTCCGCTGCCCTCAAATCCTACTGGTTCGGAAACGACGGCTTCTGAAGAATAGGGGCTAGCGAATTCGCCAGCCCTCTATCCGACTTCGTCTTCGATCTGGCTTCCCTCAGGCCGCTTTCGCCTTAGCCGCGATTGCCGGCGTTACCACGTTTACCTTGATCTGCTTCGGCTTCGTTTCCTCGCGCTTGGGGATGTGCAGCGTCAGCGCGCCATTCTGATAGTCGGCCTTGATCTCCTCCGACTTCACGGAGTTAGCCAGCGAGAAGCTCCGGGTGAACGAGCCATACGCGCGTTCGATGCGCAGGTAGTTTTCCTCGTTCACCTTCTGCTCAAACTTGCGTTCCCCTCGAATCGTGAGGATGTTATTCGCGACGCGGATGTCCAGGTCCTGCGGATTCACTTCCGGCAGGTCCGCCTTGATAACCAGCTCATTCTCGGTCTCGTAAATGTCAACGGCCGGCGCCCAGGCGGTCAGGTTCGATTCCTCCCCCGTACGCTCCGGCGCATCGCCAAACACGCGGCTCAACTGTTCCTGCAGTGTCATAGCCCCGCGGGAAGGTTCCGAGCGATTCATTGTTCTCATTTTAGCCACCTCTCTTTTCTGATTACATCGATGTAATATTGGTGCGGTATTGTCAAGTGTCAAAAAATGTTATCTCACATGCTATGATTCCAAAGATAATCCTGAGTTAATGTAAGCCTCGCGTCCTGCTGCTCCATGTTGAGTCCTCCGCACGAACGAATCGAGCCGATGAACTTGGACTACACGGTGCCGACGAGATCCGTCCAGGCATATGGTGATAGCCTTGTTTGGTCCGAAAAGCGGGCAGCAACGAGTTCGCTGAATTTTGATCCTCATATTTCACCTTCTAAGAGGCGCGATTTCAGATAACCTGAATCAGTCAGATTACCTGAGAGGCGAGCGTGAGAAGCCTCACTTCCTTAACCAGCTTAAGTTAATTAACCTAGATTGTCAAGTTAAATCTGATGGCTCTTTGAAGGATTAATCAAGTATAGTTAAGGCGTGGCATGCGTCTTGACCACGCGGCGACTGGATTGTAGTCGCTTTCTTAGCGCTATCGCCGCGGTCACCGTGATGATCACCGCGACGGCAATCGCTAGCAACCACCCGGAATGCCGCCCTAGATGCCGCAGACCGATAACGAAGCGGCGGCCGTAGTGGGAGGCAATTGCAGCTATGGCTGCGTAACGCACTGCCCGGCCCAACGCCACGACAACCATGAACGTGCGGAGAGGGTAGTCCAGCGCGCCGGCTATGGCGAAAAACGCGCTCGTAGGGAAGGGCAAAGGCACAACGGTAGAAACGACCAGAGCGCCTGTACCCCACCGCTGGAAGTACTTCAGCAGCTTGGCGACCTTGCGCTTTCCAAACTTGCGGTTGAGATAGTCCAAACCGGCCTTACGTGCCATTCGGAACGTGAGGTAGGCGCCGATGACCGAGCCTGCCGTGGCGACTGCGGCGTAGTAGTACCACGGTTCGCGTTGCCGCGCAGCGAGTATGGCGGTAAGGATGTCCAGGCCGCCAAATGTTGGGATGGGGGAACTGTCGACGATCGCGAGAAGGAACAGCCCGAGTCCGCCCAAGTGCCGCACGAGCGCCGCGATTCCTTGCGGGCGTCGTGCTGCCGGTTTAACAATGTCCGTGAGTGTTTCGAGAAGCCGCACAGTTAACCAGCGCTACGATACCACGTTTTCAGCGACCAGCGCAGTCGGCAGTAGGCAGGATTCGGGATTCAGTCCCGCAAGGGGTGAGGGATTCAGGGAATGCGCTTGTGGTTTTTCCCTGAATCCTGATTGGATAACCATCCTCTCGGATTGGGCTACCTGAGCGATCAGCAAGGGCTCGCCGCTGTGTTAAGTGTCACTTGCAGTTCGGCTCCCGACCCTTTGGTGTGCCCGACAGGCCGGTCGCGCTTGCGCTACGAGCCGACCTGCGGGGTTGAGTTACTGTTTCTTCTCTTCGGGTTTCTTCTCTTCCTTCTTTGGCGGAGGCGGCTTTTGCGCCGGTGGCGAAGTCTGGCGCACCGGGGGTCGAACCTGCTCGCGGACCGGAGGCGCTTGGCGCACCGGAGGTTGAGCCTGCTGACGGACCGGAGGAGCCTGGCGTACCGGGGGTTGAACCTGCTCGCGGACCGGAGGCGCTTGGCGCACCGGAGGTTGAGCCTGCTGACGGACCGGGGGAGCCTGGCGTGCCGGGGGTTGAACCTGCTCACGGACCGGAGGCGCTTGGCGCACCGGAGGTTGAGCCTGCTGACGGACCGGGGGAGCCTGGCGGACCGGGGGTTGAACCTGCTCACGGACCGGAGGCGCTTGGCGCACCGGGGGTTGAACCTGCTCGCGGACCGGAGGCGCTTGGCGCACCGGGGGTTGAACCTGCTCGCGGACCGGAGGCGCTTGGCGCACCGGAGGTTGAGCCTGCCCACGAACCGGAGGAAGATTTTGCGGCCGGGCGGCCGGAACGGGTTGGGTAGGTGGGTTCTTGTTCGGCGGCTGCCCCGAACCAGCTTGGGGCTGGGCTGGGCGCTGGGCAAAGGTCGGCGCAGGACCGGGGCGCACGGTCGGGGTGACCGGATGAACCTGTTTCGTGTTGATCGGCTGGACCTGCATGCGTCCGGGTGCCAGGTTCTGGCCGGCGACCTGGCCGCGCAAGGTCTGTAATTGCGCCGGCGCTACCGGGGTCCCGGGATGCTGCTGCAGCATTTGTTGCTTCGCGGCGAACGGAACCGCACGCGGAGGTGGAGCGAGTTTGGCGACTACGGGCCGATTGGCAATAGCGGCCGGGGGCGCAACGGCATGACGGCCATTGCTATTCGCAAGAACGCTCTCCCGTTGCGGCGCTATTCTGGGCGCGGCTCCGATCACCTGGGCTTGGCGAATCTGCTCGGCGCCGACTCGAACTCCGGCGCGCTGGACAGACTGAGCCGAGGCGAAGGAATTCTGCGGCATCGCCACCATTGCACCGCGGTTCACGTAGTTGATGTTCGTGACGTTGATATTGGTGACATTGATGTTGGTGATCCGCGTGTTAGTGACGTTCACTTGGCGGATGTAACCCGGTGACACATGGTACGAGGGGTAGTACGCTTCGCGCGGGCCAAGGGGAAACCAGCCAACCAGACCGCCCCCACCACCCACCGAGACACCCACGCTGAATCCTCCCCCACCGACGAAAGCAACCAGTGCCGGAGCATAGTAGACACGGGCTGAAACCGCGCCGGGGCACCAGCCCCAACTGTTATTGACATAAGCCCAGCGTCCATAGTGAAACGGCGCGAAGCCCCAGGGTTCGTCATCCACCCAGGTCCAGCCCCAGGGTTCGACCCAGGCCCAGTGTCCCTGGTGATAGGGGGTCCAGCCCGCCGCGACGCGCGGAGTCCATACCGGGCCGTAGTCTGGCGTGTTGCGCCAATCGCCATTGGCATTCAGATCTTCATAGCCGACCATGTCAGGTGAGACGTACTGGGGCGGGGGGACGTCTTCCAGGCGGTCCCGCGAAGAGACAAAAGAATCGAAATCGTCCGGTTGGTTTGCAGCCTGGACGTCAGGCGGGTTGCCGGAGTTGTCGAAGTAGGCTGTCTGGCCGGAATGAACGGGAAAGCTCTGGTTGTTGGCAGTAATTTCAATGTCCCCCGCACGTACGGTGACCATCGTGGCGTTGCGGGAGGTATCGGTGTCGACGCGGTATTCGCCCGTGCGCAGAAGGGTGACAGCGCCGTTAGGAGTGTCGACCTCCCAGGATTCGCCATCAAAGAGATGACGTACGCGCAGGCTCAGACTGCCGGCGTTAATGCTGGTCTGGACGACATTATCGCTCAGGTTCACGAACTGGAAATTGGTGCCCGAGTTCAGGCGGATGGAATTCTGACCGATTCGCAGCACGGCATGCGCGCCGTTATCGGTATACAGATTGTCGCCGGTGGTCATCGGGTAATTCAGCGATGCGTCGGCCCAT
>Ga0326728_10011010_pt1 | contig 20866 bp, 17 predicted proteins | sample MB3enrmetagenome_FD_207602 | JGI IMG/M metagenome (GOLD analysis project Ga0326728, IMG submission 207602) | Lab enriched peat soil microbial communities from McLean, Ithaca, NY, United States - MB31MN | ecosystem: Environmental > Terrestrial > Soil > Wetlands > Peat | place: USA: New York... | reverse complement strand
AGTATCATACCCCCAACGAAGCCACGCAGCCATATTTTTACGTGCCCTTTCGCCAGGTGTACCGCGCCGACCTGCAGATCGCCGTGTACGTGCGGGCGGCAGGCGACCCCGGCCACGCGCTGGCGGCGCTGCGGCGCGAGGTGCGGAGCATGGACCCCAACGTAGGGGTCTTCGACGCCATGCCGTTGACGGATTACATGGCGGCGGCGCTGTTCCCGCAAAAAGTGGCGGCATCGTTGCTGGGCGCGCTGGGCGCGATCGCGCTGGTGCTGGCCGCGGTCGGCCTCTACAGCGTGATGGCTTATTCCATCACGCAGCGCACCCAGGAGATCGGCATCCGCCTGGCGCTGGGCGCGCAGTCCGGCGACGTGCTCGGGCTGGTGCTGCGGCAGGGAATGGGCCTCACCCTGGCCGGTCTGTTGGCGGGGGTGGTGGGAGCCGCGGCGGTCACACGCCTGGCCTCCGGCCTGTTGATCGACGTCAGCCCCGTGGACCCTTCCATTTTCGCCGCGGCCGCGGTTTTCCTCACGGTAGTCGCACTGGCGGCGTGTTACATCCCCGCGCGCCGCGCCACTCGCATCGACCCCAACGCAGCGCTGCGCTGCCAGTAACGGAACCGCGAGCGCCAGCCAGCGGTTCCGCGTCGGCGCCAACCGGACCGCGGACGTGCGGCACGTCGCGGCCCCCTACAATGAAGTTATGCCGAGACCCGCGCTCCTTTTCCTCTCCCTGGCCGTTTTCTTACGAGCCGAGACGCATCCCATGAGCCTCCGCCAGACGGTGGAGGCCGCCTTGAAGCAGAACCCCGACATTTTCCTGGCGCACATGGACGAAGACAAGGCCCGCGCCGGCGTTCGCATCGCCCGCGAGCCCTTCCTTCCGCGCGTCGTGGTGGGCAGCGGATTGGCGTACAGCGACGGCTTCCCCATGAGCATCGAAGGTTCGGCGCCCAGCGTGGTGCAGTCCCACGCGGCCGCCACCATTTATAACCGGCCGCAACACTTCCAGGTGGCTCAAGCCAGGGAAGACGCGCGCGGCGCCTCGATCGCCGTCACCGCCAAGCGCGACGAGGTGGCCTACCGCGTTACCGCCCTCTATCTCGACGCCGAGCGCGCCGCCCGTCTGGGTGCGCTGGCCCGCAAGGGCGTCGAGAGCCAGCAGGCCGTGCTCGATACCGTGCGCGCCCAGGTGGCCGAAGGCCGCGCCCTGCCTCTCGCCGAAAAACAGGCCGCCCTGGCTTTGGCTCGCGCTTCGCAGAACGCCGAGAATCTGGACGACGCGCAAGCCGACGCCGAAACCTCGCTCGCCCTCGCCCTGGGCTTCGCCGCGGAGGACCGCGTTCACCCCGAGGAGCGGGAGCGTCCTCTGCCCTCCCTGCCGGCGTCCCAAGAACAGGCCATACAATCCGCCTTGGATTCAAACACCGAGCTGCGCCAACTCGAGTCGCAGTTGATGTCCAAGGAGCTGGAACGCCGCGGCGAAAAGGCCGCCCGGCTACCCCGCATGGACCTGGTGGCGCAATACGGCATGCTGGCGCGCTTCAACAACTACGCCGAGTTCTTCCAGAAATTCCAGCGCAACAACATCCAGCTTGGCGTTTCTTTCCAGATCCCCATCTTCAGCCCCGGCGTGGGCGCGCAGGTTGCGCAGACCGATGCCGACCTCAACCATCTGCGGGTGGAGCTGTCGAGCGCGCGCAACCGCATCACCGCCGATATCATGCAGGCGTTCCGGGAAGCGAGGAAGGCGGAAACCGCCGCCGATGTGGCCCGCCTGGATCTGGAAGTGGCCCGCGCGCAGCTCGACGTTACCCTGGCCCAGATGCAGGAAGGACGCGTTCCGCTGCGCCAGGTGGAAGAAGCCCGTCTCGGGGAAAACGACAAATGGATCGCCTTCTACGACGCCCAATTCACCGTCGAGAAGGCCCGCTGGAACGTCCTGCGCGTCACCGGCGCGCTTCTGCCCGCCATCGCCTCATTGTCCGCGGAGTAAGTGCGCGGCGGTTTGGCAAACGCCGCGAGTAAGCGCCGCGAGTTACAACAGCCGGAAGCTGACCGACACGTAGACTAACACGGGCACCGGTTTCCCGTCCATCGTCCCAGCTTTGAATCGCCATAGGGAGACGGTTTTGATGGCCTGTTCGTCGAGACCCATCCCGAGGGACTGCAGCACCTTTCGGACTTGGGACCGGCCGTTCTGGTCGACCACCACTTCCAACACCACGGTCCCCTGCAGCTTGGCCTTGCGGGCGTCCTCGGAGTAGTCCGGCTCGGGCCGGTAGACGGCCACGGGGTTGACGAGCCCGCTTCGGCCGGCTACGAAGACGGCGTCGCGGAAGCCGGGACCGCCGGGACCCGGTCCGGCTCCGTTGCCACCAATGCCTGGACCTTGGCCGCCGCAGCATCCATCTCCGATCCCGTTTCCGTGTCCCGGACCGTTGGACGGCGGACCGATGACGCCCCAGGGATCGCCGATAGCCTTACTCGGATCGCGGTTGTAGACCACGTCCATCACGATCGATGGCTCCACGGTGATTTGCGGGTCGAGGTTGTTGGGGACGGCCTGAGGCGCAACGTATTCCCGATGTCTCGCCGGGGCCATCGCGCCGCGGTTGGCTTGCAGGGGCGATCCGTCTCCGCCACCGCCGCCGCCGGGCTTGGCCGACGGAGGGATCTTAGGAAGGTCCGCCGGCGAGGGATCGAAATATACGTGTTCGATGAGTTTCTGGATTGGGCCTGCCACGCGACTATTGGATAGCCCCATTAGCGCCACTACGGCGACCAGCGCCGCCTGAAATCCCGCCGACATCACGAAGGACTTCTTCTGGCGCCCGTATAGGCCCCAGATATCCTTCACTACGACGGGCCGCGATGTGACTTCGAGCGGGGGAAGCCTCGGGGGATGGATCAGCTCCCGGAGGTTGAAATAGAGCGAGCGGTACCAGGGCAGATCGAGATTCTGGGGCGCCATCAGCCGCTGTAAATGGATGTCGGGATAGCCGGGCGGCACAGCTCCGCCGCTCGGGTTGTCGGGATTGGGCACTTTGCGACTCCTTTCAAGGGAAGTCAGCGCTGACTGCCGGATCTATTGCAACTGCATATCCAAATCAAAAGACGCGCAGGACATAGGTCTGAGTTACTCCGCCTGTGGCGTGTCCCGCCACACTGTGTATGTTGCCGCGCCGCATGTTACCTAGGGTGTACAGCCGGCGTCTTACTATTCGACGCATCGTGTGACGTGTGCCGGAATTCGGCCGCCATAACCTGGCGCATGCGTTCTAGCGGGTACTCTTTTTCCGGCGCGAATTATTCGCCGCTTTTCGTGGCGGCTGCGGGCAGGATTGCCCGCCCCACGGAAGCCACCACGCCCTATACTGGTCTTCATGCCCTCCATCGCGCTCGTCGATCCTTCACAGAACGAATTCCTGGCCAGTCTCGAGGCCAAGGCCAAACAGCCCAACCCGTTCTTCCGGGCCATGGCCCATCGCCCCGACGTTCTGAAGAGCTTTGTGCCGCTGTATTCGGCCGTGATGGGGCCGGGAGCGGTGGAGCGGCGCATCAAAGCGCTGCTGTACCTGGCGTGTTCCTACGCCAACCGCTGCGCCTTTTGCATCGCGGCAAACACGCCGGGCGCCCGCAAGGCCGGCGTCACGGAGCAGGAACTCCAGTCGTTGAAGGACGAGTGGGACGACGTGTTCTCGGAAGCCGAACGCGCCGCCATCCGCTACGCGCGCGAACTGACGCGCACCGGCGACGCCATGGCCACCCGGGCCGCGTTGTCCCCGCATTTCCCGGACGAGCAAATCGCGGAAATGACCCTGGTGGTGTGCGCCGCCAACTTCACCAACCGATTCAATAACGCATTGCAGATCCAACCCGAGGCTTGAGCGCCGGCATGCCCGTACTGAGCGGTATTCACCCCGTGGCCGAAGCCCTCCAAGCCGGGCGGCCACTCGAGCGCCTGCTGATCGCGCAGGGAGCGGGCGGCGCGCGCCTGCAGGAAATCATCGACTTGGCCCGCCGCGGCAACGTGCCAGTGCGTTTCGAGCCGCGCGCGGCGCTCGACCGCCTGGCCGGCACGCCCGCGCACCAGGGCGTGGTCGCCATGGGCGCGGCCACCAGGTATGCCGATCCGGACGCCGCCGCTGCCGCCCGCCTGGTGGTGGTGCTCGACGGCGTGGAGGATCCGCACAACCTGGGCGCCATCGTCCGTACCGCGTACGCCGCCGGAGCCGGGGCCGTGGTGATCCCCGAACGACGCGCGGCCAGCCTCACCGACGTGGTGGCCAAGGCCGCCGCAGGCGCGCTGGAGCACCTGCCGGTGGTGCGCGTCGCCAACGTCAACCGCGCGCTGGAGGGCTTCAAACAGCGCGGCTTCTGGATTTACGGCCTGGACGAGCGCGGCTCCGGCGTCTATACCGAGGTGGATTATGCCTCGCCCACCGTTCTGGTACTGGGCGGCGAAGGCAAGGGGCTCCACGAGCAGGTCCGCAAACATTGCGACCTGCTGGTGCGGATTCCCATGGCCGGCCGGATTTCGTCGCTCAACGTCTCCGTAGCCGCCGGAGTCTTTCTGTTCGAATGGCGCAGACGGCAGCCCGCAACGCGATAGAATCGGATTTGTGCCGATGAATCACTATCTGTCGACGCACCTGTTCGTAAATCACCGCCTGACCACCGCGCTGTTGGGCAGGATACAACAGGCTGGCATTCCGGCGGTCGAGATTTTCTGCGCCCGCCAGCATCTCGACTATTACAACCAGGCGCAGATCGACGAACTCGGCCACTGGTTCCGCGAGTCCGAACTCAAACTCCACGCGCTGCACGCGCCCATGTACAACGACGAAATCTGGGGCCGGAGCGGACCGCACGCCGTGATCACCCTAACCGAGACCGTCAAGAGCAAGCGCCTCCCCATGGTGGACGAGATCAAGCGCGCGCTCGACATCGCCGAGGTGATTCCCTACCGCTACCTGATCCAGCACCTGGGAGTGAGCGGCGAGGAATTCAGCCTGTTCAAGGTGGACGCCTGCTTCGCGGCGCTCGAGGAACTGGCCATCTTCGCGCGGCAGCGCGGCGTCGAAATCCTGCTGGAGAACATCCCCAACGAGCTTTCGAGCGCCGCACGCCTGGTGGAGTTCAACGAGATGACGCACCTCAAACTCAACTTCGCCTTCGACACCGGCCATGCCAACCTGGCCGGCGGCGTGGCGGACGCCTACCGCATCATGCAGAGCCGCATCCGTTCCACGCACGTACACGACAACAACGGCAAGGACGACCTCCACCTGTTTCCCCTGAAAAGCGAGGGTGGCACCATCGATTGGCCGGCAGCGATGGCCCTGCTGCGCCCGGGCGAGAGTCAATTCCCGCTGCTGCTGGAGTTGAAGGAACAGCCGGACATCGCCAACCCGCTGGAAGCCGCGCTGGAGGTCTTCGACAAGTTGGAGGCCCTGTAGGGCCGTCACGTGAGAACCAGATGATCCAAGCAAACTCGTATATTCGCGATCTGCTGCGGCGTTCCCCCGGCGAAACGGTCACCGCCCGTGGCTGGGTGAAGACCCGCCGCGACAGCAAGAACGTCCACTTCATCCAACTCAACGACGGCTCGTCGCCCACCGATCTGCAGGTGGTGCTCGACGAAGGCGTGGCGCCGGACGAAGTGGTGGCGCGCATCTCTACCGGCGCCAGCCTGAGCGTGGAAGGCGAGCTGGTGGCTTCGCCCGGAAAGGGCCAGGCCGTCGAGCTGAAGGCCGCGTCGCTGAAGATCCATGGCGACGCCCCGGAAGATTACCCGCTGCAGAAGAAGCGGCATACCCTCGAAACGCTGCGCACCATGGGACACCTGCGGGCGCGCACCAATACCATGGGCGCGGTCTTCCGCGTGCGCAACGTACTGGCGGGCGCGGTGCACAAGTTTTTCCAGGATCGCGGGTTCCTGTATATTCACACGCCGGTGATCTCGGCGTCGGACGCCGAGGGCGCGGGCTCGATGTTCGCGGTGTCGTCGCCCGAATTCGAGAAAGAATTCGGGCACGGGTTCTTCGGCCGCCCGGCGTACCTGACGGTCAGCGGGCAACTGGAAGCCGAGATTTTCGCCCACGCGTTCGCCAACGTGTACACCTTCGGTCCCACCTTCCGGGCCGAAAACTCCAACACGCCGCGCCACCTGGCCGAGTTTTACATGATCGAGCCGGAGATGGCCTTCTGCGCGCTCGACGAGAATCAGGACCTGGCCGAGGCGTTCCTCAAGAGCCTGGTGGAGCAGACCCTGGCCGCCTGCCGCGCCGACCTGGAGTACCTGGGCAAGTGGTACGAACCGGAGCTGCTGCATACGCTCGAATCCCTGGTGGAGAGCCGTTTCGAGCGCATCACCTATACCGAGGCCGTCGGTCTGCTGGCGAAATCGGGCCGCACCTGGGAGTATCCCGCCGGCTGGGGCTGTGACCTGCAGAGCGAACACGAGCGCTACCTCACCGAGGACCTTTTCAAGAAGCCGGTGATCGTCACCGCTTACCCGCGCGAGATCAAGGCGTTCTACATGCGCTCGAACGACGACGGGAAGACCGTGGCCGCTATGGACGTGCTGGTGCCGCGCATCGGCGAGATCATTGGCGGCAGCCAGCGCGAGGAGCGCCACGATGTGCTGCTGGAGCGCATCCGCGAGCAGGCCTCGCGCGGCATGAAGGAAGAATCCTACGGCTGGTATCTGGACTTGCGCCGTTTCGGCGGCGTGGAACATTCGGGCTTCGGAATGGGCTTCGAGCGGATGATGATGTATTTGACCGGCATGAAGAACATCCGCGACGTGATCCCGTTCCCGAGGACGCCGGGTAACGCGGAGTTTTGAGCGTGGTGACGGCTCCCTCACGGTTGCGGCTCGGAATCGCAAATCGGAGCCGAGACCGTAAGGGAGCGGTATTGAATCGTCCATGAAGCAATCTCACATCTCCGTGATCGGCGCGCCGCTCGACCTCGGCCAGGGACGGCGCGGCGTCGATATGGGGCCGTCGGCCCTGCGCGTCGCCAACCTCAACGCGCGCGTGGCCTCGCTGGGCTACGTGGTGGAGGACTTCGGGAACGTGCCGGCCGACCAGGCGGAGGCTTCGCCCGAAGGCCATCCCCGCGCCAAGTATCTGCCGCAGATCGCGGCCGCCTGTCAGCGGCTGGCGCTGCTGGTGGAGGAGGCGTTGGGACGCGGCAGTGTGCCGCTGGTGCTGGGCGGCGACCATTCCGTGGCGGCCGGCACGGTCAGCGGCGTGTCGCACTACTATCGGACGCGCGGCGAGAAGATCGGGTTGATTTGGCTGGACGCGCACGCCGACATGAACACCCCCGAGAGCAGTCCCAGCGGTAATGTCCACGGCATGCCGCTGGCCTGCATCCTGGGCATGGGTCCGGCCGATCTGGCCGACATGTTCGGGTACCGGCCGAAGGTGCTTCCGGCGCGCACCGTCATTGTCGGCCTGCGCGACGTGGACCGCGAGGAGAAGCTCAGAGTCAAGGAATCCGGCGTGCACGCCTTCACCATGCGGGACATCGACGAGCGCGGCTTGCGATCGGTGATGGAAGAAGCCATCCGGCTGGCGACCGACGGCACGACGGGCTTCCACCTGTCGCTCGACATGGATTTCGTCGACCCCAAGGACGCTCCGGGCGTCGGCACTCCGGTGCGCGGCGGCGCCACCTACCGGGAAGCGCATTTGGCAATGGAAATGATATGCGATTCCGGGAAGATGGCGTCCATGGAAGTGGTTGAGGTGAATCCCGTCATTGACGAGGTGAACCGCACCGCCGACCTGGCCGTCGAGCTGGTGATGTCCGGATTGGGAAAACGAATTCTATGAGCTTACGAGTAGCCGTCGTCTACGGCGGCCGCAGCGGAGAGCACGAGGTGTCGCTCCGCTCGGCGCGCGCCGTCCTGGACGCGCTGGACCCCGCTAAATACGAGAAGGTCGAGTACTTTATCGACAAACAAGGCAAGTGGTCGCCGCGGCCCATCCTGCCCGAGCCGGGCGCCCACCCGGAGATCGACGTGGTGTTTCCGGTACTGCACGGCACCTTCGGCGAGGACGGCACCGTGCAGGGGTTACTGGAGCTGGCCGACCTGCCGTACGTGGGAGCGGGCGTGCTGGCGTCCTCCGTGTCCATGGACAAGGAGATGACCAAACGTGTCTGCGCGGCACGGATGTTGCCGGTGGTAGACTACGTGGCCCTGGCGCGCGGCCAGCGGGATGCGGTGGCGGCCTGCGCCGCGTTGCCCTTTCCGGTGTTCGTGAAGCCCGCCAATCTGGGCTCGTCGGTGGGCATCTCCAAGGCCCGCGACCAGCGGGAATTGGCCGCGGCCATCGAACTGGCGGGGCAGTACGACCGCAAAATCATCGTGGAGCGCGGCATCGCCGGCCGCGAGCTGGAGTGCTCCGTGCTTGGCAACGAGGAGCCGATGGCTTCCCTGCCCTGCGAAATTCTGCCCTCGCGCGAGTTCTACGATTACGACGACAAGTACCTGCTCGACGCGGCGCGCACCGACCTGCCCGCCAAGCTCTCGCCGGAGCAGACCGCGGAACTGCGCCGCCTGGCGGTGGAGTGCTACCGCGCGGTGGAGTGCGAAGGCATGGCGCGCGTGGATTTCCTGCTGGAAAGCTCCACCGGCCGGCTCTACATAAACGAGATCAACACCATCCCCGGTTTTACGTCGATCAGCATGTACCCCAAGATGTGGGAGCACTGCGGCATTCCATTCGCCGCGCTGGTGGACCGGCTGATCGAACTGGCGCTGGCCCGGCACGAACGCAAAAAGGCCACGCGGTTCACGCGGTAAAATTGGTTCAGCTTGAGACCTCCCTTGACACCCGCCCGCACCGCGACTCTGGCCTTCGCCGCGCTCCTGCTGCTACCGGCGGCCACGTTTGCGACCGACGGCGACGATCTGGATGCGCAGATGAAGAGCATTCTGGGCGCATACGCCATCCTGGAGCGGAACGCCGCCGACCCGGTCAGTTCCCAGCAGGCCTTCTACCAGGGCGCCATTCCCGGGCTGCTGCGGCGGCTCGATCCGCACTCCATTTTCTTCGACCCCGGACAGTTCGAGCAACTGCGCAAGATGGAATCGTCCACGCAGAAGGGTTTCGGCACGGTGGTATCGATTCTGCCGGGCCGCGTGATCGTGCTGCAGACGCTTCCCGGAACGCCCTCGGCAAAAGCCGGACTGGTGCCCGGCGACGAGATCATGGCCATCAACGGATACGTCATCAGCCAGCTCGACCTGGAGCAGCTTGCCGAGTTGCTGACGCAGTCGCGGCAGGCGCGGGCCCAGCTTGACGTGCTTCGTCCGGGCTCGAGCCGCATCATGCGGCTGGTGCTCGATCCCGAGGAAATTCAGACGCCCAGCGTGGAGCGCGCGTTTTTTATCGGCGCGGGAATCGGCTATATCCGCGCCACCAGCTTCGACGAAAACACCGGCAAGGATCTCAAGGCCGCCATCGAAAAACTGGGCGGCGACCACCTGGCGGGCTTGGTTCTGGACCTGCGCAACAATCCCGGCGGCCTGGTGGCGGCGGCGCTGGAAACCGCGTCGCTGTTTCTGCAGCCGGGGCAGAAGATTTTCACGGTGCGCGGGCGGACGGTGCCGGAGTCGTCGGAAGTGGTGCCGTCGAGCGCCAAGCCGTACAGCTTCAAGCTGGCGATTCTGACCAACGCCAAGACCGCCAGCGCATCGGAGATCGTGGCCGGCGCGTTGCAGGACCACGACCGCGCGTTGGTGATCGGCGAACCGACCTTTGGCAAGGGCCTAGTGCAGAACGTCTTCAACCTGCACGAAGGCGCCGGCCTGGCGCTCACCACCGCGCTGTACTACACGCCCAGCGGACGCTCCATCCAGAAGCCCCTGGACACGCAGAGACCGCTCGACGCCGGCCAGTTCGAGCTATCGGCCGCCACCGCGCACGCCAACCGGCGGACGGAATTCCGCACCGACAGTGGCCGCCAGGTGACGGGCGGCGGCGGCATCCAGCCGGACTACGTGGAGTACCCGCCGCCCATGAATCGCCTGCGCGCCGTGCTGGACGGCAGCGCGTCGTTCACCAACTTCGCGACGGAGTATCTGCGGGCGAACAAGATCGACGAGGATTTCGAGGTGACCGGGCAGTTACTGGACCAGTTCCAGAGTTTCCTGGCGGCGCGCGGGATTCAGCCGGGGGTCAGGGAGTGGTCGAGCGAGCACGAGTTCGTGGTGAACCGCTTGAAGACCGAGATGTTCAACCAGGCGTTCGGCGTGGAAAAAGGCGACCAGGTGGAAGCGCAGCGCGACCCGCTGATTCAGAAGGGGCTGGAAGTGGTGGGGAATTGAGGGGGGCGCGGCTCGCCCCGGCGCACGGCAGCCTCTGATATGCGAGAATTTCCCGCACGCCGCGGTTCAAACGTCGGGCGTTGCGGTTGATGATCGAAATGTCTCTCCGATCCCGCCGCTCTCTTTCCAAGCGAGCCAGATAGGCAACCGCAGCCCGCTCTAGGAGCGCCGACCGGTTGGGACCAATCCGGTCGAGCCGAGATAGCAGCTCAGCCGAAAGTGTGATCGATATCCTGACTCGCACAAGGTAATCGTACTCCCCGGGGGCCGGCCAGAATCCCGCCGCTCGCAGAGATGCTCTGAGAACACCCAACTCCAGCAAGCCAAACGCTGCGGCGGCAGGGCGGATCTATCCGTTTGCACGCCACGTGTCAGCGGTGGGTGTTATGCCGCTGAGTGCCAACCCAGGGATTGGCGGCCCTTTTTCGGGAGAGCGCTATGAGCTTGGCAATGGCTTCAGCGGGGCTCGGCCGCAAAAAGAACTTCACACGAAAAGTACGCACGAGCCAGATATGCAACCTGGTGGAGCGGATCGCGTTGCCCGGCAATCTCATCCGGGGGCGGTATCGATTCCACGACTCTCCCTTCACCCCGATATATTATGTCCTTCATTAGCGCCGCCATCCGGTGAAGCCAGTCCCCTACACCCCCGGCACTTACGCCTGATTCGTGGCTCAGGGCCAACTTGACAACGTTTTCCTTCCGGTGGATACGAATCGGGTGTGGCTCTGACGTGAACCACCCGTTTGAATCATCTAACCGGAATGCGATGCGATGGTGCGCGTCATCAGGCAGCGGCCCGATCTCGGTTGGCGAGAACATCGCCGAATCGGCGACCACGCGTCGGCCTACATATGAAGCATTCAGCGCATCCAATTCTGCAAATCCCGGAGCAATGTAATAAACCTGATTACCCGGCTGGTTTTCCAGATCCATGAGCATTTGATGCTGAGTAGAGCGGTTCCTTCGGTGTAGCCAGAAACGATAAAACGGTGGCTCGATCAGGCCCGCCCTTGTCTCCTTCGCACTTCTGCGTGTCAACTTCTCGCACAACTTGAACTGAAGGAAAAGCGCGTTCCCTACCCGGACATCGAATCCACCGCCCTTTTGGCCCTCGGTGTACAAAGACGGGAAATAGGGCGCCGCTTTAAGGCCCGGCCCCATCCCGTTGGCGAACTCCTCAGTCACGCAGTAGCCGTATGAGAATTCTGTTAGGGTAGGTTCCATGTGGATCGCTTGAGAAAACAGTATTCAGCACCTAATTCTATTCTGCTATGCGTCCGTTTGCCACGGGCCCTCCTCCAGATGGGCGGGATGTCGGCCTCCCGGACTTCTGGTCGGCAGGGCTTGCGCTGCCCGCCCAATGGGACGGGGCGCACGTGTTGCGGCCAGGCGACGCCCCGTTCGATGAGTAGGTCGTCGACGAGGCCATGCCAAAGTGTGGCATTGAACCGTGAGCGCCAGCTTCTTCACAGCCGCCTACCGACAATGCTGCGTGGTTTGTAGCCAAGGCAAGTGCATGCCGCCAGAGAGGTTTCATGCCATCCATTTGGGGCCGTCTGGGATTATTTCGGTCGCCTTGCGTCCACCATATTTCCCACTGTTCCGTTGTTTCGGCGATTCCTGCGAATGCTCGCAGCCGTGGGTGCCCGGAGGGTGTTCGTGAGAGCGATCTACACCAGGGTGCGCACCCACGGAACGGGACGGTAGCCTGCCCGCTCCTCTCATTTGTCTGGCGAGTCCCCGCCGGGCCTGGGCTTCCACCCTGAAGCCAAACCCTGGGCTTCGGCGATCTGATCCGGCGTCATTTTCGCAGCTATGATGTCCCGAAGCTTGGCGCCGTCGGTATCCCCACTTGCAGCTGCCAGATTGGACCACATGTGCGCGCGAACGTAGTCTTGAGGCACCCCCTGACCCCGGCTATACATTAGGCCGAGCGTGACTTGCGCTTGTGGGTCGTCACCGTCAGCGGCTAAGCGAAGCCACTTGGAGGCTTCTCGATAGTCTGCAGGAAAACCTCGTCCGGCAAAGTACATGAGCCCCAGCCTGCGCTGTGCTACAGCGTCTCCTTGCTCAGCAGCCATGCGAAACCACTTCGCGGCTTCCTTGAAGTCTTGCGGAATGCCCTGGCCAGTCTCGTAGAAGCCACCGAGAAACTGTTGGGCGAGCGCGTAACCCTGTTCGGCGGATTTCCGGAACCACCGTACGGCCTCTGCGGGGTCCTCAGGGACTGGGCTGTCTATGCCTCTGTACCCGGGCAAGTACAGTCCCCCGAGGTTGAACTGTCCTAAGGGGTCGCCGCGCTCGGCAGCTTGGCGAAACCACTTCAACGCTTCCTTTGGGTCCTTTTCAAGACCATCCCCGTTCATGTACGCCCACGCCAAGCTGATCTGAGCCTTTGCGTCTCCGTGCTCGGCAGCGATCCGGAACCATTTCGCGGCTTCGTCATTGTTTCGAGGAACGCCTCGCCCTGTCTTATACATGGTGCCCAGATTGCATTGGGCCCATGTCGAGCCTTGTTCCGCTGCAAGCCGAGTCCACTTCAGAGCCTCCTTGTCGTCCCTTGGGACACCGTCCCCAAATGCGTACATTGCCCCCAAAGAGGCCGCCGCAGAAGCGTTCCCCCCGTCGGCAGCTAGCGCGTACCACTTTGCCGCCTCGCCGTAATCTTGGGCCACGCCGTTGCCAGCTTGGTACTTGGTACCGAGTATGGCCTGGATCGCGTGATCTCCCTGAGTGGCAGCCAGCCGGAGCCACTTCAGTGCTTCTCCTGTATTGCGAGGGACGCCTTCGCCCTGCTCGTAAAGGAGCCCAAGCTTCCCCTGCGCTTCCACGTTTCCGCGTTCTGCGGCAAGCAGGTACCACCTTGCCGCTTCTGCGGAATCCTTCGAAACTCCTTTCCCCGTTTGGTACATGAAGCCGATACCGGCCTGGGCTTCCGCGTCGCCTGCTTTCGCAAGTGGCAGCCACTCACTGAGGGCCGTTTCATACTCGCCCTGCTCGAACGCGCGCAAACCAGCCGCGTAGTCCGCCCGGGCCGGTTGGGGAAATGAATAAAGGAGCGACAGAATTGACAGTACCCGATAGACGCCGATCGGCGTTTTCACCTGCGGCCTCCCTTCGCCGGCAGGAGTTCACTAGTTCTCGAAGCCGAATTGGTCTGTTTCACGTCCGTCACGCAACACCAATAGCACAACGCGATTGCCAAGGTTCCAGTACACGGTAAGGTCCCTTCCCCGAAACGCCGCTCTGTTGGATGCCCTTTTTGCGGATTCAACGTCCGGAAATACGTCAACAGGGCCGGCGCCGAACTCGTTGGAACCAGTCGGATACTCTTCCCAGACTGTTACCGGTCGTGTCGGGTCGGGTAGGCCTAACCCCGACGATAGGGCGGTTCTCTCGATTGAAGTCCGCATTTCCATGGCCTTGGACTTGGTCATCAGATCCTCACTCCTGGTGAAACTGTAACACACGGGAAACGGGGCTGTGATGGAGGCTGCCCGGGTATACGTCGTGGCTCCGTTCGACCATGCGGCCAGGATTCAGCGGAATCGGTCCCATAGGTAATCGGCGGCGACGGAGCTCGTCGCATACGTGACGTAGCCCCATCCCGCCGTCACGATGCGCATCAGCCCGCGGAGCCGTGCCTGCGACGCTTCCTTGTCCTCGCCGCCCGGAAGTCTCCTGAAGGTTGCGGTAGCTGCAATCTCGCCAGCAAAATGCAGCCGCATTTCAGCACGCCGCGAATCTAAGTTGGTCCGTTCAAACTTACCCAGTACACCGGCCCCAACTCTCTTTACGCCGAACTTGGCGGCACCCGGGCCGAAGTGGCCCCCAACGTCATTTCGGACCGCCTTGACGAAGTTCTCGTGCTTCCCGAAGAAACGCACCGCTCTGTTCCACCTCCGGGCGGACGAGGCGGTGAAACGTTTCCTGATTCGATCGAACTCCTCCGACTTATCGAGCAGGCGGATCGCCTCAGCAAACTCCGACCACGTGCCGATCACTCTTCGAAGAAAATAGTGCCTTCGGTACTTCTCGTCGGTGCTGTCGAGCTTGCCAAGATCCTTCGCCTCGATCCCGTATAGCTCTATTCTGAGGTCTTCGTATAGCACGGACATTTGGGCAAGGTACACGTGCACCATTGATGGCGTGTCCGAACAAAAAACGGACCTCATTTCCTTAAACCGGGTCCTTGAAGTCGGCATTTCGAGCCTCCTGGCCCCGGCTACCTCCGTAGACGAGGTCGAACGCGCATCGTGAAGCGTCAATGCACAGGGCATCCGCGCGGTCTGGCCAGGCCACTGCTTCACGGGCTTCAACCGAACAGCGGCGGTTCTGTGCAACCCTGTTTCAGCGTAGGCGAAACTCCGCGGGTGCGCAAACGCTCTGCCGAATGGCGCCATCCCCACGGTCAATCGCGGCGCAATTTAGCTCGCTCTTAGGAAAAGCTCCGGTCCTCCCACCGAACGCGGCCTACTACCAGCCCTGCCAGAAACCATTTGGCCATATTGGCGACTCGCGGAAGCGCCCGTAGCCGGCGCCCTGCCGGCGATCACCCACGATGTCGCCCAGCGTTTACCGTTTCCTGGCGACAGGTCCTCCGTCCAGCAACTCGGGCCAGCGGACAAGACCCGGCGCCCCGCGAAGTGCGTCGGGACGGTCATCCCACGTTTGGGTGAACGGCATCGGGGTCGGAAGCCACAGGCACGCCCGCCTCTTGACATCCGCCTCCTAGAAGTCTACCCTAGCAAGCTAGGTGACTATGCGGCGATCCGATAACCTTCAAGGCACGCTCGAACTGCTCATTCTCAAATCCCTCGAACACCAGGCCAACCACGGATTCGGCATCACTCTGCACGTGCAGACGGTCTCCGACGGGCTGCTGCATGTGGAGGAAGGGTCGCTCTATCCGGCGCTCCATCGCATGGAGAAAGACAAGCTCATCAAGGGCGAATGGCGCGTGACGGAGAGCGGGCGCAAGGCGCGGCTCTATTCGCTCACGGCGGCCGGGCGGAAGCGGCTGGCGGAGGCCGAGAGCAGTTGGACGTCGGTGGCAAAGGGCGTCCGGAAACTGTTGAGGTTCGCATGACGACACCCTGGAAGTGGCTTCGGCGGCGGCGCGAACGCCAAGCCGAATGGCAAGACGAACTGGACTCGCATCTCGCCATGCGCGAAGAGTGGGACCGGGCGGCGGGGCTTCCGGCGGACCAGGCGCGCCTCGCCGCGCAGCGCCAGTTCGGGAACCGGCTGCTCACGCTGGAAGACGTCCGCGCGGTCCACGTGCGCCGGTGGCTGGACGATCTCGTGCAAGACGCCCGCCTGGCGGTGCGCGGCTTCCGTAAATCGCCCACGCTGGCGGTGGTGGCGTCGGCGACCATCGCCGTCGGAGTCGGCGCGTCGACGGCCATCTTCGGCGTGGTGGATCCGCTGCTGTTTCGCAGCCTGCCCTATCCCAACGACCATCAGCTGGTGTCCGTCGGGTACTTCGGACCGGTGGACAACAACGAATTCAACGTGGTCAGCAGCTACCTCGACTGGCGCCGGGAGAAGACCGTGTTTCAGGCCATGACGTCCATGCGGCCGGAATCGCAGTGCGACCTGCTGGCCGGCGAAACGCCGCTGCGGATCACCTGTCAATCGGTGGAGGCTAATTTCCTGCGGACGCTGGGGCTGACGCCCGCGATGGGGCGCGACTTCACGCGCGATGACGACCAGCCGCACGCGCCTCCGGTGGCGCTGATTTCGTTTGCCCTCTGGCAGAGCCGTTACGGCGGCGATGCGCGCGTGCTGGGCCGCAGCGTGACCGTGGACGAGCAACCGGTGAAAGTGGTCGGCGTCCTGCCCAAGGGATTCGAGATGCCGCAATTGGGCGAGGCGGACATTCTGACGCCGGAGCGTCTGGATGCCACCAGGCCGCGCGCGGCCAATTCCAGCGCACCTCTCCGCACGTTCGCGCGGTTGCGGGAGGGCGTTTCGATTGAGCAGGCCCGCGCCGCGATGTTGCCGCTGTTCCGCGAGACTCTGCAATTGGACGTACCCAAGGAGCTTCGCTCGGAGGCGCGCCTGGTGGTCCGCTCGCTACGCGACCGCCAGATCCACGAGGTGAAGCTGGCCTCCTGGATGCTATTCGGCGCGGTGCTGGCGCTGCTGTTGCTGGTGTGCGCCAACGTGGCTAATATTCTGCTGGCGCAGGCCGCGGCGCGGAGGCGGGAACTGGCGGTGCGCGCGGCCATCGGCGCGGGACGCGGCCGGCTGGTCCGCCAGATGCTCACCGAGAGCCTGGTGCTGGCGCTCGCGGGCGGCCTGGCCGGATGCGGCATCGCATGGGCGCTGATGCGCGCGCTGGTCGAGATGGCGCCCGACGGCTTGCTGCGCGCCGGCCGGACCGGCGTGGACGCGCGGGTGCTGCTGTTTGCGCTGGCGGCGTCGGTGGCGGCGGCTTTGCTGTTCGGAATGGCGCCAGCGCTGGAGCGTCCGCGGGCGGAGGCGCTGGCGGGCGCGCGCGTGGCCGGCACGGCGCGCACCCTGTTTCGCAGGCTGCTGGTGGCCGCGCAGGTGGCGATTTCGCTGGTGCTGCTGACCGGCGCATCGCTGTTCTTGCGGAGTTTCTGGAAACTGCAGAGCGAACCGCTGGGGTTCCGGACCGAACACGTGGTGACGGCGTCCTTCACCTTGCGCCAGCAGCGCTACCGGCCGCAGCAGGCGCAGTCGGCCTTCTTCCACGAATTGGAAGCGAGATTGAAGAGCATTCCCGGAGGCGGCACGTTCGCGTTGAGCGATTCGATTCCGCCGCGCGGGTCGATGGGACGGCCGTATTCCAATCTGCGGATCGCGGGACATCCGCCGGTGGCGGCGAATGGCGGCATGGTGGACTTCCGCTGGGTGACGCCGGGATATTTCCGCGTGATGGCCATTCCGATCGTGGCGGGGCGCGGGTTTGAAGAAGGCGAGCGGGCGTCGGGCGAGTCGCCGATCGTCCTCAGCGTTACGCTGGCGCGGCGATTGTTCGGCAACGAGAACCCGGTGGGGCAGCAGCTCGACCTCACCGCGGACGGCCATTGGCACCCCATCGTGGGAGTCGCCGCCGACACGCGCAACAGCGGTTTGACCGAGACGGACCCCGAGTATTACCGCCTGCGCATGGACAACTCGGCTCCTCCGCGGGCCGCCGTGGCGCTGTTCCGCACGTCACTGGCCCCGGCGACATTGGCGCGCTGGATCCGGAAAGAAGTGGCGGAGGTGGACCCGTCGCTGCCGGTGACCGTCGAGGCGATGGAGCAGCGCGTCGGCCGGTTCCGCGAACAGCCGCGATTCGTGGCCACGCTGGTGGCTTTGTTCGCCGCGTTTGGCGTGCTGCTGGCGGCGGTGGGGCTGTACGGCGTGCTGTCGTTCCTGGTGGCGCAGCAGACCCAGGAGATCGGGGTGCGCATGGCGCTGGGGGCGCGTCCGCGGGATATCGCGGCGCGGATTCAGGCGTACGCGGGAGTATGGACGGGCGTCGGCGTGGCGGCGGGCGCGGCGTGCTCGCTGGCAGTCACGCGGATGGCGAAGGGGCTGTTATTCGGCGTGACGCCGGGAGATCCGTTGTCGCTGCTGGCCGCGATCGCGGTGCTGGCGCTGACGGCCGTGGTGGCGGCGTGGATTCCATCGCGGCGTGCGGCTCGGGTGGACCCGATGGTGGCGCTCAGGTACGAGTGAAAAGGGTGTGACCCCCACCACGCTCAGGCCAGCGCCAGCAGCAACTCGCGGTAGCGGCGGCGGCTGACTTCCAGGCGCTGGCCGTTCTTCATGGCGACTTCGCCGGAGCCTCCGGGCAGCGGGAAGACTTCGGTGACGGCGTTGAGATTTATCAAAGCCGCGCGCGAGACGCGAAAGAAACGCGCCGGATCGACGCGCCGTTCCAGGTCGTTGAGCGTGGGGTCCATCCAATACTGAGCGGTGTCCCCGATCAGGCGCGTGACGCCGTTCTCGGAGACGAAATAGAGCACGCGGGATTCGGGGACCACGCCGTAGTGCGCGCCGTTGCGCACCAGGAAGCGGACGGGTGAAGCGGCCTGGCGGCGGACCGCGTGGTCGACGGCGGCGTCCTGGCTGCCGGGCGCGGGCAGGGCGCGGACACGGTCGAGCGCCTGTTCCAGGCGGACGCGGCTGATGGGCTTGAGCAGATAGTCCACGGCGTGGAGTTCGAAGGCGTCGACGGCGTACTGATCGAAGGCCGTGCAGAAGATGATGTGCGGGCGGGGATGCGGCAGGCAGGCGGCCACGTCGATACCGCTGGAGCCGGGCATCTGGATGTCGAGCAGCAGCACGTCGGGGCGAGCCGCGGTGGTCAGTTCCATGGCCCGCACGCCGGAATCGGCCTCGCCGGCCACTTCCACATCGGACTGCGACGCCAGCATCTGGCGCAGGCGCGCGCGCGCCGGCGCTTCATCGTCGACGATCAGAACCCGTATCACGAACCTCTCCTGCCACCGGCGCCAGCGGAACGCTCAGCCGCACGCGGGTGCCCTCCGGCCCGGAGTCCCATGCAAGACGGGCGGAATTGCCATAATAGCCCCGCAGACGCTCCACGACATTACGCAGTCCGTGGCTGGCTTCTCCGTTGGCGGACGCGTCGAGCGAGAAACCGGGCGGAAATCCAGGGCCGTTGTCACCGACTTCCACCACCAGGAGCTGGCCATCGAGCGATGCGCGCAGACCCACGCGGCCGGGGCCCTCCACGGCCGAGACGCCGTGTTTGACGGCGTTCTCGACGAGCGGCTGGATGCTCATGGCCGGAATGGGAATGAGCGCGGCGGCGGGCGAGACGTCGAACCAGAGCTGCAGCCGCTCGCCAAAGCGGGCCTGCTCCACTTGCAGGTAAGCGGCGACGAACTCGATTTCCTCGCGCAGTGGAACCCATTCTTTTTCGGACTTGCGCAGGGTGTAGCGGAAGACTCGGCCGAGGCGTTCAATGGTATCGTCGGCGAGTTGCGGCTGTTCCTGAATCAGGCCGGCGATAGCGTTCAGCGCATTGAAGAGGAAGTGCGGGTTAATCTGCGCGCGGAGGGCCTTCAATTCCGCCCGGCTGGCCAGCCAGCGAAGTTCCTGTTCGCGTTCCAGTTGGCGAAGGCGGTCCTGGCGGAAGCGGACGTTTTCGAGAACCACGCCGAGGGCGCTGGCGATGGATCCCAGACAACGGCGGTCGTCGCTCAGAAAGGGGATGCCGTTGGCGCGGGGAGAGAGGACGATGGAGCCGAGCGGCGACGCGCCGTTGGACAATTCGGCGCTGAGCGAGCCGCTCCCGGCGGCGGGCGAGGACCGCGCGGTTGCGAAGTCCACTTCCGCGGGCGCCTGGAAGATGTCGCGCAGGCTGGCGGCAGCCCGCTCGCGGAGATCGTCCTCGGCGGCGCTCACCTGGACCGCCTGCAGGAAGCGGCGTTCGGCGTCGGCGGTGGAATAGCGGCGGCGCAGGCATCCCCGGTCGACACCGCGTTCGACCAGGGCGTAGATCCAAGGTCCTACAAGCCAAAAAGGAAGCAGGAGCAAAGCGAGGATGGAGGGGTTCCAGTCCGTGCGGATCAGGAAGCGGCCGCCCACCGCGAACCACGCCGTCAGCATGACCAGGCCGACGAAGAAGAAGGCCCCTCGCTTGACCAGCAGGTCGAAGAAGACTAGGCGCTCGCGATAGTAAAGGCTGACGCAGAGGAACGCCAGGAGGAGGTAGTCGGGCAAGAGGCCGACGAAGGCTCCGGGTTGGGCCAGGCTCACGGCGGCGCTCGAAAGCATCATCAGCAGCAGAGCGCGGATCCAGTAGTGGTGGGCGCGCCCCGCGGCTGGAACGCGCCGCCGCGAAGAAATCTCGATGGCGATGCCCAGGATGCCGGTGGCGCAGAGCATGATGGCCGGAGCTTTGCGCAGCCAGGCGCCGGCCGGGAGGAGGAACAGCCCGGTCTCATCGAGTCCTTGGGCGGCGGAGAGGAGGATGGCCATGGCATAGACCGCGGCGAGGGTGTATCGCCAGGAGCGATCGCCGGGCGCGTTGATTTCGAAAATCAGGTGGAGCACGAGCGGCGGCAGCAGTCCGGCGGCGAGATGCCGCGCCACCACCAGCCAAAGCACCCACTCGGCCTCGAGCCGCTGCAACACCGGGGCCTGGAACAGGAGATTGATGAGGAAAGCCGCCGCGCAGGCCAGCGTAAAGAAGGGGAACACAGTGGGCTTGCGCGGCTTCGGCTCGGCCGGCCGGCGAAGCCGCTCAGTCCAATACGATATCGCCAGGACGGAGAATGTGAGTGTCCCGAAGGTGAAGACCACTAGCGACGCCAGGTAGAGCAGTTTGTCGGCTGTCATGGCTACTTCTCGATCGGCTTGCCGGTCACCTCCTTGAGAAGGCTGGTTATCGGTCCGACGTAGGCACTCTCCAGCAGTATCGCACCGCGTTTCCCATCCGGCATTTCATAAATGACGCCAAACCAGAAGTAGTCCGCGGACCCGGGCAGCAACCAGAATAGCGAAGGCGGCTTGGAAGGCAGAT
>Ga0326728_10011007_pt1 | contig 20870 bp, 18 predicted proteins | sample MB3enrmetagenome_FD_207602 | JGI IMG/M metagenome (GOLD analysis project Ga0326728, IMG submission 207602) | Lab enriched peat soil microbial communities from McLean, Ithaca, NY, United States - MB31MN | ecosystem: Environmental > Terrestrial > Soil > Wetlands > Peat | place: USA: New York... | reverse complement strand
GCTGGACAAGAAAGCAAAGACTACGGATTCCGATGCTTATTGGACGGGAAGCTATGACGGACTGCTCGACTACTGGGACGATACCTCCGACGAGACCACGGCCTTTGCACTCAAGCTGCTGGCGCTTGAGGATCGCTCGAGCGGCCTGCTGCCCAAGGCGGCTGTGTGGCTGGGCAGGCATCGCACCGGCGGCTATTGGGAATCGACCAAGCAGACGGCAATGGTGATCGAAGGGCTGACCGACTATCTGGCTCTCAGCGGAGAGTTAGCCAACTCCTCCGACGTGGAGGTGCAGGTAAACGGCGCCAGCGTGGGCAAGCGACACTTTGGCCCGGGCGACGGTTTTGCGGCGCCCTGGCGCATCAAGGTTCCAGCAGGCCAACTCGGCGGCGGCGGCCAGGTGACCATTCGCAAGAGCGGCAACGGCATAACTTATTGGTCGGCGGAGAACGCCTGGTACGCGGCGGATCGCAAGCTTTACCAGCAAGGCCAACTGGCGCTCAATATCACCCGCGACTACTACCTCCTCCAGAAGAATCAGCCCAAGCCCACCGATCCCATCACCTACGACCTGGCGCCGCTCAAAGGCCCGGTGCATGTGGGCGATATTGTGGCCGTGAGACTGGCGCTGAATGGAACAAGCTGGAAGTATCTGATGGCCGAAGACCCCATCCCCGCGGGAACGGAGTTCATCGATCGCACCGATCTCTACTCCATCAACAGCCGGCCGCCGTGGTGGGCCGACTGGTTCACTCGCCGCGAATTCCACGACGACCGCGCCGCCTTTTTCAACACCGAGTTCGACGGGCGGCGCGAGTACGTCTACCTGCTCAAGGTGGTCAATCCCGGTAAGTTCGTCATAAGTCCCGCGCAGGCCGGACCCATGTATCAATCGAACGTGGAAACTACCACCGATCCCGCAACCCTGGAGGTGCAGCCGTGAGTTTATTCAAAGATTTGTTTCGCCGTTTGCGCCTGGGTTGGCGCTGGGTTGCGGCCCAGTTTGTCGTTACCGGGCTGTTGCTCCTCGTGGGCATTGCGTGGACGCGGCTGCCCGACAAGCACGCCTGGCAGGTGGCGCTCAGCCTGCTTGTGCCCATCCTGCTGGCGATCTCGGCGCTGGAGCTGCAAGCCGGGACGGTGCGGAGCTTTGCGGACGACAATGGGAAGCGGGTCAAGCTGGTTTGGGGCGCGCTTTCGCTGCTGGTTTGGATTGCCCTGGGCGCAGCGGCATGGGCGGCGCTGGACTGGTGCGACGACCAGATTCCGCAATGGGCGGGTTACCTGAACTCGCAGGCCTCAGCGCATGCGCGGGCAAAGCTCTTCACTTATGAACACATCTATCTTTGGATAACTTATGTGGAGTGGGTCTTCCGCTGGGTGATAGTCCCGGCAAAGATCATTCCTTATGCGGTTGCCTCGGCGCAGTGGGGATGGCGGTTGCCGTGGCGGAGAGTCATTCGGCTGCTTTGGAACTGGCGCTGGTGGCTGGGCGTGCTGGCGGCGGCGCTGCTGGCCGTGGAGTTACCCAGCCGCTTCTTTGCCGCCGAGCCCAGCGGTTCGGTTCATGCGCAGATTTGGCACGTGGCGCTGAAGCTGATTGCGACTTACCTTCTGGCAGTGGGCAGTTGGGTTCTGCTGCTGGGCTGGGTTGCGGTACTTTTCGGCCGCCAGCAGCCACCGGAAGAGGTGCTGGTGGCGGTTCCTGCGCTGGTTGGCCCGCCGGACGAAGGCAAGCAGGCCTCGGTGAAACTTGACTTACCGGAGAGCAGTTAGCGCACTTTGCGGAACGCCGGAGCGCAGCCAGCCGACGACCTGCTCCCGGCCAAAGCGATCCAGTAGCTGCTGAGCGTACCAACCGGCGGCTTGGTGGGCGGCTTCCGACTCCGCTTCGCTGACGGCGCGGGCCAGCTTCTGGTCAATGAGTTCCAGAGTCAGTTTGTTTCCCACCCTTTCGCCAGAAATGCAAGACGCAGGTCCTTCGACTCGGTCGCCGCGGCGACCTCGCTCAGGATGACAGAAGGATGGGGCACCCAACTCTCGTGGCGCATCGCCGGACCAAGCCTCAACCAGCCCCTCGCGCAGCCAGAGCGGCGTTTGGGCGGAGGCCTGCTCCTCGACCAGGGCGTGCAGAAACTCGTGCCGCAGCGTGCCGGCGAGCAGCTTGCGCGCGGCCAGAATGCGCAGCGGTTGAACGGCAATGCGGTCGCCCTCGGTGAAGGCCGCCACCCAGCCGGGAGCCAGCGTTGCATTGCGAAAGGCGGGCGTGGAACGGTAGGCGCGGATCGAGATTGCGCCGCCGGGGCTGAGTCCGCTGCGGCCCTGGGCCTCGGCCAGAGCGCGCGCCAGGTCGGCGAGAAACGCGCCGTCCGCAGCCTCGCTCGTCTCCAGCGTGAAGCCTTGCCCGCTCAGGCTCTGCCAGGCCGCGCCGGTCGTCTCCTCTCCCAGAGTCGCGCCGGGGAAGTACTGGGCAAGAATCTCGCGGTAGCCGCGGCCCTCGCGCGCCATCTCCGCCGCACCGGCCTGGCAGAGGCCCACGCCGTGGCCGGAGCCGCGCCCATGAAAGAGAAAGCCATCGTCCTGAGCCGCAACTTCAAACCAGTTGCTGCGAATCCGGTTCCACCCCAGGGCGCGACCCACAGCCAGGCGAAAGCTCTCCGCCGGAATCTCCGCCGAGCCAACCAGCAGCGCGGTGGCGCGGCCTGACTCGCCCCGCTTGGAGACGGTCAGGCTCTTCCATCCGGGCGCGGCCAGCCCCGCGGCGGCCAGCGCCCGAGTCAGCTCCGCACGAGAGAGCGTCGCCGACCACTCACTCGATCCGGCGCGCTGGCAGTAGGTATCGGCGCGTGAAACCAGGTGCCCCAGCGCTCCGTCTGCCCACGCGGCGCGGCTTGGCCAAACCTCCCCGGCGGCCGCCGTCCGCCCACCGCAGTTCTGATGAAAGTACGCAGCGGCGCGGCTGCCGTGGAACCACAAAACCTCGCCGGCGGTGGCGAGAATTGCCGCATGGGCCTCGGGCGTCGAGCGCCAATGCAACCACTGGCAATGGGTCGAGTCGCACACGTCGAAGCTGGCGTGGCCGTGCGATGGTTGCAGCGCAAAGCTGCGCGCCACCACGGCCAGCGCCTTGCGGGATTCCGGCCCGTCCGCTGCGCCGCTCTCGGCGGCCACAACCAGCTCGACGTACCGCTCCACCGGCAGTGTGACGACCAAGCTGAGCGCGCCCGCGTGCGCCGTGATGCGCAGCGGGAAGGCCAGCGTCAGCGATTCCCCATGGGCGGCGAGGCGGTAACTGCCAGTGAGCAGCAGTTCGGTCGAAGAAATGGCGCGGCCGCCCTGCACCATCCAGGTGAGCTCTGCACCTTTTGCCCGTACCGTAATCGCCTTAAGCGGCCGCGCGGGGCAGGACGGGCAGAGGCGAAGCGTCGCTCCAGAAAGCGGCTCGACGGAGACTTCCTTATCGTGCCAAAGCGTCCAAAGGCCTACGCGGATGGTAGAGCGCGGCGCAGTCTGACCGGTCTGCCCCGCTCCGACAGTACTGGCCGCGGCCAGGCAGAGAACGGCTGCGGCCAGACGGATGAAGCGCGCGACCCCTTTCACGGCTTCCTCAGCGGCGAGAGCGCCAGCACGCTGGCCGCAACTTGAGCCGCATCCGAGCCGTGGCCCGCAGGCAGGTAGACGGCCACCACCACCCGCGGCGAATCGGCCGGTGCAAGGCCCACAAACCAGCCGTGGCTCGCGCCCCCGCTCTCCGGGCTGGCGGTGCCGGTTTTGCCCTCAATGGGCACCCCGCCCAGCGCCGCCGCGCCCGCCATGCCATAGCTGGCCGAGTCCGCCAGCCCCGCGCGCACGGTCCGCGCCGCCGCGGTCTCCGCGTGCGCTGCCAGCTCGATGGCCAGCGACCGGTAGGCCTCCGCCAGCTCCGGCAGCGTCACTCGAATTCCCTCCAAGCCCAGCGCGGCAAGCTGAACCTCTGTCCGGTTGCGCGGCTGGCGAAAGGCCGCCACGCTCTCTTGCGGCGCAAGGCCCGTCGCGGCCAGCAATCCCCGCTCGCTCAGCGCCCGGCGCAGCTCCTCCGGCTCCAAGGTTCCCGCCAGTTCGGCAAAGTACGAGTTGCACGACCAGGTGAGCGCCTGCTCCGCGTCCATGGGCTCAGCAGGCGGGTGGGAGCAGTTGAGCTGGTGGCTGCCAATCCGCAACTGGCGGCTGCACGCGACCCTGCGTTCCGCGCCCCAGCGGCCTGCCGCGAGCGCGAAGTACAGGATCAGCGGCTTCAGCGTCGAGCCCGGAGTGGCCAGCGTCCCTCCGGCCTCGGCAAGATGCGCCGAAGCCAGCACGCGGCCCGAGCCGATCTCCACCACCAGCACCCGCGCATCGGGCGCAGTGCTCTTGGCGTGGTTGACAGCGTGCTGCCAGTCCGCCGCGTGCGTCCGGCCCTGCGCCGGGCGGCTCGATTGCGCCCAACCGGCCGTTGCGGCGCATGCCAGACCAGCCAGCAGAATCCCCAACCCCGCTCGTTGAACCTTCAACCGAGTCAACTGTCGAGCCAACGGCCGCATACCTGAAGTATGAACCATCCAGCCGGAGCCAAAGCATAGCCGTCCGTAGTAGAGTGGGCGCATGAAATCTCCTGTAATCCAAGCCCGCAGGACGGTGTGCGCCGCGATCTGCCTTGCGCTGCGCCGCTGTTGCGCTGCCGGCGCAGCAATCGACGCCACCGCAAAAGGCCGACTCGATTCTGATTCTCAAGAAAGACCACTTGATGGAACTGCTGGCTGGGGGCAAGGTGATCCGCACTTATAAGGTGGCGCTGGGCCAGGGCGGCCTTGCGCCCAAGGAGCGGGAGGGCGTCGGACGCACGCCGGAGGGCCATTACGTGATCGATGCGCGCTACGCTGAGAGTCATTACCACAAGGCTCTGCACGTCTCCTATCCCAATGCGGAAGATCGCAAGCGGGCGGCCAAGCTGGGCGTCTCGCCCGGCGGGGCCATCATGATCCATGGCCTGCCCAACGGCAAGGGATGGGTGGGCGCGGCGCACCGGCTCTACGACTGGACGCTGGGCTGCATCGCCGTCACCGACGAGGAGATCGACGAGATATGGAACCTGGTCCCAGTTGGCACCCCCGTCGAGATCCGGCCGTAACCCATCGCCGAGCAGCGCAGTTCCCGGTCGCGCGCCGGGAACCGGGGAATCGGCCCTGAGCTTCAATTGCCGGGGCTTATCCCGCTTTGCGCAGGGCTTCGTGAATAATCATCTTCAGGTAGGTCTGGTAGCGCAGGCCGCGCTCGGCAGCCTGCACTCGAGCCTTGGCAATATCCTCGGGATCGAGACGGATGGTGGTCGTCGGAGTGGGTGTCGGAACCTTTTGCGGTTCTGGGAAGGGGATGCCCTTCTCGGCGAAGAGACGCCGGACGCCGCCGCGGCCCAGGCGGCCTTCCTTTGCGGCTTTCTCGAACTCAGCGGCGATCTTATCGTCATTCTCAAACCACCATTTGGCTTCTTCCGCCTCCGTGGCAAAGGCGGGAATCTTCAAATCGCTCATTGTTTCTGTAGCCGCAGCCTAAACAGCTTTGCGCAGGGCTTCGTGAATAATCATCTTCAAGTAGGTCTGATAGCGTAAGCCGTGTTCGGCAGCCTGCACTCGAGCCTTGGCAATATCCTCGGGGTCGAGGCGGATGGTGGTAGATGGCAAAGCTGCCCTTTTTGCGACTGTCCCGATGCCGATTCGGCCTTCGGCTGTGGCCTTCTTGAATTCATCGAGCAGTTCATCCTCGTGCGATTCCCACCACGCGGCTTCCTCGGCCTCACTCGCGAAACTCATTTGCTTGAGTTCTTCCAACATTGCCATTCCTCTTCAGCGATAAGAAGTACCGGCGATACTTCTTGTTTGCTGGCCAAGCTGTGATGATCCGGACTTTCTTGCCGACCGGTGTCGTAACGACAACCAGAATTCGTCCGGCATCCGTTTCACCGATCTGCACCGTCCGCTCCTCACCGTTGCGAAGGTACGATTCCAAATCCACCGGCCGGTTCAGGACAACCTGTTCGGCCTCTGCTGGCGAAATAACGTGTCGGGCAAGGTGACGGATGTTGTCTACGTTCCAATCGAATTGCAATGCTTCCATTTCTCCATCGCTTTCCTCCCGGTTGTCGCCAGCTTTGAAGATCTCCCACTCTCTTCCCTGGCCAATACCGTTATTGTAGCTACAATGCAGCTATTTTGCAACTACTGCCGCAGCTCCACCAGCGTCGCCCCCTGGCCGCCTTCGTTCTGCGGCGCTTCGGCCAGCGTGGCGACGTGCGGATGGCTCTTGAGGAACTCGCGCACGCCGCGGCGGAGGATGCCGGCGCCGTGGCCATGAATAACGCGGATGCGCGGCAGGCCGGCGAGGAAGGCGCGGTCGAGATACTTCTCCAGCTCCTCGGTGGCTTCATCCACGGTGCGGCCGATGAGGTTGATCTCCATGCGCATCTCGTCGGTATTGGCGCTGGTGACGGTGACGTGGACGTTCTTCTGCTGGCGGACGGCGTGGAGCGGAGATTCCTTCGCGGAATCTCCGCCAAAGCGCTGCGGTTCGCAGAGTTCGTCGCGCTTGACGCGCATCTTGATGGGGCCGAGCGCGACTTCAAAGATGTCCTTCTCGACCTCGCGCAGCACGATGGCGACCTTGTTCATCGACTTGATAAGGACCTGGTCGCCGGCGGCGATGTGCTTGAGAATGTGCGGCTGGGCGTTGGCGTCGCCTTGATCCGCGCCGGTGCGGTGGGCGACGACGGTCTGGTTGAAGCTCTCCTGAAACTCGCGGCGCAGGCGCAGGATGCGGCGCTCAGCCTCCTTGGAGAGCTTCTGCTGCGCGGCGCGATCCTCGATGGCGCGAACCGTCTCGCGCATCTGGAACTCGAAGTCCTTGAGCAGCGAGGCCAGCTTGGCTTCGAGGTCGCGGGTGCGGTTGCGCAGCTCGACGTCGCCCTCGCGCGCGAGCCGGGCCCGCTCCTGATTGAGTGCGTACTGCTCGGCGCGGGCGGCCTTGCGGTCTTCTTCCAGCTGCGTCAGCTCGTTGTGCAGGCGGTCGAGAAAGCGGGCGATATCCACCTGCTGCGAGCCCAGCCGCTGGCGGGCGGCGGCCACGATGCTCGAGTTCAGCCCCAGCCGCTCGGCGGTCTGGATGCCGGCCGATGCGCCGGGAACGCCGAGGCGAAGCTGATAGTTGGGCACGAGAGTCACCTCGTCCACGCCGGCCGCTGCGTTGACCACGCCGGGAGTGTTGGCGGCGTAGACCTTGAGCGAGGTGTGATGCGTGGATATGAGCGACCACGCGCCCGCCGTGAGGAAGTGGCTGGCAATGGCCACGGCCAGCGCGGAGCCTTCCTCGGGATCGGTGGAAGAGCCGAGCTCGTCGAGCAGCACCAGGGAGCGTGAGTCGGCTAGCCGCGAGAGGCGGTCGAGGTTGGTGATGTGCGCGGAAAAGGTGGAGAGCGCGGCCTCAATGGACTGCGCGTCGCCGATGTCGGCCAGAAACGCGGTAAAGACCGGAAAGCTGGCCGCCGTGGCGGGTACGGGCAATCCCGCTTGCGCCATCATGGCCAGCAGGGCGGTGGTCTTGAGCGCCACGGTCTTGCCGCCGGTGTTGGGGCCGCTGACGATCATCTGCCGCGCCTCGGCGGTCAGCTCCAGCGTGAGCGGAACCACCCCCGTATTGGGGCGGACGCCGGTCGCGCGCAGGCGCTTTTCGAGCAGCGGATGACGGGCGCCTTCGAGGCGGAGAAGGTCGGGCGCAACCGCCGGGGCCGCACAATCGTAATCGCGGGCAAAGCGGGCGCGGGCCTGCAGGCTGTCAACCAGCGCTAGGACACGCGCGCCTTCGACGAGGTCCTGGGTATAGCCGCCCACCAGGCGAGTGAGGGCCACAAAGATGCGATGAATCTCGGCCTGCTCCTCTTCGAGCAGCCGCACCAGCTCGTTGTTCTGCTCGATGGTTTCCAGCGGCTCCACGTAGACCGTTTGCCCCGAAGAGCTTGTGCCGTGGACCACGCCCGAGACGCGCCGCTTCAGCTCGACGCGGACGGGAATGACGAAGCGGTCGCCGCGGATGGTGATGAGCTCATCCTGGGTTGCGCCTTCCTGGGTGAGTTTGCGCAGCGCGGCGCGGAGGCTTTCTTCGATCAACCGCTGCTGCCGCTCCTGCTCACGCCGGATGCGGCCCAGCTCGGGCGAGGCACTGTCGGCCAGCGAGCCGTCGGGCTGAATGGTACGCTCGATGGATTCCGCCAACCACCCCAACGACGAAGACCTGTCGTTGGGGACCCCGGCCAGCGGACGCAGACTGGCGGTCAGCGCGCCCGTCAGCGCAGAGAGCCCCGGCAGCCTGCCGACCAGGCGCGCCGGAGGCGATTCGAGAAGAGATTGCCAGGAGGCCACATCGTTCGCCAGGCGGGCCACGGCTTGCAGCTCGCCGGCTTCGAGCGCCGCGCCGGGAATCTGCGCCTTTGCAGCCATTTGCGTGGGGTCGAAGAGGCCGCCGAGGGGGATGGAAACCTGCTCCTCCAGCATCAGGCGGACCTCGCCGGTGAGCTGGTGCTGGCGGCCGATCCACTCCTCGTCGGTGGAGGGCTTGAGATCCAGGATTGCGCCGCGGCCAACCGGCGAAGCGGCAAAGCCGGCGACAAGAGCTAGCAGCGGCTCCCACTCCAGAGCGGCAAAGTCGGCGTGCAAGACAGGCGAACCAATGGGATCGAGCAGCGGCATACCCAGAGACTATCTTAGCGGGCCGGGAAGATTCCCTTCGGGGCGAATCACCCGGCTGCGCCTTCGCCGCCGATATCTTCTTTATCCGGCGAGAATATCCCGCCTGCTAACATCACGATCGTGGCTGGAACGGCCAGCCACCACTGGCGCATCAGGTTCCCGGACACCCAAAGCCAAAAAAGCAGGAGTCCACCCCCTATCATCGCCAGGTACGCAAAGAACGTGATCCACCCGCTTTGATGCTCGATGTCCATGAATTTGTATCGTCTGCCTCTTGCCCCGCGTTTGCGTGGACTCTTGGCGCGTCTTCTCACTACTACGATCAGCGCGGCCATATAGGCTATTCCGGCTGGAACGAATATGAATAATTGGCGCACGGAAAGAGAAGCAACCCAAAAAAGATAGACAACGAATACCATCATCGCAAGTCTTTCGGTTACGTGCTCCACGAAATCTCGCACATCGGGTCTTTGTTTGAAATAGACGCTCCGGTCCGGCTTGTCGTCCATTCCCTTACGACTTTTTCTTTCGCCAGACACAATGCCACCTCGACTCAAGCAGTTTACCCTGATTGCATAAAATGAGTGTTGCAGGTGGGCAGCCGGGCTGTACGGAGGTAGATTCCACTTCCCACGAGGCCGCTGGATACCCCTCAAGGCCAGATTACGTGCTGCCTTCCCCGCCGTAGCCGGTCGCCGGCGTAGGCGTGAATACTACGCCCACCATCAGCAGCACGGCGGCTGGAGCTGTCACAAACCAGTAGCGAGCCAGAAGATGGTCATGCCAGAGATAGAGAAGAACCGCCCCGCTGGCCCAGGACGACACAATCGCGAAGAATGTGATCCAGCCGCTTTGGCGCTCAACATCCGGAAACCTGCCTTTCTTACGCGCGCGCCCGCCGCCCTTCTTCATTCGCTCTCTGCTGCGTTTTGCCACGCCCAGGAAGAATGCGAGAGCAGCCAGCACGCCGGCTGGAATGGCAATAAACCAGTAGCGCGCGACAAACTCAAACTTCCAGATAACCAAAACCATGATTCCCAAGCAGGTCAGATTGATTCCTGCTTGCTCCAGAAACTCGCCTGCGCTGCATCCTTCGTCATTTTCCATTCGCCGCCTCCTCCCTGCTGGCGCCAGTCTATCGAATTCAAGAGGCCGGCGGAGAGGGACTCAGTGCTGTGCTGGGCGCGGCAGCGGGAGCGCCGGGGGTACTTTCGCTCCCGCTGGAAGGCGCTTTTGTCTCAGACGGGGCAGCGCCCTTTCCAGATTCGGATGCTGCCACGGAGCCAGATTCCGACCCGGATTCAGCGGCGGGCGCGCTGCTCTTGGCGGCGTAGTCGTTCACATACCAGCCGGCGCCCTTGAAGTGAAGGCGCGGCGCGGTCAGCGGGCGCTCCAGCACGCCCTGGCACAGGGGGCAGACTCGTTCCGGCTCGGAGCTGAAGTTCTGGATCTTCTCAAAGCGGTGGCCGCACCGGGTGCAGCGATACGCATACAAAGGCAAAGCCATTCACCTCTTGCGGAAGAGATTACCCACTGTGCCTATTGTATCCGCAGGACGCCAAATGGCTGGAACACTGGGGGATCCGACCCTTTTCGGTCGCCGCGGCGACCGAAAAGGATGGGGCGCCCTGCGCTTCGGTGCTTCCCGCGCCAACCTCAATGCACGGCGATGAGAACCGATGCCGAGTGGTTCTCCCATTCCAGCGTGAGCTTGCCGGTGGTGCCGCCAAGGTCGGTGAGTGTGTACTTCAGATTCTCGACCAGGGCCAGTGGCTTGCTCATCTTCATCTTCGCGCGGCCAAGATCCTGGGCGGCGTCATGCGACAGGCCCCACTGGCCGGTCGCCTTGTTGACGATCAGAACCCAGTTGTCGGGGTCGGAGATATCGACAAAGAGGGTGTAGTCGCCCTTGGGAACGGAAAGGCCGCCGATGGCGAGATCCGCATCGGTGTGCAGGGCGGTGGCCTCATTGGCCCCGGCGCGCCAGACGGGATACGTGGGGTCGTGGCTGATAAGGCCGTCCTTGGTGAAGATGTGGCCTTCGCGGCCCCTGACCCTGGGCGAGCTGTAGGTGATGACAATGGCCTTGCCGGCGATGGTGGCCGACTCGGTGGCGGGCGGGCTCTTCGGCGGCCCTTGCTGGGCAAGCAAAGCAGTGGCGGCGATGAGAAGGCCAGTGCAGACTAAGAAACGCTTCATGGTAGTTTCTCCTGTGGGTAGATCGCTGGTTGTGGTTTGACTTCCTCGACGGGAAGATTGTCGCACCGCCAGCCCCAATTGGGGAAGCGGGGGCCTGGAATTGCCGCCAGGGATCCCGCCTCAAACAGCAGGGGCGATCCGGCTTCGCCCAATCCCGAGCGGCTCGAATCCCCGCCGGTGAACGAATGCGCGGATCGGCAGGCCGTTCAGAGGGGCCCGCGAGCCAGACCGCCGGACGGTGCGATATACTCCGTTACGCAGCAGAAAAATGGAGGTTTCACGATGGGTTCAAGTGCAATTCTGAAGTTGGCGGCGGCCGGGGCGCTGGCCGTGACCATGATGGCGGCGCCGGGGCGGATGATGGCGCAGGGAGGCGACACGGTGCTGAAGCCAGCGGACATGGAGAAGTTGCTGCCGGCCAAGGTCTACTATCGTGGGCAGTCAGCCTCCACGCAGATCAGGAACTCCGGGGGCGTGAAGTTCGCCGATGGGTTCTTTGTGCTGGCCACGCTGGTGGACACCAGCGGCTACGCCACCAATGTGCAGTCGAAGTACCAGGCCTACTTCATCGCCGAGGTTCCCATCAAGGTGGGCGGCGAGAACCTGGCGGCCGGCATCTATGGCGTGGGGTTCGTCGGCGACAAGTTTGTGGTCACCGATGTGGGCGCGCATGACCTGCTCACGGTGAACTCGGGCGAGGATGCCGGGATCAAGCGGCCCACCCCGCTGCAGGTGTTGGCCGACCCGGCCGGCGGCGGTTTCCGGCTCTACGCAGGGCGCCGCTTTGTGAGCTTCAGCCGCTAGTCGATCAGGGATCGGGGGTCAGGGATAAGGGGCCGCGAGGCGCGCGGGCCTTTGCCGCCCACGACTTGCCCCTGAACCTGCGATGATAGAAGCGAACGCCCGGAAGGCATCCTCGGCTCTGGGCAGTGTGGCCCAGGTGAAGCTCGCGATGCAGCGTGTTGCGCTGATCTATAACCCGGTTTCAGGACAATACTCGGCGCGGCGGGCGGCAGCCGTTCAGGATGCGCTGGCTGTGCTGCGCGGGGCGGGGGTCTCGGCCGAGGTTTTTGAGAGCGCCACGCCCGGAGGCGCAATGGCCCATGCGGAAGAGGCTATTCGCCAGGGCTGCGACACCGTTCTTGCCTGCGGCGGCGATGGCACCGTTCATGCCATCCTGCAGAGTCTGGTGGGCACGCCGATGGCGCTGGGCGTGATTCCCCTGGGCACCGCCAACGCTCTGGCCGCCGATCTGGGCCTTATTGGATCTCCCCAGAGGGTGGCGGAAGCGCTGCTGCGCGCGGTGCCGGTGCGCGTTCCGGTGGGCCGCATCCACTACCAGGACAGCGCCGGGAATTCCGTCTCACGCTACTTCATCGTCGCCGCTGGAATTGGCGCGGATGCGCAGCTCATGTACCGGATGGATGCGCGGCTGAAGCGGCGCTTTGGCTACGCCCTGTACATGGTAGAGGCCTTTCGCGTCTGGGCAACCAGCGCCTTTCCGCTCTTCGAGGCAACCTTCACCAGCAACGGAAGCGAGACGCCGCGCGTGGTGGAGGCATCCCAGTTGCTGGCGGTGCGGGTGCGTTCGTTTGGCGGGGTTCTGCGCGAACTGGCCCCCGGCGCCACCCTGCGCACCGGCAGCCTGCAACTGCTGGCGTTCAAAACGCGAAGCCGCTTCCGCTTCCTGCGCTTTCTGCTCGCGGTCCTCTTCAGGCGGCACACCTTCTCCGCCGAGATTGAACTGCTGGAGGTCTCCCAAGTGGAGTGCCGCGCGAGCAAGGGTTCCGCCGCCCGCCTCTTTGTGGAGGCGGACGGAGAAGTCCTGGGCACTTTGCCGGTGCACATCGATGTGGTGCCCCAGGCGCTGACCCTTCTGATTCCCCCCGACGCTCAGCCGTGATGGCTGGCCGGCCGGCCAGCCGGATGGATCGCCTATACCGGAAGGGCTCCGCTACTCGTGAGCGCCCCGCTTGCGCAGCATGTCGGCCCACTTGTGGTCGTCAATTCCGAGCGCGAAGGTCAAAGGCCTGTGCCCAGCCTGGTCCACGGCATTGACGTCGGCTCCCTTGTCGAGCAGCATCGGAACCATGCTCGTGTACTGCAGTTGGAGCGCGATGCCAAGGATCGTATCGCCATAGGCGTCGGCGGCGTTCACGTTCGCGCCATGGTCCAAGAGAAACTGCACATCGTCCTTCTGCTGCCGCATGACCGCCCAGAACAGCGGCGTGGCGCCGCTGGAGGCCTGGGCATTGACATCGGCGCCGTGGGCGACGAGCAACTCCACCATCTTTCTGTGATTGACCGAAAACATGGCCAGGTGGAGAGGCGTATAGCCGTTTTGCATGTCCCGTTGATCCACGCCATGGACCTTGAGCAGCACCACCGGGTCGGCATGGTCACTGGAATAGATCACCGTAAACAGGTTATCGGGAGTAAACGGTCCGTAATTGTTCCTGGCATTCACATCGGCGCCGGCGTCGATGAGGGCCTGCGCGACGGCCAGTTGGCCGTGAAGCGCAGCCACATGCAGCGCAGTATCGCCCATCTTGTCCTTGTCGGAAACCAGTTTGGGGTCGCTTTGCAGCAAGGCTTGCACCTTTTTCAGGTCGCCCTTCTGCGCCGCGTCCTGAATCGGGCCGCAGAAGGCGAGGCTGCTCCCGGCAAGCGCCAGGAGCGCGATGGTGGCGGGGCGAAAAACCTTGAAAGAGAAGAATTGGCCAAAGAATGAGTACAGCTTCATGGTTCCTCCAAAGAACCTTTCAGTTTATCCAATCCGGGCGGGGAAAGACAAAGCGAGGTTGGGCCGAGTTCCTTTCGCGGTACTCGCGCGCCGGCAGAGCCTGACGAAAAGGCTCTCCTCACTTCTTCAGCGGCTTGCGGGCGAAGTAGTAGAGCGAGAAGGCCAGCGCGGCGAAGGCCAGGACGGAGACGGCGTTGTTGTCATAGATGCTGAAGGCAATGCCGGGGATGAGCACGCGGCCGTGAACGGCGATGCCGGGAATGTGGAAGAACGTGTGGGGGAAGTTGAGGATGTTGCGGCTGCCGAAGTAGGTGGCTTCGACGGTCTTGAGGGCTACGCCGAGGAGGCCGACGATGCCGCCGGCGGCGATGAGCCCGGAGGCGAAGAGGGAGCCGGGGGAGATGTCGCCTTCCGAATCCGCCGCGCCGCCGGCCTTCTTGACGGCCTGATCGACGAGCCAGCGGATTACCCCGCCGCAGAAGATGGGCAGGGTGGTGCCGATGGGCAGGTAAGCGCCAACGGCGAAGGTGAGAGAGCGGACACCGAGCAACTCGACGGCAATGACCAGCGAGACGCCGAGCAGCACCAGGCCCCAAGGGAGCTTGCGGCTCAAGATTCCGTTGATGACGGTGGCCATGAGCTTGGCCTGCGGCGCGGGGGCGTTGGCGCTGCCGATTCCCTGAATCCAATGCACCTCAATGCGGCCCGTCGCCGGCGAGTAGAGGTATTTGCCGTCCTGCAACTCGCTGGAGCCGATGGCGTTGAGGACGGTGTACTCGGAGCTGTGGTGGAGAGTAGTCGTTGTATTGTCGGCGGCGACGACCTGGAACTGCTTAGTAAGGTTCCGGTTGTCCGATTGGATGGTGACGCCGGGATGAGCTGCGTTGATATCCCAGGGCTGGGCGGCGGCGTGAAACTCCTGCAAGCCGGTATTCATCACGTGGAGGGTCCAACCGATGACGATGGTGGAGACGACGACGCCGATCATGAGGGCGATCTGCTGGTAGCGCGGCGTTGCGCCGATGATATAGCCGGTTTTGAGATCCTGGGAGGTATCGCCGGAGTTGGACGCGGCGATGCAGACGACTCCGCCGATGGTGATGGCGAGCGCTCCGAAGGCGGGGCTGGTCCAGCCATTCACGAGAAAGATGGCGGAGGTGGCCATAAGCGTGGCGATGGTCATGCCGGAGACCGGGCTGGCTGAGGAACCGACCAGGCCGACGATGCGCGAACTGACGGTGACGAATAGGAATCCGAAGACGACCACCAACAGCGATGCGGCCAGGTTTGCGGCCCAGCCGACAAAGGCTCCAGGCACGGGCTTGAACTCAAGGAAGATGAACATGCAGGCAACGATGAGCAGCGAGCCGATGAGCACGACCCGCATGGAAAGATCGTCTTCCGTGCGGATGGGCTTGGCCTGTGCGGCCGCGGCGCCGGGGCGCATGGTCCTGAAGCCGGCGGTGAGGGCGCCGACGATGGTGGGCAGCGTCTTGAGCAGGGTGATCAGCCCGGCGGCGGCTACCGCGCCCGCGCCCATGGGCTTGATGTAGGCGGCCCAAAGGTCGTCGGGAGTCATTTCGGCAATGGGAACCTGGCCGGGGTAGACGGAGTGGCCGAGATCCTTGCCGAAGAAGTAAATCATGGGCATGACCACAAGCCATGAGAAGACGCCTCCGGCAAAGATGATGCCGGCGACCCTGGGACCGATGATGTAGCCGACGCCGAGGTATTCCGACGTGGCATCGGCATTGATGGACGCGCCCTTGAGGACGTGCTGGGGACCGAAGTCGGGCTGGTATTCCGGGGCGCCTGGCCAGGCTTTGAAGAGGTTCTTGTTTTGGAAGAGGGTGTAAAGGCTGCCCAGACCGAGGCCGAGGAAGACGCGGCTGGCGAAGGAGCCTCCGCGCTCGCCGGCGATGAGCACGTCGGCGCAGGCCGTGCCCTCAGGGTAAGGCAGGGCGCCGTGCTCCTGAACGATGAGCTGGCGGCGCAGGGGAATCATGAAGAGCACGCCCAGCCAGCCGCCGATGAGGGCGAGCATAAAGATGCGGGAGTATTCCAGGTCGAAGCCCAGAAAGACAAGGGCTGGCAGGGTGAAGATGACTCCCGAAGCGATGGACTGGCCGGCGTTGCCGGTGGTCTGGACGATGTTGTTCTCGAGGATGGAGGCGTCTGCGCTTATCCATCTCTTGAGCGCCGCGGGCATTGGGATCGACTGGACGAATCTACTCCTGCAAATCGCGGCGAACCACCTGAGAATGCTGATGGAGAGCACGGCGATGGGTATGGAGGCGGCTACCGTGAGGCCGGCGCGCAGGCCCACATAGACCGTGACGGCGCCAAAGACGATGCCGAAGAAACCACCGAGCAGAAGGGCGCGGAGGGTGAACTCCGGGCGGTTCTCGCCGGGCAATACAAAGGGCTGAAAGACGGGGGGCTGTGAGTCTGGCATTGATAGCCTCCGAGTGAGCGCAAGCGATGGTGCGCAACGTTCCCTGATGGGGGAGTGTAGCAGCGCGGGCGGGGAAGAGGACAGCCTGAGCATGCAACTCAGGCTGTCTTCACCCAAATCTGCCCATAATTCGAGGGTACCTGCAAGGCGATGGTTGCGCCGTCCGCGGCGGGTTGAACTTCAAGCGGGGTTGGGCGCAGCGTATCGTCCAGCATCTCGCGCCAGGTGCCCGCGGCCGGGAACGGCGCATTGACCTGGGTGGCCGCATCGGAGAAGTTCAGAATCACCAGCGCCCACGACTCGGGATTGGCGGCGTCGGCCACGGCGTGGCGCGAATAGATCAGCGCCTGCGTTCCCAGGAGCGACTGCTGCCAGTAATAGTAGGATGCGCGGCTGCGCAGCGCGCGCACGCTGCGGCGCAGATTGCCCAGGCGGCGGTAGAGACTTATCAGCTCAATTCCGAACTGATCGTAGAAGTAATCCCAGTGGATAACTCGCTCCAGATGGATCCTGTCGAGGCCGTTATCCGGCAGGGCGTAGTTATCGGCGAACTCCTGGCCCTGCCATAACATGGGAATGCCTTGCAGCGTGTAGAGGGCGATGGCGTGAGGCTGCAGCTTGTAGAAGCGGCTGCGGTCGCCCTCGGGGATGGGATCGCCGGGGTCGCTGCCGGAACTGGCAAAGACGATCAACTGGCTGTGATCGTGGGATTCGATGTACTGGAAGGGCGCAACCGGCATCTTGATGGCGTTGCCGGCGGCATCGACGGCGGCGGTGGTCGAGGGGAAGCCCATAAAGCTGGGGTCCAGTTGGTGGGCATAACTGTCCTGGGGAGCGACGCCCCCGGCCACGGATTCGGCAAGATAGAGCAGGCCGTTCTGCCACGCGCTATTGGTATAACTCTGGGAGAGCACGGTCTGCGCTTTGTCCAGGGCCTCGGCGCACTGCACGATGCGGCTGTAGCCGCCGGCGCCCTGGAAGCGCGGCAGGGTGAGGGAGTGGAGATAAGTCTGCTGAACCAATGTGCGATAGCCGGCATCCATGGGAGGGACGTAAAGGTCGGTAACTTCGTCGTAGCGGAATCCGTCGGCATGATACTCGTCGAGCCAGTGGCGGTTGGCATTGAGGAAGTAATCCAGAGTAAACGGAACGGTGAAATCGGGCTTGGGACCGAAGCCGTAGATATTCCATCCATCCATCATGGGATTGGGCGGGTTCGGCGCTCCCGCCGCGCCGGCCAGGCAGTTATAGACAGAGTAATACGCGAACATGGTATCGACGTGTTCGTAGACCACATCGAGGATGACGGCAATCCCACGCGCGTGCGCGGCGTTTATCAGGCGCTTCAGTCCTGCGCCGCCGCCGAAGCGCGCGGCGGGCGCGAAGTAGTGCAACGGGCCGTAGCCCCAGTCGAAGTCCAACTGCATGCTGGTTACAGGCATAAGTTCGATGCAGTTGACGCCCAGGCTGGCGAGGTAAGTCAGCCGGTCCGCGACTCCGTCGAAGGTATCGTTGAACTCCTCGACCTGTAACTCGTAGACCACCAGATCGTCCAGTTCCGGCGTCCTGTAGGCATCGTCGGTCCAGGCGAAGGGAAGCGGCGTGGGGTCGAGCGTGAAGGACGGCATGCGCCCGATCTCGGCTTCGCGCGCAAAGGGATCGACGATCCACGGCGAGATGCACTGGCGCGCGCCGCCGGGCGGGGTCCACCAGAGTTCGTAGCGGTAGAGGTACACTCCAGCCTGTCCCAGGTGCGAACCAGCGGCGGGATTGAGCACCACGGTAGCCGTCCACAGGTCGAGGGCGCTGCCCTGCTGCCATTTAAGCGGAAAGCTGGCGGCCGGAACGCTGGGGTCGAACTGGTCAGCGACGTGAATCACGCGCGCCACGACCTCGAAGTTGTCGCTGGAGTGAATGCCGGGAAGATAGATTCCGAAGCGAACGCTGAACAGTCCGCGCGGGGCAAGTTTAGGAAACGCTCCAACTTCATTCATATCGATCATGGGCCGCTCCTCGATGGTTGTGGATTGGGGGGATATACCCGCAAGCAACTCGGGTTGCCTGAGATTATGCACTGAGAACCGCCGCGGCGATGAGAAAACTTTGTGGATTCAATTGAGCGGCCGGCGAACCTGGCGGCGGGCTTGGCGAATGGGGCGGCGAGCGCGTAGGGTAGGTATGACCCTGGAATCGACGCCACCGGGGAGTCAGACTGCGATGACCAACCCAGCTCTTGCTTCCACGCCCGTCCAGCGGCTGCTGTCGTTGGATGTGCTGCGCGGCATCACCATGGCCTTCATGATCATGGTGAACAACAACGGAGGTCCCGGCTCGTGGGGCTTTATGCATCACGCCGCGTGGAACGGGCTGACTCCCGCCGACCTCGTCTTTCCCACATTTGTCTTTGTGGTTGGCGCTTCCATCGTATTTGCCTTCGATACGCGGATGGCTCGCGGCGCATCGCACGCCGAAATGGCATGGCACACGTTCAGGCGGGCGGGGATTCTGTTTCTGCTTGGGATAGTAGCCAACGGCTTTCCGTTCTTCAATCTCGTTCACCTGCGCATCTATGGCGTGCTGCAGCGGATCGCTTTCTGCTACTTGCTTGCGGGGCTCTTTTACCTTTGGGACAAGCGGGTCTGGACAAAGATTGCGGCGATCGGCGCGCTGCTGGTGGGCTACTGGGTGCTGCTGCGCTTGGTTCCTGTGCCGGGAGCAGGGATGCCGGCGCGGGATATTGCGTTCCTCGATCCGGATCAGAATCTTGTCGCATGGCTCGACCGGCAGATCTTCCCTTATCGCCTCTACGAGGACTTTACGACCCACAACCTACGCGACTCGGAGGGACTGCTCAGCAACCTGCCCGCTGTTGCCACTGTGCTGATTGGGTTGCTGGCGGGCTTATGGCTGCGGAGCGGAAGAGCGGCAAAGACAAAGACGTTCGGGCTGGTGCTGGGCGCGGTGACTTGCCTGGGCTCGGGCTACCTGTGGTCGGTGTGGTTTCCGCTGAACAAAAAGATGTGGACCAGTTCGTATGTTCTGGTGGCAGCAGGGTGGTCACTGGCGGTGCTTGCGCTGGTCTTTTGGGCTGTGGAACAGAAGGATTGGCGCAGGGGATGGACGTGGCCATGGCTCGTGTTCGGGTCGAACTCAATTGTGGCCTACATGTTTGGCGGTTTGTTCCCGGCTGCGCTACGGGCTGCTTACTCGCACGCAATTGGAAAACCCCAGGGCCAGCCGACTCATGCAGTCGGAAACATGTTTTCTGGCATTCCATATCCAGGCTTGGCGGCGTTTGCCTACTCGGTTTCGTGCACCGCTGTGTGTTTTATTCCAGTGTGGGCGCTTTATCGCAAGAAGATATTCGTGAAGGTGTGAGGGGATGTGTCGGGCGGGGCCGGTTCGAGAGCCTATCCGTTCATCGCAGCCGATTCTACCGGCCGGAAAAGCCACATGAGCAGCAGCGAGAAGAGCAGGCCGCTCACCGTGAACTTGAGCCAGATAGGGGCTTGCGAGGGGGAGAAGAAGCCCTCCAGGCAGCCGGCGACAATCAGCAAGGGAATGATGCCGGAGACCAGGCGCGTGGCCTCGATGCCGCCGCGTGCCACCGAGTCGCGCCAGCGCAGGGCGCCGGGGAAGAGCATGGCGTGGCCCAGGCGGAAGCCGGCCGCGCCGGCGATAACGATGGAAGGCAGCTCCAGCGCGCCGTGAGGCGCAACGAAGCTCCACAGGGGCAGCGACATGCCATATTGGCGGCAGGCCGCGGCGACCACGCCCAGCATCAAGCCGTTGACAGCGAGATAGAAGAAGGTTCCCAGCCCGAAGACGATGCCGCTGGCGAAGACTACAAAGCTCACCGCAAGGTTGTTGGTCATGATGGCGCTGGTGGCCAGGGGCGCGACGGTGACCACGGATTCGGTCCACATGTGGTGCCTCTCCATGGTTGCGATCATCTTGGCGCTCACAAACATGCGCATAAACTCGGGATGGACGCTGGTGATGGCCGCGCCCAGCAATCCCCAGCCCACGGAAACCGCGAGCGAAGCCAGCACGAAGCGGATCTGCCGCTGGAAGATGGCTGGATATTCGTCCCTCAGAAAGCGAACGAGCGTGAAAAGATTCGTCTTGCGGCCGGAATAGATGATATGGTGGGCGCGAGCCAATAGGTGATTCACATGCTGCGCGTAAGTGCGGGCGGTCGAGTCTTGGCGGAGCACGGAAAGGTCGGCGGCCACCTGCCGGTAAAGCAAGGCCATCTCCTGCAGCTCCGCGCGGGTGAGCTGGCCCAGACCGCTGGCGTCGGATTGGGTCAGCAGGGACGCCAGCCGGTCCCAGTGAGGGCGCCGCTTGAGAATCCACTGGTTTGATAGGATTTGCTCCATGGACCCGACTTCTGATCAGCTTAACATCGACACCCCGGAGCTGGTGGACATTGAGATGCCCCTGGCGGGCATCGGCAGCCGCTTTATCGCGCTGCTGGTGGATTATCTGATCTGGGGCGCGGGGCTGCTGGTGCTTACCCTGTTGTTTTCGCTCTTCATGCCCGGCCTCAAGGCATCCTCCAAGCTCTCGGCGCAGTGGGCCACGGCGATCGGCATCTTCATTGTCTTCCTGCTTCAGTGGGGCTACTTCACGCTCTTTGAGGCATTCTGGAACGGACGCACTCCGGGCAAGCGGGTGGCCAGGATTCGCGTCATTCAGCGCTCGGGTAGGGCCATCGGCC
>Ga0326728_10011006_pt1 | contig 20870 bp, 17 predicted proteins | sample MB3enrmetagenome_FD_207602 | JGI IMG/M metagenome (GOLD analysis project Ga0326728, IMG submission 207602) | Lab enriched peat soil microbial communities from McLean, Ithaca, NY, United States - MB31MN | ecosystem: Environmental > Terrestrial > Soil > Wetlands > Peat | place: USA: New York... | reverse complement strand
GAACGAATGTACCGATTTTGCTTTGTGGTGAGGGCGGCACGGGCAAGGAAGCGCTGGCACGATGGATCCATGTGAATTCGGAGTACGCCTCCGGAGAGTTCGTTAAAGTTAGCTGTGCAGCGATTCCGGGGACGCTGCTAGAGAGCGAGTTGTTCGGATACGAGCAGGGCGCCTTTGCCGGGGCAAATGTTGCGAAACCCGGGCGAGTGGAAATGGCGCATCGCGGCACTTTGTTTCTGGATGAGATTGCGGATCTGGATCTGCATCTTCAGAGCAAACTTTTGCAATTCCTGCAAGACGGCACATTCTCGCGTATCGGGGATCACTCCGAACGGCGGATTGATGCGCGCGTCATCTGCGCAACACACAAGGATCTGGATCTGGAAACGGAAACCGGGAGATTCCGGCAAGACTTGTTTTACCGCATACATGGGTTTCGCTTGAAGGTGCCGACGTTGCGCGAGAGGCGCGAAGACATTCCGGCGCTGGCCGAGTTCTTTAGGGCCCATTTTGAAAAGCAGTTTGGGACAAAGACGGACACGTTCCCTCCGGAGATGCTCCAATACCTCCAAAATCTGAATTGGCCGGGGAACCTCAGAGAACTTTCTAATGGCGTTGCGCGGTACGTGCTGATCGGACCCGAGGCTGCGATTTATCAGGAGCACGCTCTGAAAAAACACAAGGCGGTGCGGTCCGCCGAGTGCAATGGAACACCCGTGGCTTTAAAGCGATTGGCGAAAGACGCCATTCGAGAGATGGAGCGCAACGTCATTCTGGAAACGCTCCGAGTGAATCATTGGAACCGCCGAAAGACGGCGCAGGCGCTGAAGATCAGCTACCGCGCGCTGATCTACAAGATCCACGATGCGGGACTGATGACCAGAAAGGCCGTGCAGCGCGGGGAGCGGGCAGCAAGCCTGGCGAGCGAATCGATGCCGAAATACGCGACAGATTAGTTGGGTGGCCTGCGCTTGGGGACATCGGCCTGGCTGAGTTGTCAAGTTCATCCAAGACCGGGGGCTGGCCGGTAGTAGGGGTTTCCGCAGCGCAATCTTCAAATTAATAAGCGCTAGAGTTGTTCGCGGCGCGTCAAACTTCAGCACAAGTGTACGAACAGTGTCCGTGAAGTGATTAGCAAAGCGACGGCGCAGTCCGTGCCACGACGGATCATAAACACTGTAGTATCATTAAGTTGCTGCTACTTCGATTTACTTCTGAAGCAGGCATCTACAAAGCGCGGGATACGAATTCCTCAGGGGTAAGGTCTGGTCCAGATGTAAGGATGGTCCCCCGTACAGTACTTGCGACTGTCCCGAAATTGGTCCTCTCACCAGTAGGCTGCCGAGTACCATTACCTATACCTTCGTAGCTGGATGCAGCTATGGAGGGGTGGGCTATGGCGAGCACATGGGTGGAGGCGGCGGGGACGCGGATCGAAAGACGGCGCGCCGCACACAAGAATTGGAAACGAGAAACCTCCCTCCTGCTTGTTGCAGCAATTCTTCCTTTGGCGTCGTTAAGTGGATGCGCGGGTGTAGTGAGTGCCTCAAAGACACAGCCGGTATCCCAAGCGTCTTTTCAAATCACACCAGCAACCATCAGTTTTGGCAAAGTGCCAATAGGCAAGCCAACTTCGCAGAGCCTCTCGGTCTCCAATACCGGGAATATCGCGGTCAACATCACGCAAGCGACTATCTCCAATTCTCAGTTCAGCCTTTCCGGAATGACCATGCCGATGGCACTTGCCACTGGGCAGGGCGGCAATTTTTCTGTCTCGGTTAATCCGACAAGCGCTGCGGCTATCACGGGAACGCTGACAGTGCAGGGTGATGGCGGGAGTTCGCCGGTAGTAGTAAATCTCTCCGCGACGGGCGTGACTCCGGCGCCGCAGTTGAGCTTGAGCACAAGTGCGGTGAACTTTGGAAGCGTTTCTGTCGGCTCGACGGGGAGCTCGAGCCTGACCATTTCGAATTTGGGAACAGCAAATTTGACGATTTCCCTCCTGACACTTTCGGGAGCGGACTTTGGGATCAGCGGCATTACCACGCCTGCGACCATCAGTGCCGGGCAGAACGCTCCGGTGACCTTGACGTTCGCGCCGACGCTAGCCGGAGCGGTGTCTGGAAGCCTGACGATCACAAGCAACGACCCAACCACCCCGACGGCGGTGGTCAGCTTGACGGGGACCGGTTCGTCCACGGCTGTAGGTCAGCTAAGCGCCAATCCGGCCAGCGTGAATTTTGGGAGCGTTTCTACCGGCAGCAGCGCCAGCCAGTTGATCACGCTGACAAACACTGGAAATGCCGCTGCGAATATTTCGAGCATTACCGCGAGCGGGACCGGGTATAGCTTGACCGGCGTGAGCACACCGGCAGCGGTCGCGCCTTCCCAAACTTTGAGCTTCACGGCGAGCTTCACGCCCACGGCAGTCGGGAATGCCACGGGCACAGTGACAGTAACCAGCAACGCAAGCGGCTCTCCATTGACGATTAGTTTGAGTGGCGCTGGTATACAGGCGGGATTGAGCGTCACGCCGTCCACTTTCAATTTTGGAAGCGTCGTGGATGGACAGACGAAGACACAGGCACTTACGTTGACGAATACCGGCACAGCAACGCTTACAATCTCAAGTGTCACGGTAAGTGGCACCGGCTACAGTATCAGTGGGTTGACCACACCGGCGACACTTACGGCGGGACAGAGCACCACCGTGACAGCAGAATTCTCACCTACCACGGCGGGATCACTGCCAGGAACGGTGAGCATTGCGAGCAATGCGCCCGGGTCACCCGCGACGGTTTCCTTGACCGGTACGGGGGTGGCCGCCACAGTCACGATGACCCTGAGCCCATCGAGTGTGGCCTTCGGGAGCGTGAATGTAGGCAGCTCCGGTGCGCAGAGTGTCAGTATCACGAACACGGGGAACACCAGCCTAACGATTTCCCAAGTTACGGTGAGTGCAAAGGACGTGAGCGTCTCTGGGATCACCATCCCCGTGACATTGACGCCTTCCCAACCCGCGTCGATGACCTTGAGTTTCAGTCCGACTGCCAGCGAGAACGTTAGCGGAAACGTGACTGTCTCGAATACACTAGGAGCAAGCGCCGTCATTCCTGTCACCGGGACTGGAGTGCAGGCGGCGTTGAGCATTACGCCATCCAGCTTCAGCTTCGGCAATGTCGCAGTGGGAACGACCGATTCCCAGACCATCCAACTCAGCAATACGGGCACGGCTGCATTGACGGTTTCCCAGGTCAGCGTGACAGGGAGCGCATTCAGCACCAGCGGATTGACCCTGCCGCTCACGTTGACCCCGGCGCAAGCTAGTACGTTCAATGCGCAGTTCTCCCCGACATCGACAGGCGGCGCGAGCGGGAGCCTGACCATCACGAGCAGCGCTCCTGGATCGCCAGCGACGGTGGCCCTGACTGGCACCGGGGTGGCCGCAACGCTCACCCTCAGCCTCAGCTCGAACAGTCTTGGCTTCGGAAACGTGAACACGGGCACTTCGTCCACGCAAACTGAGACGATCACAAACACCGGCAACACGAGTGCACAGATCACGCAGATCAGCGTTTCCGGTAGCGGTTACAGTCTCAGTGGAGCGGGAACACCCGTGGGATTGTCGGCGGGGCAAACGCTCACCTTTAGCGTCATCTTTAGCCCGACGAGTGCAGGGAGCGCGCCTGGAACGGTCACCGTAACCAGCAATGCGACTGGATCGCCCGCCACTATATCGTTGTCAGGGACCGGCGTGACCCCCACGTCGTATTCCGTCGCACTGACGTGGGATGCGAGCACCTCGACCGTGGTGGGTTACTATGTGTATCGCAGCACGACGAGTGGGACTGGATACGCGAAGCTCAACGCATCCTCGGCCGCCACCGGCTTGACTTATTCCGACACGACCGTGCAGGACGGGACGACCTACTACTACGTCACGACGGCCGTGAATTCTAGCGGCACGGAAAGCTCGTATTCTAACCAAGCCCAAGCCATCATTCCCTGAGTTCTAGGACAGAACAACTTCATTTCTCAGCAGGCGTCCCTGCCGGGAGAGATGGCGGCGTGGTGAAGGCCCGTCTCCAATTGGCATAGGCCCAGACCAGAACTTGCGCCAGCACCGCACCCAGCGCGTCGATCGCGACGTCCCGGGCGCTGGCTTGACGAACGGGTACGAAGGACTGGTGCCACTCATCCAGGCCAGCGTAGGTGACTGCAATCGCCAGAGTGGCCAAGGCCCAGCGGAAGCGCCAGCCAGAACGACCTCCGCGAATTCCATGGAAGACGGTGATGCTGAATAAGCCAAATTCAGTGACGTGTGCCAATTTGCGGATCCCCACATGCATAAGGCGCAGCATGCGGGGTGTTGCTGCAGGAAAAAACCAATGGAGCAGAGGGATGATCACCCGGGCGGTTTCCTCACCGCTGAAATAATGCGTGGAAAAGAGCGAAATCAGAATGGCAATGCAGATTGCCGGGATCCAGTGTTTTAGATCAGATAGCATGGTGAAGATTGTAATCGCTTCTCCATCGTGATCCTAACTAGGACATTCTTAAGCAAGTTTTCCCGCCTGACGAAGGTCCTCCAGATAGACAGCCAGCGCGTCCTTCCAGTTTCGCAAATGAATGCCGCGGGCATGAAGGCCCGCGGGTGACAGGATGGAGAAGAGGGGGCGCTGGGCGAGGCGGCTGGCTTCCGCGGTGGTGATGGGCAAAACTCGGACCGAATCGCGGCCTGCCTGACGAAGGACTTCGGCGGCAAATTCCATCCAGGAGCAAGATCCGGAATTGGTGATATGGAAGATGCCGCGGGCATCAGCGCGAACGAGAGTGAAGATCGCGGAGGCCAGATCGCGCGTGAACGTGGGTGAACCGACCTGGTCGGCAACCACCTTGAGTTCGGTTCGTGTCGTGGAGGCCTGAAGAATTTTCTCCGGGAAGCTCGCGCCGAGGGCTCCGAAAAGCCAGGCGGTCCGGCCGATACACCACTGTTCCGCGTATTTTTGTATGGCGGCTTCGCCGGCGGCTTTAGACACGCCATACACATTTATAGGATGAACGGGGTCGGAAATTTCATAAGGGCGGGAGGCGGTGCCGTCGAAAACGTAGTCCGTGCTGATATAGAAGAGACGAGCGCCGAATTCGCGCGCGGCACGGGCGACGTTTTCCGTTCCCGTGGCGTTGACAGCGTGGGCAAGCTCCGGGTTCCTCTCGGCGCCGTCCACATCAGTATAGGCAGCGGTCAAAATGATCCAATCCGGTTTTGCGCAGGCGAGCAGTTGGCGGACCTGTTCCAGGTTGCGGATGTCCGCCTCCTGCACGTCCGCCGCGATAAGCTCGTCGTCCGGCCATTGTCGAAGGATGTCGCGGCCGAGCATGCCGTTGGCACCGATGATGAGAACACGCATGAAGGTTCCTCGAAGTCGATAATTCGAATGCGGGTTGAGCCCTCAGCCGCCGGTTAATTCATTCAGCGCTTGACGGGCTTGGCCGGCCATGGCCGAGTCGGGGCCAAGAGTGATGGCCTTTTCGAATTCCACTTTTGCGCGAGTGGTGTCGTTGAGCTTCTTGTAGGTCAAGCCCAGGTGGTAGCGATAGGTCTGGTTGTTCGGCACTTTCTTGACGGCTTCCTCGAACAGCGGTGCGGCGACCGAATACGCGGCGTTGTGATAGTAGGCCCAGCCCAGGGTATCGGCTGCATTCGGGAGATTTGGCAAGCCGCGGCGAGCCGTCTGGGCAAGGGTCAGCGCGACGTTCACGCTTCCCCCGTGTTCAAGCATGACGTAGGCCAGATTGTTCGCGGCAAGCGCATCCTCTGGCTGGATAGCCAAGGCCTTTTCATAAAAGGTCTGTGCTCCCTGCCAGTCTCCCTTGGACTCAAGAAGGGACCCGAGGGAGAGGTAAATGGAGATATTCGTCGGGGCGGCAATCAAGGCCTGGCGATAGTTCGCGATGGCTTGATCGATCTCACCCGCGGAGGACTCGATTCTAGCGAGCAAAATGAGAGCCGGCACGTTCTGCTTGTCGAGCTCCAAAGCACGCTTGAAGGAAGCGGCAGCCTCCGCAGGCTGTTTGTCTTCCAGGAGGGCTTCCCCTTGAAGAAGATGCAGCCCGACATTGCCCGGGTCATGTTCAATTTTTCCCTGAAGAATGCCAAGCGCAACTGCAGGCTTGTTCTTACGGAAATAAAGCTCAACAAGTCCCTCAACAGCATCAAGGGAATTGGGATCCCGACTCAGCCCTTCGCGGTACATTTTTTCGGCATCGTCCAAGCGCTTCTGCGACGCGCGGAGCTGACCAAACTTGACGTAGCCCAGCGCGCTCTGAGGTGCCATCTGTATGAGGTGGTTGAGATCTGCTTCTGCGGCCGAGGTGTCCCCCTGGTTGATGCGGGCCGTGGCGTGGAGGAGATACCCCTCGGGATTACGCGGAGCTATAGTTTTCAGTTGTTCTCCGTAGGTTTCGAGCGTCCGCCAATCTCCCCGGTGGATGGCGCTAGCGGCGAGCGCCTTCCAGGCTTCCACCAGATTTGGTCGTAGGAGAGCGGCTTCGTGAAACTCGCTCTCGGCCTGCGCGGAATTGCCTTTTAGGCGGTAGGCAAGGCCGAGTTGATAGTGCCCCATAGCATTATCTGGCGCGCTCTTAAGGGCCTGTTGAAGGGTTTGAATGCTCTCGTCGATCTTCACCTGCTGCAGTTGAAGCTGCGCTTTAAGCACTAAGGCCTCAGGATCCCGCGGAGATTTTTTGACGATTTCATCGAGTAGAGGCTTGGCTTCATCCAACTTGTGGCTCAGCAGAAGAAGCTGGACATAAAGCTTGAAAACCTGGACATCATCAGGATGCTCGATGTGGAGGGATCGGAATTCCTCGAGCGCCTTGGGGGTCTCTCCACGAGCGATATAGTATTCGCCGAGAAGTTGGTAGGCGGTGCGATCGTCCTTGAGTTGTTGCTTGGCCTCGGTGAGGGTACTTTCCGCAAGCGCGTCCTGGCCTTGATCCAGGTACAAGCGTGCGAGGGTAGCTCGCAGCAAACTGTTTTTTGGTGCAATTCGGATGGCGGCTTTATATTCTTCTTCCGCATCCCCCCAGTGCTTTTGCTGGCGATAGTAATTCCCGAGTGTCATGGGAGGGAAAATGGAAGTTGGCTCGAGGGACTCAGCCTTTTTCAGAGCGGCTTCGGCATTTTCGTACTGCTTGGCTCTGAGCTGAATGTTCCCCAGATTGAGGTAGGGCGAAGATCGATCTGGAGCCATCTGGACAGCCTCTTGCGCTTCCTGAAGGGCTTCTTTGATGTTTCCAAGAACGGCGTCGGCACTAGATAGGAGCACTTGGGCATCCGTGTATCGTGGATTGCTGTGCAGAACCAGAAGTGCACGATCCTTGGCCTCTTGCCCCTTGCCAGCGGCCAGCAGAATCTGACCGAGTTCGGTTTGCGTCTGCCAGTTCTCAGGCTCAAGTTCAACAGTTCTCAATAGCTCATGGTAGGCCGACGCCCAACTGCCCTGTTTTAGATAACATTCCGCCAGTTTATGGTGAGCTTCAGCGAATCGCGGATCGATCTGCAGAGCCTGGCCGTAGAAGATAATCGCTTCGGGATACTTGCCCTGGTCGAAGTTATGATTCCCTTGCTCGAGGAACTTATGTTTGCGAACGCTTGGGTTGCGATTGCAACCAACCCCAAAACAAAAAAGGGTGAGCAAAAATCCCAGTGCGAACAACCAAGAATGCTTACGCGCCATCTCGCCTCGAAATCGGGGGTGGTTCCAGAACTACATTATTCTCCACACTCTAGCCATATTGCAATTTCCTGTCCGAGATTCTGAGCGACTGATACATTCCCAAGGTCGATTTAACTACTTTAGAAACAATAAGTTGTCGTCTAGTGAATGCTGAGGGGCCGAGCGAACTCGCCATTGGCCGAAGGGAATCTGAGCCCCCAGCCCTAGAAATAGGGTAATTTTAGGGATAATGTGGACAGAATAGTTCCACCGCTCCGTCCCGGCATGGGGAGGGAGGCAACATGGTACCAAGATGAGTCAGAGGGATCTTCTCTAAGGTATTGAACATACAATGGTTAATAATCCCATTCGGAGAAGGAACCAGGGTCAGCAGTGGTATTGACCGTGCATTAAAGGGGCCAGTATGGTGTGGCGACTGCGCGAAGGAAGCTGCTTAGTGCGCCGCCCAGAAGATTGGATCCTTCTCAGGGAGCACCGGCTTAGGCCTAGAGAACCGGAACGAGGTTGCGCATGGTGAAGAACGGCCAAATCGCATTGGCGGACGTGAAGAGAGTACTACGACGGTATTGGTGGATTGTGCCGATTGCTGTGCTCGGCTGTGGCGCACTCGCACTCGCAGCCGCGTTTGTCCTTCCGAAAAAATTTACGTCGACTACGCTCGTCCTTGTCGACCAACCAACCGTACCCGCGGAATATGTCAGGCCCGTCATCACGGAAGATTTGAATCATCGATTGTCTTCGATGCAAGAACAGATCCTGAGTCGTACACGCTTGCAGCCGATCATTGACAAATTTGGTTTGTACGCCGGCGATCGCGGCAAAGTCCACATGGACGACTTACTGGACCGGCTTCGAGCAGCCGTACAGGTGGAGCCGATGACACCGATGCCGGGGACACAGAATCGTCAGTTGCCCGGTTTTTATGTCAAGGTTACCTTCCCGAATCCCCAGATCGCTCAGCAGATTTGCACCGAAATTACCTCCATGTTCATGGAGCAAAATGCCCGGGATCGAGAAGGGCAAGCGACGCGCACCACCTCTTTCCTCAGTTCCCAACTGGATGAAGCTAAGGCCAAGCTTGATGAACAAGATGCAACGTTGGCGCAATTCAAGCGACAGCATACAGGGGAGTTGCCCGAGGAATCCCAAGCGAATCTGAGTCTGCTCACGGGCCTGAACACGCAACTTGAAGCCAACACGCAGCAGTTGAGCCACGCGCAGCAGGAAAAAACTTACACGGAGACTCTGCTCAGCCAGCAATTAGCAAACTGGAAGGCTACACTGACAGGGCAAAACCCTGTCACGGTGGATCAGCAAATCGCTAGTTTGCAAGAACAACTCGCGGCGATGGAGGCTCGCTACACCACACAGCACCCAGACGTGATCAAACTCAAGAACAACATTGAGGAACTGCAGGAACGCAACGCGGACCCATCGCGTGCTCCCGCAGTTTTGAACCCTTCCCTACCAGCCACCGAGCCCGCGCACATTCAAGAGCTGCGCGCCCGGTTGCGGCAGGCGGATTTGCTCATAGCGGATCTGACCAAAAGGCAAGGCCAGATCCAGGAAGAAATCCAGGTGATTCAGGCGCGTGTCCAGGCGACTCCGGTCGTCGAGCAACAGTTCAAGGAAATCACGCGGAACTACCAGACGGCCCTTGATTTCTACAATGAGCTCCTCAAAAAGCGGGATAACTCTGCGATGGCGACCGACCTCGAACACCAGCAGGAATCCGAGCAGTTCCGTGTGCTCGATCCGCCGAGCTTGCCTTCCGAGCCCTCGTTTCCAAAGAAGCCGTTGTTTGCTGGAGGAGGCCTCGGGGCTGGATTGGCCCTAAGCCTTGCCCTTCTCTACCTCCTAGCGATGAGCGACAAATCTATGCATACGGAAAGAGATGTCGAGCTGGCCCTGAAACTCCCTGTGCTTGCTCTTGTACCCTCGTTGGAACTGGCCGGAACAGGTGCGACTCGATCCCGCGCTCGAGATCTACATGACGCGATGAACTCGGATATCTAAGGAACTGCAGGCCCTGAGTAGATTGAAAGGAAACGATGAGCCGGATTCATGATGCATTAAAGAAGGCGACCGAGGAGCGATCCTCACAAAGGGGCACGAGCGTGGACGCAATTTTGGCAGAGGTAGCAGCCAAGGGGACCGATACTGCCCGGTTCTCTACGCAACTCGTGGAGTCTGCGGTGCGTGAGAAGGTGGACGTGCAAGATCCTTCCGTCGCGCGATTCGAGGAGTTGGCAAAGCGCTGTTCGCATCCGAAGTGGAAGATCGATTCGCACATGAGTGTTTTTCAGGGAGAAGGCGGCAAGAAGGTTGGAGCGGAGCGATTTCGGACATTGCGCTCGCGCCTTTACCAAATGGCATCAACGCGGCCGTTGAAGCGAGTGCTGATCACGAGTAGCGTGCCAGCGGAAGGCAAGTCCTTTGTGGCTTTAAACTTGGCCCAGTCCATCATCCGCCAGGAAGACCGGCGAGTATTGCTCGTTGACGCGGACCTGCGCGCTCCTCGTTTGCATGTGATGCTGGGAGCCTCACCCTCTCCCGGGCTGTCGGATTATTTGAGAGGCGAAGCCGATGTCGCGAGCGTGCTTCAGAATGGGGCAGAAGGGAATTTGTACTTCATTCCGAGCGGCGGCGAGGCCAAAAATCCTAGCGAACTTCTAGCCAGCGAGCGAATGAAGAGGCTGCTCGATTCGGTCACGCCGATGTTTGACTGGATCGTAATCGATTCCCCGCCGACACTCCCTGTGCACGATGCCAGCGTGCTGGCCGATCTGTGCGATGGCGTGCTGTTCGTCGTGCGCGCGGGACAGACAAGCTATGAAGTGGCCGAAAAGGGTGCCTTCGAATTCCGTGGCAAGAATATACTTGGCGTTGTCCTCAACGGCGCCGACAGGGGAGATAGCTACGGCCATTACTACTACAGCGGGTACTCCAGCGAAGAAAAATAAGATCAGCCCTGGGATCTGGGTGGTGGTGAAGGCCGCGGATCCCAGTTGTAGTGCTCAGCTTCCCCGAGGAAGCGAGATTTTTCGCGAGGACGTCCAGGCGGCTTCGCTCACTCAGGCAAAACGGTTCATGTCCAGGTAGTATCATGTGCCTCACTTAGTCCCAGCAACGTGGCGCAGTCTTGCCGCGGTCAGCATCAACGCCGACTGGCCATCGGGAAATGCAGGCAGCAGGTGCGTTCTTCACCGCACTTCATGCAACAACCTCTCCAACGGGTGGTCGCTCGTATATGGAAGTGAATTTCCCCCGCGGGGCTAAGCACTATGTGTTTTCTCCGGGACCTTTACAGCCGGAAGGCCCGCGCTTCCCCGCCGCGGTCTATCATTACGCTGGAGGAGCCAGAGGATGGGCAGAAGCATGAGAAGAGCGAGCAGGAAGAACACAATACCCCCCTCTCGGTGGAGGTTGCCGTAAAGGAATTGTGGATCTACGTAAGAGGCAAGAAGCGTGAGCGTCACGATTCGGACAGCATTTTTTGCGATCATCACGAAAATCCCAAAGACGATAAAAGCGGATTGTCTCCAGAAAGCGCGCAAAACAAAATGTCCTACGAGCAATCCCAGGATGAACAGAGCCACGCTCGAACGGATGCCGCTGCACTCGTGGGCCACTTCGATGTTTACATGCGCAAGATGAAACACGAATCCTTCGCGGAGATATGGCACGCCCAATAGATCGAACAGCGCTGCAGTGAGTTCAGTCGAGCCTTTCTGGAGGAAAAAAATCACATGGTTTAAGAAGAACTCAGGCAGTGGTACCGTGAGAAGCAGAAAGAGGAAGGGGAATCGCCTAGAGTTGAGAGCAACTCGGCCGAAAAGGAACGCAAATCCTGCGATCCAAACAAGAACCAGCGCCAGCGTGTATACCGTCAATCGGTGAGCCAAACTCCAGTTTGCCGCCGACCAGAATGCCCACGCGTCTAAGAAAATAGCCAGAAATAATGGAGCGCAAGCAGCGGGAAAGTCATAAGACGAAGAGGGGAAGATCTGTTTGCGCTCGTCAAAAAGGACCCAAGCGCTGAGAAACGGAATCAGTACAACGTGCGAGGCATTGTCGTTCTCGATCGCGAAATGCACCAGTTTGGTGAGAGGCTGCCAGAAAAAAACGATTGATGTGGCAATCCATAGGCCGTAAAGCAACCAGCGTGTGTTACTAGTCTGTACTACATGCATCAACGAGAACCTCTCTACAGCGGTGCCCGGCAGCCGCATTCCCATGGGCAAGCACGACGGCACGAACTCCGGTTGCACGGAGAGTTGGTCAGCAAAATGAATGGACTTGACTCGTGCACGCCAGTCGTGAATTCAATTTCGAGGGAAGATCTCTCCGATTGCACTTTCCTGCTGGAAAGGCAGGGCCGCTGCCGAGACAAGCCTAGCATAGGATAGCCTTACTTGCGGAGGTACGACGCAGCAGTTCACGGCCACGGGAACCTACAGCGATGGCCGCACACAGAACCTAACTGGATCAGCAATCCGGAGTTCGTCGAGCACACCAGTCACTGGATGAAGAGCTCAAGGGTCCATTTCCGCCCTCAGAGGAGGGATCCTATAGTTCGTTCTCCGGGCCCCGCTCTACCAATTCAAACAGGACTCCGCTCTTATCCATGAGCCAAGCAATCTTTCTTCCGTTGAATGCTACAGCTGGAGTCGGTGGCCGGATGAGGAAGAGCCCAGTGGTACGTAACTCCAGGCAGGTCTCCTCAATATCTGACGTGGAATAGCAGATGTGGTTCAGTCCTCCACCCTTTTTAAGGGCGAGGCTAAGGGCGCTCTCGGGCCCATCCGGGGAAACGAATTCCAGGAAGACTCTTTCCCCTGGGAAACTTAGAAACTGTACGTAAGCGGTTTGCAAGGGATCATGGATTATGCCGCTCCGGAGTTCGTACCCGAATCTTTCAATATACGCTTTCGCCGAGCGCTCAATATCCTCCACCAGTACACCCACATGATGGAAGCGCAGAGCCACGAGTTGATGTTCGTTGGAGGTCATACCCTGTCGTTTATCCGCTGGCTACTCAGCAACAACCTTTCGTGCCAGAGCCTCCTTGATGTTTGCCACGGAGGTTAACTGGGTAACTTCATGAGTCGTGAATTTGACGCCGAATTCCTCTTCGAGCCCAATGAGCAGTTTGACTTGGGCGAGGCTGTCCCACCCCTTCACATCTTGAGCAGACATCGCATCCCAAATCTCGATTTGCTCGTCGTTAAATACTTCCCTGAACACCCTACGGATTCGGCTGTCCATCTGCAAGCTCCCTCACGGTCTCGTGTTTCGCCCGCACTATTGTTGAGAAGAGATTTTGGGCGCAATCTCTTCAGGCTAAGGAGCCACCAACTGCGTGGAGTCCTCCACCACGAACCCAGAGGGGTTTTTCGGAACTTCCCCCAGGGAAAAACTGTACCGTCGTTCTCCGCTCGCGGCTGTCTCGATGAGATCGAACCCTAGCCGATCGTACAGATCAGCAACCTGGTGATTCTTGGCAGTAGGCCGGTAGAGCCCCACGACAGTTTTATATCCTGCCGCGCACGCATACTTCCGCAAGGAGTTCAACATCACCTCCTCGAGCCTCCGGCCCAAGACGCGGCAACTCATCAACCAGGTATCCACGCACAGGCTCTCGGCATCACGCGAGGCAATCAATATACCTACAATCCCGTTGTCGCCAAATCGGTCTCGCACACGCATAAACTGGGTGTAATGATCCGGGTTACCAATGAGCTCGCGCACCTGGTTTTCCGACAAGCGCTGAGTAGTCAAATTGAATTGATTGGTCTTGTTGATCAGCTGAACGATCCGAGGAAGATTGCCTTCGTCAAATGAGTGGAGTTCAACTCGTATCTGCAGGCCGGCCAGAAAGTCTTCCAAATTGGCGCTGGACGCTTGCAACTGTTCTCTCTCCAAGTTGGCCTGATAAAGGGATGCGCGCTGCCGATCCTCCTCAGTCAGTTCCACGGCCTCAAAATACAGATGTTGATCCAGCACCTTCACCTGATCGGCGGGGTCGGCAGGCATCTCAGGCACTTCGACCTCAGGAAGTTGGCGACGTATCCAGGCTCTCTCCATGGGACTATCGTCGACAAAAACCAAGCTGTCCAAGCCGATGTTCAAAGATTGCGCGATCCGGCGCAAGTTCTCGTCCTTAGGGCGCCAGTTCGCCAGGAAAAGGGCAAAATCATCCAGGGACAGAACCTTCTCCGGATGCGACGTGAACACGAGCTTAGCATCCGCTTCGTTGTTTTTGGAGCAAACAGCCAGAATGACGCCACGTTCGCGGAGTGATTTTACATAGCTCTGGAATTCGCGGTAAGCCTCTCCCTCCGAGGAGCCCCCAAGCCGGATGCCCGCAATCCCGTCTTCACCGATGACGCCACCCCAGAGGGTTCCGTCCAAATCGAGTACCAGGCATTTTGAACTCAACCCCAACAACGCCCTCATTAGCGCCACCTGATGGCGCGCCAGGACAGGAAGTGCCTTGGCTGCGGGATACTGCTTAGCCGAGTGCCACAGAGAACGGTCATCCCAGTGGTATTTCCCGTAGGCCGATGCAATCTCATTCACATCCAGGATTTGAACCCCTCGTTCAGCGGCCGCCGCGGTCCAGAGTTCGAGATTCAGGCGTTGGATCAGCCTCGCGCGCCCGCCTGGCGTCACCATACTCAATCGTCCGTACGGTGATGCGACCGGCACCTCAAAATTGTGTTGAATTACCTGCGCCTGGAATCTCTCCCGGCACTGACGCCACAGACCTCGAAGTTCTTGCAGACATGATTTCACCCAACCGTCGGGGTCTGACACTCCTTCCGGCAAACCCAGGCTCCGCCAATCCATCGCAAGAAAAACAAGAGAGGGGTGAAAGGCATCGAGTGTGGAAGAGGAACCAAGGACTTCCTGTTGGTGCTGGCCATAGGATCCGACATAGGTTTCGACATCGATTCCCGATGCAAAGGCGCACACACGCAGTACCGGCGCCAGAAAATCGAAAGTGGCGTTTCCCAGGATGGCTACCTTAGACTGCCTCTTCGCGCCGGTTTGGCCCGCACTTCGGATGCGATCCAAGAGTTTCTCGTTTGCGAGCAGCAAACGAAGAGAGTTGGTCCTCTGCGACGACCCTTTGAGTGCAGCGACGGCTTCTGGCCACCGTTTTGAGACGATCAAGTTCCGGCACAATGCTTGCAGCCGCAAGGCCTCCGACTCGGTCGAATGTAGATGCGTGAAAGAGTCAAGAACGACAACAGCTTCTTCCGGTTTGCTTTGCAGTTCGAGCAGTCCTGCCTTCAGCCACTGACAAGCGGGGGGCGCGTCCGGCTGAAGTTCCTTGAGGAGGCTCAGTGTGAGGCCCGGTTCCCTTAGGTGGATTTCTTCGGCTAGATCGACGATGGTTCTGACCGCAGGAGGATCCAATTCAGTTGGCCCAGAAGTCAAAGCGCGGATGACCCCGGCCACGCGTTCCTCTGTGCTGTTTCTCTTCTTTAACTCGAACCACGCGGTCTTCAGTTCAAGCAACTGCAAACCCTCCGTCCACAGGCAAAACCTCTACAGTATTCCACCGGACGTCGCTCGGGAGCAGAAAAGCAACTGCGCCAGAAACATTGTCCTGCGTAGCAAAGCCTCAAGGATGCACGACTTTCAATGTAGCGATCTATGATCAGTTTGGCAACCATCGCTGGACAATGGCGTTCTTAAAATCCTAACTGCTTCAGCGTTGATAGGTGCACTGCCAAGTCTAAAGAAAGGAACAAGTTACAGCTTCAGCCGCGCTAGTTGAGACACTATGCGCGACTTCATCGGAGCTACCCATCTTCTGTTGTGGCCAAGGAGAAAAGCGGCAGGGCCAAATCTTGGAGGACAGCCGATGCTCCACGGTTAGCACCGGGAGCCAAAGAGCGCCCTAGACGTTTGTGCCGAAGGGCTTTTCAATCGTGGTGAAAGAAGCTTCATTTCGACCCGAAAAGATCGCCTTGGCACAGTTAACGGCGAACGGAAGAGAGTAGCGTTATCCAATCCCAGAGGGGCCCCACTGAGGAGATACCTCTTTCTCTTGAGTCGAAAAGAAGTATGACTCTCCACGCGATCTACGCTTTAGGAACCACGCCCAAAGCATTGTCTGGCCACCGAATCACGGTTGCCGCCCAGGACAGGCCGACACCAAATCCGATCATGAGGACACGGGCCCCTGGCCGTATCTTTCCTGCGCGCCACGCATCCGTGAGGAGAATCGGAATTGTAGATCCACTTGTGTTGCCAACTTCTTCGATAAAGAAATGCGATTTCTCCGGAGGTATCTTGAGCTTCTTGTGGATATATTCCAGCATGTACTTATTCGCCTGATGGAATAAGAACAAGTCAATATCTGCCATCGTCAAAGAGAGTTTTGTCAGCAGGTTGCGGATCGTCTCTGGAACGACGGTGATCGCAAAATGGAAAATGGCGACGCCGTTCATTTGCAGATTCTGCGGCGTTCTTACGTTTCCCTCGCTGTCGACGCTCTCCTTTGCAGTTTCGGCAGATAGAGGCTGCCGGAATCCCCCGGCGGGGATCATCAGATACTGGTGGCCGGTTCCATCGGTGCCGAGTTCAAATCCCAAAAATCCTTGCTCCGCAGGCACTTCGCCCAATAAAGTCGCGCTCCCCCCGTCGCCCATTAGCGGAACGACCGAACGGTCCTTGGGGTGCAATGTGCGGGTCATGGTGTCGCCTGTCAAAACGAGCGCGCGGGAAGCAGAGCCGGAGAGAATCATGCCATGCGCAATGGAGAGCGCATAAACGTACTGACTACAGCCGAGGTTGACGTCAAATGAAGCACATTTCTTGGAGAGTTTCAGCCGCTCGTGCAACACGCATGCCGTACTTGGCAAGAAATAGTCGGCAGACTGCGTGCAGAAAACGAGCAGATCGATACTGCCGCGATCGATTCCATGCTGGGTGATCAATCTCTCCGCAGACGCATAAGCGAAGTCGGAACCGCACACACCGGGCGGTGCCACTCGTCGATTCCGTATTCCTGCTCCGGAGAGCACCTTCTGCATTGTCTCGGGGCCAAATCTCTCTTCCAGTTCCTGATAGGTCAGGACTGTTTCGGGCAGCTCAAAGTCTGTGGCTAAGATTCCTGTTGATCGGATCATTGAATCACCGGATGGGCTGCGGGAAGTCCCGCAGATCAGTTTTCGAGTGCAGAGCCCACAGCGTTAAGGATGTCGCCGAACGTGTTGGCCCTCGACAGCATATCGGGCCGTATTTTTACAGAAAGTTTTTCGTCCACCAGGACCATCGCGGCAAGATACGTGACCGAGTCCCAACCTTCGAGGTTGTTCATCTCTGTTTCGGGCCTCAGGTCTGCCGCATTCATGTTTAACATCTCAGCAAATTCGCTGGTAAACTGTTCTCTCGTCATTCTTCGTTCTTCTTTGTGGGGATAGTTCTGCTCTTGGGTTCCTGCATTGTACCCATTCCGGCTCCCGCAGCTTGAGCAAAGCCGGAGGCGGGTACACCGATAGTGCTCCTCCCGGGTGCCAGATTGGTCAGCAAGAAGGAGTTGGCCCCGAGCAACGCGCCAGCTCCCACACGCGTTCCCACGTACACCGTTGCGTTTGCCCCAATGAATACCTCATCTTCCAGAGTCACCGCTGCCAGAATCTGAGCTGCGGGCGAAACCACGCAGTAGTTTCCCAGAGAAGAGTTGTGCCCGATGGCGACTTGGAGATTGATCGCGCAGTGGCGCCCAATTCGTGCATAGGGAGCAAGAATACTACCTGCGCCGACCACGGTGCCTTCACCAACCTCGACGTGCCTGGCAATGATCACACTAGGATGCACCAGAGTGGCGGGCTTATAACCGCGCCGTTCGGCCTCCTGGCATTCCTTCTTGCGGACCTGAGGAGTTTCGAGGCCGCAGGCAAAGTAAATACCCTTGCGCGGATCCGGCGCATCGTCCCAGCCACCTAGGATCGGGCGATCGTAATAGAGAAGCCCCTTCTTGGAAGGAGCTGCCGGATCGACAAATCCCAGAAAATTCCAAGTTGGGCGGATGGCGTTGAGGTCGTCCACGATCCATAGCAGTTCTTGGGCATAGCCGCCCGTACCCAGAATGATTAAGTCTCTCAAATCGCCCACTGGTCTTTCCGCCTATAAAATGAAGTTATCGTCTAAGAGCCCTGCCGCTTGCTAGCCGAGTAGCAGCCGTGACAACACCCCAACTGATTTTTGTCAAGCGATTCTACCATACGTGTCCGGCCAGTAGGTGAATATTCAAAACTGTCTAGGGGTATCGGACGACTCGGGTTGTGCAACGATTTGCGTAATTACTCGGATCAAACAGATTTTCTCCGATGAAGGAGACACTCAGGATTTGCAACATTGCGTGGAGTTACAAGGCCAGACCAAAGCGCTCGCACACAATGGCCATCACCCCAGACTTGCCGATGGCGGTCCAAATTTGTGTTCTGACCGTGCTCCCTCCTACCAGAGCTCAACTTCCCTTGCTCTCCGCGCAGAAGGATGACGAATGGGACCTTTCCAGTTCAAATCGCAATGGTCTCTTTACGCTGTTACATTCACATTTGCCAAAGGTTTCGGGGGAAACGCAAAGCCCTCAACGGGACACGACTGAGATTTTACGATAGCACAACGAACGCAACTGCAAACCGGAGCTCGTGGGAAATCGACACGTGCAGTTCGCGAATACCTTCTCGTCTGGCAAGTTTTAGCGCACTTCCGGCCAGGACCAGCTTAGGTGCTCCGCTGGCTAAATTGATCGTTTCGATCTCATTGAGTAAGAAATCACCTTGCAGACCTACACCCAGCGCCTTCAGCGCCGCTTCCTTGACTGCAAATCTGCCCGCGAGATATTCCCTGCGCCTCCTGTTTTGCATCCGAGAGGCTACTGCAAGTTCGCGTATGCTGAATGTGCGTCGCCCAAAAGTGGGAGATCGGGCCACTAGGCGCGCCAGCCGATCGATTTCAACCATGTCGACGCCAATTCTCATTCTCGCACCCATTTTCAATTGTCAGTTTTGCTTTCTGTCCGCCGCATCACTGCATCGTAAGGGCAGAGCAGTTTCTGCCACATGACTCCCCGGTAGTGGAGCCCCGAGCCGCCTCCGATGAATCCTTCTGCCGCATCTCGCTCAGGTTGGTTAATCTCGTCGCGACGGAGTGCTCACCACACGGTGAACTGAAGAATCCTAGCGTTCAGTCACAGGCTTTGATGGCCTGTGTAAGGCACTTCCGCACCAAACTTCTGCTCTCGAGCTGGCTTGTTTCGGGTCTTCAGTAGTGCCTGACACTAGTTCAGAACAGAGTTCGTGAAGGTGAGCCTGCTGAATTCTACGTGGATAAACCTTCGCGTAAAGAGAACTTGTGAGCAACTCTGACTGTTCGTCCGTCAGGAACTCGGAAGCGCCGTAGACGTTGCAGGTCACTCTTGAAAAGGCTAACAAGCTCGTTTCCTTCCAAGCTGATTTGATTTGCCGCTCCCATCGATCGATTGAATAGTCTCGCAAAATGAGGAAGAGTGGGTAATCCTAGGTTGTTGTCAAGGTGAGTGCAAGAAGTAGGCTGATAAAACAGGGCCTCATTGCAGGGGAACCTAGCAGCACGAGGCCTACGCCCCAACATATGTGCGAAAAATTCTGGACACTGCCGGTGCTTCGCGAATTCTTCAACATCTAACAGACAACATCGACAAACGCCACCTTTGCCGTCCGGACTGCACCGATTGGTTTCCACGGCGTCGCGAGCTGAGATCCCGTCAGGGTGCTACCGTCAAGGTGGCAGTCTCAGTCGTGCCGTTGAGCTTAGAGGAAACAGTTACTGAGATCGACGCGGTCACGGCTGTTGTCGTCACTGTGAAGGTCGCAGTCGTTGTTCCTGCGGGGACCGTGACACTAGCCGGCACGGTTGCGGCTGCTTTGTTATCCGACAATGTCACAACGGTCCCAGCCGAGGGAGCGGGACCGCTCAGTGTCACTGTGCCAGTCGAAGAGGTTCCGCCCGTGACGCTGGATGGGCTAAGGGTCAGCGAGGTAAGAGCTGGCCGATCGACCGTCAAGCTGGCAGTCTTAGTCGTACCGTTGAGCGCGGCAGAGATCGTCACCTTTGTGTTGGCTGACACCGGAGTCGTAGTGATTGTAAACGTCGCGGTCGTTGCTCCCGCGGCAACTGTAACACTGGAGGGCACGGTCGCTGCGGACGTGTTGCTGCTTGTTAGCGTCACCACGGTGCCACCGGACAGAGCTGCACCATTCAAAGTCACTGTACCAGTGGAAGAGGTCCCTCCGATTACACTAGAGGGGCTGAGCGAGACCGAGGACGGAGTCGCCTCCCTGACTGTCAAATTCGCCGACTTCGTTGTTCCATTGAGCGTAGCGGATATGCTCACCGTAGTGTTGGACGCCACCGGAGTCGTAGTGATCGTAAACGTCGCGGTCGTTGCTCCCGCGGCAACTGTGACGCTGGCCGGCACCGTCGCTGTCGATGTGTTGTTGCTCGTCAGGGTCACAACGACTCCGCCAGCGGGAGCCGCAGCGCTCAAAGTCACTGTGCCCGTGGACGACGCTCCGCCGATCGGATTGCTTGGACTGAGTGAGACAGACGACAGCGTTGGCGGATTAATGGTGAGTGTGGCGGTTTGCTGCGTTCCGCCGTTGTAGGTTCCGGAGATGGTCGCCGGTGTGGTTGAGCTGACAGCTGTGGTGGTCACCGTGAAGGTGGCCGTCGTTGCTCCCGCGGCAACTGTGACGCTGGCCGGCACGGTCGCCGAGGCGCTGCTGCTCCCAAGTGTTACTACGGCGCCGCCCGTCGGTGCCGCGCCGCTCAGTGTTACTGTTCCGGTGGAGGAGGTTCCACCGGTCACCGTCGTCGGATTCAAACTAACAGACGACAGCGTTGGCGGATTAATGGTGAGTGTGGCGGTTTGCGTCCCGTTGTAGGCACCGGAGATGGTCGCCGGTGTGGTTGAGCTGACGGCCGTGGTAGTCACGGTGAAGGTGGCCGTCGTTGCTCCCGCGGCAACTGTGACGCTGGCCGGCACGGTCGCCGAGGCGCTGCTGCTCCCAAGTGTTACTACGGCGCCGCCCGTCGGTGCCGCGCTGCTCAGTGTTACTGTTC
>Ga0326728_10011005_pt1 | contig 20872 bp, 16 predicted proteins | sample MB3enrmetagenome_FD_207602 | JGI IMG/M metagenome (GOLD analysis project Ga0326728, IMG submission 207602) | Lab enriched peat soil microbial communities from McLean, Ithaca, NY, United States - MB31MN | ecosystem: Environmental > Terrestrial > Soil > Wetlands > Peat | place: USA: New York... | reverse complement strand
AGTTCAAGGCTGATCCCGCGGACGATTTCGTCGCCTCTGGTCCGTACACCAAGTTCTTTGCCGACCAGACGAAGGTCGTCTATGTCCGCGATGACAACTACTGGGGCAAGGATAAGTCCATGTGGGGTAAGTTGCCTGCGCCGAAGTATCTTGCGCATACGATTTTTACCGACAACGATGCCGGCTTCGCAGCGCTCAAGGCGGGAGAAGTCGATGTGAGCCAGCAGTTCAACGCCAACATCCAGGACCTCTGGCTGAAGGACAAGCTGCCGATATCCACCTACCTTCCCGAGGCTCCGTACGGGATTGGCGCCAGCCTCCCTACCGCCTTCTACAACCTGAAGTCCTACGGCCTGGACCAAGTTGCGGTCCGAAAGGCCATCGCGATCGCCGTCGACTACGGTACGATCATCTCGAATGCGATGACGAACCAGTCGGCCACCTTCGAGCAGGTGCCCCGCTCTCTCATGAACCCCACGGCCGGCGAGCAGGCTTTGTATGATCACGCAGCCGTCAAGGCCTTACAGTGGACCGGAAAGGACATCGAAGGCGCGAAGAAGCTCTTGGACGCGGCCGGCATCAAGGTTAATAATGATGGCTGGCGAGAGTACAAGGGCAAGAAGCTATCCTACGTGGCGACCTGTCCCAATGGCTGGTCCGATTGGCAGGCCGCGATTGAGGTGGTCGCCGCCGCCGGGAAAAAGATCGGCATTGAGATCACGACGAACTACCCCGAGTGGTCCGTATATCAGACTGTCGTCACCAATTCCCCCTTGCCGCCAACAGGCTATGACATCTTCATGATGTGGAGCGACGGCGCCGGTCCGACGCAGCCCTGGGGACGCATCCGTCACCTGATGAGCAGCGAGTTCGCCGGCACCAGCAATAACTGGAACGGAAACTACGGCGGCTACGTCAATCCGGCAGCCGACGCTCTGATCCAGTCGATACCTTCCGAGACCGATTCCGCCAAACTGAAGGCGGCCTACACCAAGCTGGTCGGCATTTATCTGACCGATGTCCCTTCCTTCACCCTCATGTACCGCCCGCAGTCGTTCCATGCCGTGAACGAGAGTGTGTGGACCAATTTCCCCCGTGGGGACGATGGCACCAAGCCGGCGGTTCCGCCGCTTGATTTGACCGACGGCTACGGCATCGCTGGCTTGTATAACCTGAAGCTCGTCAAGTAAAACTCCATGCCACACCAGCCATGCTCCGCCACGGGTTGCATGGCTGTTTTTTTTCTGCCCGGCGGACATCGGGTTCGATGTATTCAGTGGAGGCTCCGCGTTGAAGGGATACAGACAGTATTTCCTCAGAAAACTGGGTTGGTTTGGCATCACGTTCGTTTTCGCATTCTTGTTGAACTTTATCCTGCCGCGGCTGATGCCAGGGGACCCAGTGGCAGTCATTACCCAGAAAGTCACCCTGGGGATGTCAAGCCAGTCAGGCGTCGCCAAAATCTATAGAGAATACGCGGAACTTTTTGGCACCAAGAAACCCCTCCTCGAGCAATTTGCGCTCTATGTCGCCAACGTGGCTCATGGCAATTTCGGCATTTCCTTTAGCCAATATCCCAGACCGGTTGCCGTAATAATCCGCGAATCGATCTGGTGGACAATCTGTCTACAGTTTCCTGCCATTATTGTCGGCTGGCTGATCGGGAACATTTTGGGGGCCTTGGCGGCCTACCTCAAGGGTGGATTCGACAAGGTCCTGATGCCCATCAGCATTTTCTTGAGCAATTTTCCCGCCTTCGGCATGGCTATCATCATGTTGGTGGTCTTCGGAATCACGCTGAAATGGCTTCCGATCTCCGGCGGCTACGGATTCGATCTTATTCCCAGCCTGAGTTGGAGCTTTATATGGTCGGTTATCATTCACTATCAATTGCCTTTCTGGTCCATCGTGCTGATATCCATCGGCGGTCAGGCGATCGGCATGCGTTCCATGTCCATCTATGAACTGAATGCGGATTATGTGAAGTACAGTCGTTTTATGGGCATCAAGGACCGCAAAATTATTGGCTATGTCTTCAGGAACGCCATGCTTCCCCAGGTGACGGGCCTGGCTCTGGCCATCGGCACGATGGTCAGCGGCGCGCTCGTGGCAGAGATCATTTTCAGCTATCCGGGGCTTGGAAACACGATCCTGAAAGGCGTCATGGGCCAGGATTATCCCCTTATTTCGGGAGTTACCCTGATAATAACGCTCATGGTGTTGAGCGCGAATTTCATAATTGAAATGATCTATGGGCTTATCGATCCGCGCATTAAAGCATCGCAAGCCGATTAGGGAGTCAAGTCGTCATGAACACCATGGTCAAGCAGGCGTTTCAATCCGCTAAATTCCTGGTCGGATTCATCATATTTATGATTATCTTACTGACGGCATTCATCTACCCGGTCATCGTACGGGATCCGCCGTTGGCCATCCTCGGGCAGGGTACCTTCTTCGAACCGGGGATCTACGTGAATGTTTTCGACAGCATCCATTCCAAGCGCTACAAGCTCTCCCTGGATAATGCCGCCGCCAAACGGATAGCCGCCAAATTAGGCAACGAGGAACGACTCGATATGCAGGCTTGGCTTCTGGCCGCCGGAGTCCCCAAGGAGAGCATCGACATCGTAAACACCGAGAAGCTCTTCGATCTCTGGGTTAAGACATATGATCCCAACAAGTCTGTGGGAATGACCTCCGCAAAGCGGAACTACTATGTCAGGCTCGATCAATCGCTCAAGGGGATACTCGGGACCGAGGGAGTGACCATCGCCTCGACAAACCCGGACAGCGGTGTGTTGGAGCAGACTGATTCGATCGAACGGAGCGATTTCGTGAATTTAGGTCAGGTCCCGGTAGTGCGCGTGCTTCCGCTGGGGACCGATAACTTCGGTCGCGATATGCTCACCGAGTTGATTTCGGCAACCCGAACGTCCCTCGTGATCGGTTTTGTCGCCGGAAGCGTCGCCACGTTGATAGGCTTGATCCTGGGCTTGCTGGCGGGCTACCTCGGCGGATTCGTCGATGATCTCATTATGTTCATAACCAATCTCTTTACGGTCATCCCCAGCTTTGTGTTGCTGATCCTCATATCTTTCAGCATCGGGCAGGAAAGTCGGGGGGCTTTTACGATAGCCGTGGTGATAGGGCTGACTTCATGGGTGTGGACGACCAGGGCAGTGCGGGCTCAAGTGTTCTCGCTACGAAACCGCGACCACGTGAATCTGTCGAAGCTGTCCGGGCATTCGTTTATTCGCATTATCCTCAGGGATATCCTTCCCTATATCGCCTCGTACGTGATCATGGCGCTGATCCTGCAGGTCTCCTCGGGTATTTTAGCCGAGGCTGGTTTGTCGATTCTCGGATTGGGACCCAAGACCACCGAAGTGCCGACTTTGGGCTTGATGATGAACTGGGCAATGATCTATTCGGCGCACATAACCGGAAAGTGGTGGGCTTACATTCCCGTGCTCGTGGACATAGCTCTTGTAACATTCTCGATGAATTTGATGAATACTGGCCTTGACCAGGTTTTCAATCCGACATTGAGGGAGTAGGTGGCTGCCATGTCAAGGACAATGATCGAGGTCAAGGACCTGACGACCAAGTACGTCACCCGTGCCGGGGAAAATGTTTATGCCGTCGACCATGTTTCGCTGAAAGTGGAGGAAGGGAAATCACTCGGCATTTCGGGGGAATCCGGTTGCGGAAAGTCGACTTTGGCTCTCAGTCTGATGGGCTATTACTTCCCTCCCCTGTACTATACCTCCGGGGACATTATCATCGACGGGAGAGACATTTCCGGGATGGACCCCAACGAAGTCCGCAAGTCGGTATTGGGGAGAGAGATCGCTTACATCCCCCAGGCTGCAATGAACGCGCTCAATCCCACGCGGAAGATAATTGATTTCATCGAGGACGTCATCCGAGCGCACGATCCCTCGATGTCACGCAATGATATTTTGAGCCTGGCCAAGCAACGTTTCGAAGTTCTAGGACTTCCGGCCGAGGTGCTGCAAAAATATCCGGTCGAGCTATCGGGCGGGATGAAACAACGCACGGTGATCGCGGTGTCAGTGATTCTCGCTCCGAAAGTGCTGATTGCCGATGAACCCTCGTCCGCCCTCGACGTCACTTCGCAGAAGATGGTCATAAAAATGCTTCGGGACTTAATGGACCGGGGGTACATCAAATCCATGATTTTCATAACCCATGAATTACCCCTGCTGTACAACGTGACTGATGACATAATGGTCATGTACGCGGGACAGATCGTTGAGAACGGCACGGCTAAAGAAGCGGTTTTCAGCCCGCTTCATCCCTACTCGAAAGGCCTCATGGGGGCTATCATTGTGCCTGAGAAAGGCCTGCGCGGCGGCAAGCTGACCGCTATCCCCGGTGTCCCGCCCAACCTCAAGAGTCCGCCTCCCGGTTGCCGATTCGCCGATCGTTGCCGATATGCGATTTCGGAATGCAAGATGCATTCGATAGATCTCCGTGATGCCGGAAGCGGCCGGTCGTACCGTTGCATCCTGTCGGAAGGACAGATGGGGGAGGCCGGGGAAAATGGCTGAAAGAAACATATGTCTCAGAGGTTTCGGCTATACCAAAGTATTCGGCAGCGGACGCCAAAAGACAGTTGCGGTCGACCACGTGGATTTCGAGTTCCATGAGGGTGAAATAGTATCCATCGTCGGTGAATCAGGTAGCGGGAAGACGACCTTGGCGAAGATGATCCTGGGCTTGATCGGTTCCACCGAAGGAGAGATCTATTTCCAGGAGCGGAAACGCGATATTAGCTCACAAAAAAAGAGGAAGGAATACTGGAAGAACATCCAGGCGATTTTCCAGGATCCATTCTCGTCCTACAACATCTTCAACAAGATCGACACCGTGCTTCTGGATTGCATCCACATGCGCGGCGGACGGAGACTTCCCATCGCTGCAAAGATCGAGATGATGACAGAGGCCTGCAGTTTCGTGAACCTGAAGTTCGAGGAATTGACCGACAAGTATCCGTTTGAGCTTTCAGGCGGACAGATGCAACGGCTCATGATCGCCCGCATCTTCCTTCTCAAGCCGAAGATCCTGATCGCGGACGAGCCGACCTCGATGATCGATGCCTGCTCTCGCGCTACCATTCTGGATATGCTCATGCAATTGCGGAACGAAACCGGGATGACGCTGGTTTTCATCACGCACGACATCGGATTGGCGTACTTTGTATCCGACAGCGTCTATATAATGGAGCACGGCAAGTTCGTCGAAAGCGGATCGGCCGATGACGTTATCCTGCACCCCAAGGAAGCCTATACCCGTCGCCTGATCAGCGATGTTCCGAAAATCCATGAAGAGTGGGATCTTTCGACCGTGGGCGCGGATTGATTCCAACAGCGCTGGGGAATCTGTTCTCAGTCCGGAATCTCGAATACGCCCTCCAATACGTGGCGCGGCGCGTAGGAGAAGCGGCCGATCTCGGCCTCCGTAGTGACGCCCGAAAGCACGAGTACCGTCTCGATTTCGGCCTCGACCCCCGCGATGATGTCGGTGTCCATCCGGTCTCCGATTATCGCCGTCTCCTCGCGGGTGGAGTTGAGGCGTTTTAAGGCGTGGCGCATCATGAGCGGGTTGGGCTTGCCGACGAAGTAGGCCTTCTTGTCCGTCGCAAGCTCTATTGGCGCGACGAGGGCGCCGCAGGCTGGCACGATGCCCGTTTCCGAGGGGCCCGAGAGGTCAGGGTTTGTGCCCACGAGCCTGGCTCCGCCTAAAACAAAATGGACGGCGCGCTCTATAGCCTCGAGGCTGTAGCCTCGGCCCTCGCCGATAACGACGTAGTCGGGATTCACATTGTTCATCGAGTAGCCAGCGTCGTATAACGCGTTCGTGAGGCCAGGCTCGCCGATTACATAAGCGGTGCCATGCGGCCTCTGACTGGCGAGGAAGCTCGCCGTTGCCAGGGCGCTCGTGTAGAAATGCTCGGCTTCGACCTCGACGCCGAGACGCTCCAGCTTTTGCGAGAGCTCCATTGGCGAGCGTTCGCTCGAGTTCGTAAGGAAGAGGAAGCGCTTATCGTTCTTCCTGAGCCAGACGACTAGCTCCGCGGCGCCGCGGAGAAGGCGGTTCCCGTGGTAGATCACCCCGTCCATGTCGATGATGAAGGCCTTCACTTGTTTATCCAGCCGCTGCCTGAGGTCGTTCGTCATGCGCCTAAGTATCGCTAGTATAGAGCCTTTTGTCGAGTCGAGCTTATTATATAAGTATAAGACTAATCTATCTAAACGCCTTCGAAAATGCTTGCGTTATCCTAAATATGGTCATATTATGAAAGCACTTCGAAAGTTAATCGAAAGAGGTTCGTAATTGATCGATGAGCTCAACGAGCGGGAACGCACTATCCTAAAGTTCCTTTCAGAGCGGGGCGGCATGGCTGTCTCGGCCCTAAGCCGCGAGCTCGGCGTTTCCGAAGTCACGATTCGATCGGACCTGAAGGAGCTCGAGGAGAAAGGATACCTAAGCCGCTCGCGGGGCGGCGCCTATCCGGCGCTACATCAGGGAATCATCGATCGTCAGCAGCTTTTTCTCGAAGAGAAGAATCGGATAGCGAAGGCCGCCGCGGAGCTCGTGCGCGACGGTGACCGCATCATGATCGAGGCGGGAACTACGACCGCCCTCCTCGTCCGTTATTTAATAGGGAAGCGCGAAGTGCAGGTCGTCACCAACTCGACCCTTGTCTTCTCCTACGCGAGGCTCAATTCATCCTTACAGATAACCCTCACCGGAGGTGAATTCCGTCGTGAGACCGAGTCTATGGTCGGCCCCGTCACCCTCCACACCCTTTTAAACCTTAATGTACGTCTCGCCTTCGTCGGCACCGACGGATTCTCGGCGGCGAAGGGCATGACTACCCAGCTCTTCGAGGGCGCCGAAATCGTGAAGGCGATGCGCGATTGCGCCGAAGAAACGTTGCTCCTCGCTGATTCCTCGAAATACGGCAAGACCGGCTTCGTCAACGTCCTTTCCCTTTCGGAAGTGGGCGGTGTAATTACGGATACAGGGCTCGGAGAGAGCGCGAGACGCGAGCTCTCTGATTCTTCTATTAAATGTACGTTCGTGTGAGATAACGGAGGTCCCGCTTGGCTCATGTGCTAATCATGCCCCGACAGGGGAACACAGTCGAATCCTGCATAGTTACCGCCTGGAAGGTGGCCGAAGGCGCGTCCGTCGCCGCCGACCAGACGGTATGCGAGGTAGAGACCGACAAGGCAAGCTTCGACGTCCCCGCCGGAGCGGCGGGGACAATGCTCAAGATTCTACATCCAGATGGCGACGACGTCCCCGTCCTCGAGGCTATAGCCGTCATCGGGAAGCCGGGAGAGGACTGGCAAGCTGCGTTAGGCGGTGCGGCAGTCTCAGCGGCTGCGGCTCCTGCGGCCGTTCAGACGGCGAGCCCAGCCCCAATTTCGTCCCCGGCAGCCTCAGCCCCGGCGGCTCCTGCTCTAGCCCTGTCCCCGGCCGGGCTTTCTTCCGCCGTCTCCCCTAGGGCGCGCAAGCTTGCTGTATCCGAAGGCCTTGATACCAGTTTGGTCGGTGGCACCGGCCCCGGTGGCCGTGTCATAGAGCGCGACGTAGCTGCGGCGCTAGCCGACAGGCCCGCGCTCACCGCAGCGGCCAGGGCTGCCGTCGCCGCTGGAAGCTTTGTTCCCGCCGTCGGCACCGCTTTGGGCGGCCGCGTAGGATTGGCCGATCTCGGTAGGCAGAGCTCCGCTCCCGGGGCAGCGGCGAAGGCCGGCCAAGCGGTCGCTTATACCGACGGCTATACCGATACGCCGATCAAGGGCATCCGCAAGCTCATAGGCGAGCGCATGCGCAGCTCCCTCGCGAACAGCGCCCAGCTCACCATGAATGCTACGGCAAATGCTAAGCAGCTTCAGGCTCTGCGCGCCCGCTTCAAGGCGAGCGACCCTTCGCTCGGGCTTTCCGAGATCACGATAGGCGACCTCGTGCTCTTCGCGGTCTCGCGCGTCCTGCCTCGCTTCCCGACCGCGAACTCGACCTTGGAGAACGGCAACCTTCGGACCTTCGAGCGCGTCCACCTGGCCCTTGCGGTCGACACGCCGCGAGGCCTCATGGTGCCGGTGATCCGCAACGCTGACAAGCTCTCGCTGCGCGAGATATCCGCCGAGTCCAAGCGCCTCGCTGCGGCTTGCCAGGCCGGCAATATCAATCCAGACGAGCTATCTGGCGGGACCTTCACGGTCTCCAATGTCGGTGCCTTCGGAGTCGAGTCCTTCACGCCGGTGATCAACGCGCCGCAGGTGGCCATACTCGGCGTCAACTCGATCCTGCAGCGCGCGGTGCCCGGACCGAACGGGACCGCGGTCTTCGAGCCCAGGCTCGGGCTTTCGATCACGGTCGACCACCAGATCATCGACGGCGCGCCGGCCGCGCGCCTCCTCAAGGCCTTCGCCGATGCGATAGCCGACATCGATCTACTTCTAATGGCATAAGAGGCGAATATGGCATCCTATGACGTCATCATCATTGGCGGGGGGCCCGGCGGCTACGTCGCGGCCGAGCGCCTGGGCGCATCGCGTCACGACGTGGCAAGAAAGAAAGTTCTCCTCATCGAGAAGGCCGCGTTAGGCGGTACCTGCCTCAATGTGGGCTGCATCCCCACGAAGACCCTGCTCAATTCCGCGAAGCACTACGTCCACGCCCTCGAGGGCGAAAAGTTCGGCGTGAAGGCCAAGGACGTCTCCTACGACTGGACCGCTATGCAGGCCTGGAAGGGCGAGGTGGTCGAGAAGCTCCGGAGTGGTATAGCGATGACCGAGAAGAAGCTCGGCGTCGAGGTGATCGAGGGCGAGGCCAAGCTTCTCGGCCCTGGTAAAGTGGAGATCAAGGGGACCATCCACGAAGCCCCGGCGATCATCCTCGCGACAGGCTCGACTCCGGCCATGCCTCCCATCCCCGGCACCAAGGACAACCCCAAGGTCGTCGACTCCACTGGCCTCCTTGCTCTCAAGGAAGTGCCCAAGCGCCTGTGCGTCATCGGCGGCGGCGTCATCGGCGTCGAGTTTGCGGGCCTCTTTGCCGCTCTCGGGTCGACCGTCGAGGTCGTCGAGATGATGGACGAGATCGTTCCTTTCATGGACAAGGAGATGGCCCCGATCCTGCGCAGGGCGATGAAGGGCGTCTCCTTCCGCTTAGGTTGCAAGGTCGAGCGCATCGAAGGCGGAACCGTTTGCTACAAGACTAAGGAAGGAGTCGACGCTCGGGCAGAGGCCGACCTCGTGCTCATGGCGGTCGGCCGTAGGCCTGTCTTGGAAGGCTGGGGCGCCAAGGAATCGGGCCTCTCGTTCACGCCCAAGGGAATAGTCGTCGACGAGCGCATGCGCACGAACCTGCCCGGCGTCTGGGCCGTGGGCGACGTCACCGGCAAGAGCCTCCTTGCGCACTCGGCTTACCGCATGGCTGATGTTGCCGTGGCTGACATACTTTCGGGCGGAGCCGCCAGAGGCACGGCGTCGCATAACGCGAACGTAATGCGCTACGACGCAGTGCCCTGGGCGGTCTACGGGATCACCGAGGCCGCAGGCGTCGGCATGACCGAGCAGGAAGCCCAGGCCAAAGGCGTCACGATAAAGAAGGCGACCGTCACCCTCAAGGTGTCGGGACGCTTCTGCGCCGAGAATGGCTTCGCCGCGCCCGGTTTGGTGAAGGTCATCGCCGACAAGGCGACCGACAGGATACTCGGCGTCCACGTCGTGGGCGCCTACGCCTCGGAAATGATATGGGGGGCGGCTGCGCTCATAGAGCAGGAGCTTCGCGTATCCGACGCCAAGGAAATAATCTTTCCCCATCCGACCGTGTGCGAAGCCATACGGGACGCGTTATTCGAATTAGAGGAGTGATGTTATGCCTAAATCTATGTTCGTCGAGCCTTCCAATGTCCGCAAGAGCGGCAAGATCGAGATAGAGAGCATTCCGGTCAATCAGTACAAGAGCGACTACAAGGCCGAGCTTGCCCGCTTCGGAGCGGACGGCCTCGTGGCATTGTGGGCCGATATGGTCCGCATCCGCGAGTTCGAGACCATGCTGAGCGAAATAAAGACAAAGGGGTCCTGGAACGGCGTCGAGTATAACCACCGCGGTCCCGCTCACCTCTCCGCGGGCCAGGAGTCTGCCTCCGTAGGCCAGTGCGCGAGCCTCGATCCCGACGATTTCGTCTTCGGCTCGCACCGCAGCCACGGCGAGATCCTCGCCAAGTGCTTCTCCGCCTCGCGCAAGCTCCCCGCCGCCTCGGTCCAGAAGACAATGGAGGCTTTCTGGGGCGGCGAGACGCTCAGGATCGCCGAGAAGGTCCCCCACAAGAACGAGACCGAGCTCATCGCCTCCTTCATCCTCTACGGCACGCTCGCCGAGATTTTCGCGCGCAAGTCCGGCTTCACCCGGGGCTTGGGTGGCTCGATGCACGCCTTCTTCACGCCCTTCGGTTCGATGCCGAATAACGCGATCGTCGGCGGCTCCGCGGACATAGCGACGGGAGCGGCCCTCTTCAAGCGCATCAACCGCAAGTCGGGCATCGTCGTCTCCAACATCGGCGACGCCTCGATGGGCTGCGGCCCCGTATGGGAGGCCATGTGCCTCGCCTCGATGGACCAGTACCGCACGCTTTGGGACAAGGACGTGGGAGGGGCGCCCCCCATCCTCTTCAACTTCTTCAACAACTTCTACGGCATGGGCGGCCAGACCTCCGGCGAGACGATGGGCTACCAGATGCTCGCTCGCGTCGGCGCTGGCGTGAACCCCGAGAACATGCACTCGGAGCGCGTGGACGGCTACAATCCCCTGGCGGTCGCGGACGCGGTCGCGCGCAAGAAGAAGATCCTCCTCGAGGGCAAGGGCCCCGTTCTCATGGACACGATCACCTACCGCTTTTCGGGCCACTCACCCTCCGACGCCTCGAGCTACCGCACGAAGGAAGAAGTCGAGGCCTGGCAGAAGGCGGACGCGATCGAATCCTACGGCGACTACCTCGTCGCGAACAAGGCGACCGACAAGGCCGCGCTCGACGCCATCCGCGCCGAGACGATCGAGCGTCTTACTGCGGTCCTCAAGCTCGCCTCCGACGATTCGGTGAGCGAGCGCGTGGGCGGCCAGTTCATCGAGTCCGTCATGTTCTCGAACGGCAAGGCCGAGAGGCTCGATGATGCGACGCCCGAAGGGCGCTCGCGAAAGCCCGAGCTCCTGGGCGACATGGCCGAGAACCTGCGCGTGAAGGCCCTCGCGGGCAAGGCCCGCTACGCCTTCGACGCCGAGGGCAAGGCTGTCTCGAAGAACAAGCTCTACCAGTACCGCGACGGCCTCTTCGAGGCTATGCTGCACCGCTTCTCCATCGACCCGACCATGGCGGCATGGGGCGAGGAGAACCGCGACTGGGGCGGGGCCTTCGCCGTGTACCGAGGCCTCACAGAGGCGCTTCCTTACCACAGGCTCTTTAACAGCCCGATCTCTGAGGGTGCGATCGTCGGCTCGGGCGTCGGCTACGCGCTCTCGGGCGGACGTGCCGTCGTGGAGCTCATGTACTGCGACTTCATGGGCCGCGCGGGCGACGAGATCTTCAACCAGGCCTCCAAATGGCAGGCGATGTCCGCAGGCCTGCTCAAGATGCCGCTCGTCGTCCGCGTGTCGGTTGGCAACAAGTACGGAGCCCAGCACAGCCAAGATTGGTCCGCCTTCGCGGCGCATATCCCTGGTCTTAAAGCTTACTTCCCGGCCACGCCCTACGATGCGAAAGGTATGCTCAACCTCGCGCTCCGCGGGACCGATCCGGTCATCTTCTTCGAGAGCCAGCTCCTCTACGACAAGGGCGAGGAGTTCGAGAAAGGCGGAGTCCCCGCGGGCTACTACGAAGTGCCCGAGGGCGAGCCCGCGCTCCGCAGGAGCGGCAAGGACCTCACGATCGTCACGTTAGGCGCTACTCTCTATAAGGCTCTGGACACTGCCAGGACGCTTAAGGAGAAGTACGGCCTTGAGGCCGAGGTCATCGACCTTCGCTTCATCAACCCGCTCAACTACGACCTCATCGTGGAGTCGGTGAAGAAGACGGGTAGGCTCCTCCTCGCGAGCGACGCCGCCGAGCGCGGCTCCTTCCTCCACACGGTGGCGTCCAACGTGCAGACCCTCGCCTTCGACTACCTCGACGCGCCCGTCGCCGTCGTGGGCAGCCGCAACTGGATCACGCCCGCGGCGGAGCAAGAGAGCCTCTACTTCCCGCAGAAGGAGTGGATCATCGATACGATCCACGAGCGCATCCTGCCCCTGCCCGGCCATGTCTGCACCACCGTGCAGACTACGGGCGATATAGCGCGCCGTTCGAGGCAGGGAGTCTAAGGCGCATGGCCGCATCCGCATCCGGTCCCGCCTCGCGCCGCCCTAGGGTGAACGAGGCAGCCGCCACCCGCGAGGAGCGCCTCGGCGCCCTTGCGGATGTCGCTGCCGCCTTGCCGCCCCGCGGCGAAGGCGCGGTCGACTCGCCTAGTGGCGAGTCGAACAATCACGTCCATACGATCTACAGCTTCAGCCCCTACACGCCCGCCATGGCGGCCCTCCTCGCTCGCGAGGCAGGTCTCGAGGTGGCGGGCTCGGTGGACCACGACTCCATCTCCGCCTCGCGAGAGATGGTAGCCGCCTGCGCATTGGTCGGCATAGGTTCGGTTACCGGCTGCGAGCTCCGCGTCGGTTTCCGCTCCGCTTCCGACGGCAGTCCATTTTCGTTCGCGGATCGGAAGATCAATAATCCGGATTCTCCTGGTATCGTGTACATGACCATTCAGGGCGTGCCCGCCGATAGCGTCGACGCCCTTTTCAATTTCCTTAAGCCCGTTCGCGCAGCACGCCTCAAACGCACAACACGGATGGCGATCTCCGCCTCCGCCATCCTTGTCGACGCGGGAATCGAAGGCATCGACATGGAGCGCGACGTGGTCGGCCGTTCCAAGGCTGCGGAGGGCGGCGGCGTGACCGAGCGCCACCTGCTCGCCGCGGTCGCCGATCGCCTCATCGGCCGTTATGGCCGGGGCGCAGGGCTCGTGGCGGGACTGGCGAAGGATTTCGCCCTAAGGCCGAGCCCAAAGATCGCTTCCCTTATTGGGGACGCCGAAAACCCCATGCTTGCCTATGATCTCCTCGGCGTCCTCAAGTCGTTTTTTCTCGAGCGGATCTTCGAGCAGCCGGACTCCGAGGAGTGTCCTGACGCCGCTAAGGTCGTCGCCTTTGCCCGCTCGATCGGTGCGATCCCGGCCTACGCCTACTTGGGCGATGTGGGCGAATCGCCCACCGGCGACAAGAAAGCCGAGAAGTTCGAGGACGACTTTATTGAAGAGCTCTTCGACGCAGTGAAGGGCTTAGGCTATCTCGGCGTCGCCTATATGCCGCCCCGCAACACCCCGAAGCAGCTCGAGCGCGTCAGGCGGCTCTGCGACGAGCGGGGTCTTATGCAGATCTCCGGCGTCGACATCAACAGCCCGAGGCAGTCTTTCAATTGTCCAGAGCTCCGCAGGCCAGAATTCGCCAACTTGGGCGACGCCACCTGGGCCCTCGTGGCCCACGAACACCTCTCCTCGGTAGACGCGAAGGCCAGTCTCTTTTCCCCCGACAATCCCCTCGCCGCGCTTCCCCTTCCCGACAGGATCAAGGCTTACGCGAAGGCGGGGAGGGCCCTCGATCTCTCCCGGCCGCAAGAGCCGGGCGCGGTCCTTGGCGATCTCTTGAAAGGTAGGTTTACGCGATGAGCGATATCGATCACTCCTTCGCCGCGCCGATCGTGCGCGGTCTCTATCTCGAGCAGCTGGGCCGGCCCGTGGTCCTCGTCACGAGCGATTCAAGCGCGACTAGCTACGATGCGCTTACGGTCGAACTTCCCGCTTCCCTCGACGCGGCCGCCGAGACGGCCGTTGCCGAAGCTCTGAAGGCGGCTCTCGCCGCATGGCGCGGTAAGAAAGGGGGCTCTGCACTGCCCGGCTGTATCCTAGTAAATAGCCCCAGTGCGAGCGCTACCTACTGGCCCGGTCTCTCCTACGACGAGGCGAAAGCTCGGGTCGACTCGCGCGACCTCTCACCTTTCGCGCCCGCGGCGAAGGAAGAGATATCGCCGCTTTCGGCGTCCGGCCGTTCCCAGGTCATGGAAGGTCGCGTCGCCTTGGTGACCGGCGGCGCCCAGGGCTTCGGCGAGGAGATCGTACGCGGCCTCGCGTCCTCCGGCGCGATAGTTTACATTGCCGACCTCAATATGGCAGGCGCGGAGAAGCTCTCTCGGACGCTCAACGCGGAGGCGGGGAAGACGGTTTCCTTCCCCGTATCGGTCAACGTCTCAGACGAAGCCTCGGTCGCGGCGATGTTCGCCTCGGTCGCGGCGAACACGGGCGGCCTCGATCTCGTCGTGAGCAACGCCGGCGTCCTGAAGGCCTCCTCTGTCCTGGAGCAGGACGTCGGTTCTTTCAAGTTCGTCACCGACGTCAACTACATCGGCTTCATGCTCATGGCCAAGCACTCAGGCCTTCTCATGCGCAGACAGGCGAGGCTCGCAGCGCATTGGACGACCGACATCATCCAGATCAACTCGAAATCGGGACTCGAAGGCTCGAACAAGAATGGCTCCTACGCCGGCTCCAAATTCGGCGGCATCGGCCTCGTGCAGAGCTTCGCCCTCGAACTCGTCGAGTACAACATCAAGGTGAACGCGATCTGCCCGGGCAATTTCCTGAACGGTCCGCTCTGGTCCGATCCCGAGAAGGGGCTCTTCGTCCAGTATTTGCGCTCGGGGAAAGTCCCCGGCGCGAAGACGGTCGAGGACGTGCGAAAATCGTACGAGGGCAAGGTCCCCATGCATCGTGGCTGCGAGGGTGCAGATGTCATGCGCGCCGTCTACTATCTCGTCGAGCAGGAGTACGAGACGGGGCAAGCCTTGCCCGTCACCGGCGGCCAAGTTATGCTCAGCTAACGCAAGGATTGTGTCGGCATTTGGGGGGTGTGATGGAAAGGGCAATCGCGGTCATCGATATCGGGATGACCAATAAAAAGGTCGCGGTCTACGATCAGAAGCTATGCGTCCTCGACTCGGTGTCGAAGACTTTCGCTCCCGTGATGGTAGAGGGACTCGAGACTCACGATCTCGTGGGCATGGAAAGCTGGTTCCTCGATACTCTTGCCGCATTTGCGAAGCGTTTCCCCATCGGTGCGATCACTGTGACGACCCACGGTGCGACCATGGTCTGCCTGGGCGAGGACGGCGAGCCTTGCGCGCCCTGCATCTACTACACCTACGAGCCGGGAGACGACTTCCAGGAGCGCTTCTACCGTGAGATGGGCGACAGGAGCGAACTTCAGGCCCTGACCGGCACTCCGCCTCTATCTGCCATGATCAATCCCTCGAAGGGACTCTTCTTCCTCAAGGAGCGCTTCCCCGAGGCCTTTGCTCGTTCGCGCATTGTGCTCAACTATCCCCAGTACTGGGGGTATAGGCTCACGGGCAAGACAGGCGCAGAGGGCACCTACACCGGCTGCCATACCTATCTTTGGAATTGGCGTGAGGGGCGGTACTCATCGGTCGCCCAGAAGCTCGGGCTTGTGGATAAGCTGCCCTTCCCCCTGCGCGATTCCTGGGATGTACTTGGGACGATAACGAGCGAGGTTGCGGCGCGCACGGGCATCGGCGCCGATGCGATTGTGACCATGGGCATCCACGACTCGAACGCCTCCCTCCTTCCACACCTGGCGAAGCAGGGCTCGGGCGACTTCATTCTGAACTCGACCGGGACCTGGTGCGTCCTCATGCACCCGCAGGAGAACTTCGGCTTCGAGCCGGGCGAGCTCGGCAAGGTCGTGTTCTTCAACCGTTCGGCCTACAACAAGCCCGTGAAAACGGCGATCTTCCTGGGCGGCATGGAATACGAGGCCTGGACCAAGGCGATAGCCTCTTCTGCCGGCCTCGCGAGCGGCGCGAAGCTCCCAGAGCCCGCAGAGTCGGATTATCGCGCGTTGGTCGATTTTCCTTCGGCCTTCATCCTGCCTGAGCTCGTGCCCGGCTCGGGGCAGTTTCCTGGCTCGAAGCCGAGGGCTATACAGGACGGAAAGGCATACGCGTTAACCGACATAGAAAGCGGCCGGAGCGTCCCGCCCTTCATGCGCGAATCGAAGAGGGCGCTGGCGGCCTTGAATCTTTCGCTCGCGATCCAGACTCTCGTCGCACTCGAGCGCGCGGGCCTGTGCGCGAAGACCGAGGTTTTCACCGAGGGCGGCTTTCGCAGGAACTCGGGCTACAACTCGATCCTCGCTTCCGCCCTCGGCGGCCGCGCCTACCTGACCGATATCTCGGAGGCTACGGCCTTCGGCGCCGCCATGACTGGTGCCTCGGCCCTGGGCGGGACGACTCCCGATACTCTTGGCGGACTATTCAAAGTGGATTACAAGCGTGTCGAGCCCATGGATGGCTTGGGGAATTTGACGAACTACCGCGGCTCCTGGCTTGCGGCGATGAACGGAGGAAAATAATGAAGACCAAGGCAGTCCGCATATACGGTGTCGACGACTTAAGGCTCGAGGAGTTCGAGCTTCCCGCGATCAAGGACGACGAGATCCTCGCGCGCGTCGTCTCCGACTCGATCTGCATGTCGAGCCACAAGCTTGCCATGCAGGGCGACAAGCATAAGCGCGTCCGCGCTCCCCTCGCCACGACGCCCACTATCATCGGGCACGAGTTCTGCGGCGAGCTTGTCGAGATCGGCCCCAGGTGGAAGAGCCAGTTCAAGGTCGGGCAGAGGTTCGCGATCCAGCCGGCCCTCAACTACCAGGGCACGCTCTGGGCGCCCGGTTACTCTTACCAGCACATAGGCGGCGACTCGACGTACATCGTCATTCCGCGTGAGGTGATGGAGCAGGGTTGTCTCCTCGAGTACAAGGCCGAGGCCTTCTTCATGGGCTCTCTCGCCGAGCCCGTATCCTGCATCGTGGGCGCCTACCACGCTCAGTACCACACCAAGGGCGGCTCGTATGTCCACGAGATGGGTATAAAGGAAGGCGGCTCCCTTGCTCTCCTTGCAAGCGTAGGCCCCATGGGCATGGGCGCCATCGATTACGCGATGCACGCTCCCCTCAAGCCTGGCAGGGTGGTCGTCACCGATATCGACCAGGCCCGCCTTTCCCGCGCGGCCTCGATCTTCACGGTAGAGGAAGCCGCGCGCAACGGCGTCGAGCTCCACTACGTGAACACCAAGGACATCGCGGACCCGATCGCGCATCTGAAGGAGCTGAACGGTGGGAAGCTCTTCGACGACGTATTCGTCTTCGCTCCTGTGAAGCCGGTGGTCGAGATGGGAGATAGGCTCCTAGGCCCGGACGGCTGCCTAAATTTCTTTGCCGGCCCGACGGACACTTCTTTCTCGGCTGCTCTCAACTTCTACGACGTGCACTATGAGTCGCACCACCTTGTCGGCACCTCGGGCGGCAACACCGACGATATAAAAGAATCCCTCGCGATGATGGCGGACGGTCGCCTCAATCCCATTGCGATGGTCACCCACATAGGCGGCCTCGATGCTGTTCCGGCGACTACCATTGGCCTGGACAAGATTCCCGGCGGCAAGAAGCTCATCTACACGCACAAGAAGCTGCCCCTTGTCGCCCTCGTCGACTTCGAGGAACGAGGGAAGACCGAGCCCTTCTACGCCAATCTCGCGAAGCTAGTGAAGAAGAACAACATGCTTTGGTGCAAGGAAGCCGAGGACTACCTCCTCGAGAACGCGCCGGAGATCTAAGCATGATCAAGGCCGTGCTCTTCGATATGGACGGAGTCCTCGTGGACTCCGAGGCCTTCATTGCGAAGGCCGCCATGGCCATGCTCGCGGAGCGCTACGGGGTAATCGCGACGCGCGAGGATTTCTTGCCCTTCGTGGGCATGGGCGAGGACCGCTTCATAGGCGGGGCCGCCGAGAAGCACGGGGTTGTCCTCGAGCCTGTGCGTGACAAGGCGCGTACCTACGAGCTCTACTTCGAGGTCATCAAGGGCAAGCTCTGCGAGATAAGGGGAGCGTCGGCCTTCGTCCAAAAGTGCCGCGAGCGCGGCCTCAAGACCGCTATAGCGACGAGCGCAGATCGGCGAAAGCTCGAGGCGAACCTGCGCGAGATAGGGCTGCCCGAGTCCTTCTTCGACGCGACGATAGACGGGCTGCAGATCGAGCGCAAGAAGCCCGCGCCCGACATCTACCTCAAGGCCGCTTCGTGCGTCGGTGTCGCCCCTTGCGACTGCCTCGTCGTCGAGGATGCGGTCTCGGGCGTGCAGGCCGCCAAGGCCGCGGGCATGTACTGCCTAGCCTTGGCCGGTAGCTTTCCCGAGGCGGAGCTCCGGGCCGCAGGGGCGGACTACTTTGCGGCCGACCTGGCAGAGGCGGCCGGCCTGCTGGACGGCCCGGCCTTTGCCTCTTCGGGCTAAAGGAGGGCTGTCGTGAGTGACGCCATTCGCGGCGTCCGAGCCATGGGCTTCAAAGGCGTCAATCTCACTATCCCGCACAAGGTCGAGGTTATGTGCCACCTCGACGCGATAACCGAAAAGGCCTCCCCAATCCGCCCCGTAGCGCCTTTCTGCGAGAGGCCGAGTCGAGGGGCGCTTCCTGCCTCGACGGACTCGGCATGCTTCGTGAACCAAGGCACCATCTGCTTCGAGCTTTGGACGGAAGAGCGGGCCCCCGCGGCCACGATGCGAGCCGCCCTTGAGCGGGAATTCCGCGCTGAATAGGCGTATGTTCGTGGTTAGGTAAGTACCTTATTGCACGATGCCTCCTTGTTAAATGCAACTAATCGATTACAATTCACTTGACAGATTCTGAATTCCGGGCAAAAGATGATATCGAAAGCTTTGCGCAAACGTTTCGATTGGCTTTTCAACGGAGTGTGACTGATTGACTGCAAAGAAGTCGGCAACGATGCAAGACGTTGCAAGACGAGCGAAAGTATCCATATCCACGGTCTCGCATGTCCTCAATAATACGAGGAATGTTGAGGCATCAACGCGGAAGAGGATACTGGCGGCCATAAATGAGTTGAGCTATCGCCCGAATCAACTCGCCCGCGGCCTGCGCGGCGCCGGGTCCAAGACTATCGGTCTCATCATCTCGGACATTCGCGAAGAGTTCTTCTCGGCCCTTACGAAGACGATCGAATCCGCGGCGAACGATCGCGGCTATATGGTCATGCTTTGCGACTCGGAGGAGAATCCCGACAAAGAGACGAGCTACCTGCACCTCCTCGCTGAACGGGGCGTCGATGGCGTGATCTTGTCGCCGGTTGACTCTTCTCGCGTCCCGCACCTACCGACGGGCAGGGACCTTCCCATAGTGCAGGTGGACAGGCGCTGCGAGAACTCGGGCCTGGATTACGTCGGCATCGACAATGCCCACTGCACAGCCATCGCTGTGCAGCACTTCGTATCGCTCGGGCGCAGAAAGCTCGGCTTCGTAGGGCACGAGATGAACATAGCCACCATGGCCGAGAGGGCCGAGGGCTTCGCTCAGGCGATGCGCGATCTCGGCGACCCGCGCGGCGGGCCAGCCCTCGTGCTCCGCTCGAAGGGCAGCGAAGAGAAGGCGAGAATAAAGCGCTGGATTACGGCCAACCCGGGCATGAACGGGATAATCTGCGGAAACGCGAACATCTGCTACACCCTGCTCGAGGCGATTCAAGGCTTAGGCCTCGAGATTCCGAGGGACATGGGAATCATTTCCTTCGACGACCCCGATTGCTTCGCCTTCATGAGGAGCCCCATTACCGCGATTCGTCAGCCGACCGAGCGCCTAGGTCTCGAGGCCTTGGACCTTCTCCTTGCGAGGACGGCGGTCGGTTCGAAGGGCGAGACGACCGTGCTGCTTCTGCCGGGAAAGCTAATCGTGCGCGAATCCTGCGGTGCGAAATCTACGAGGAGGTAGTCATTGTACGGCTATATTATCCGAAAGGAGGGACGGCAGTGGGCACTCAAATCCTGTCGATGAGGAAAATCGACAAGCGCTTCGCCGGGGTTCACGCCCTCAGACAGGTCAATTTCGACCTCGACCAGTCCGAGATACATGCGCTTGTCGGCGAGAATGGCGCGGGTAAATCCACGCTTATGAAGATCCTCATCGGCATCAACAGCCTCGACTCGGGAGAGATTCATTATTTCGGCCACCTCTTCAATCCGCGGAATCCCAAGCACGCGCTGGATATGGGAATCGGGATAGTCCATCAGGAACTCAATATGATGGACCATCTCACCGTCGCCGAAAACATTTTCATCGGCAGGGAGATGACGAAGGCGGGCGGTTTCCTCCTCGACAAGCAAGAGCAGAGCCGCCGGACGGAAGAGCTTTTCAATCGGCTCAATATGAATATCGACCCCAACGAGAGATTGGGCAAGCTCTCCGTAGGCAAACAGCAGATGGTCGAGATAGCGAAGGCCGTCTCGCATCGGCTGCGCGTACTCATCCTCGACGAGCCGACGGCCTCTCTCACCGACGCAGAGATAGACGAACTTTTCACCATCATGCGCGATCTGTCTTCCAAGGGCGTAGGCATCATCCATATCTCGCATCGCCTGGAAGAGATCCATCAGATCGCGGATCGGGTCACCGTCCTGCGTGACGGCGAGAACGTCGATACGAAGAAGACTTCGGAAGTGACCAAGCAGCAGATCATCAATATGATGGTCGGCCGCACTATCTACGAGCAGCCCAAGACGCAGAGCGCCGTGCCCGCCGACGCGCCCGTCGTCCTCAAGGTCGCCAGGTTGAACGCGGGCAAGCTTGTGAAGGACGTCAGTTTCGAGCTGCGCAAAGGCGAAATT
>Ga0326728_10011002_pt1 | contig 20877 bp, 12 predicted proteins | sample MB3enrmetagenome_FD_207602 | JGI IMG/M metagenome (GOLD analysis project Ga0326728, IMG submission 207602) | Lab enriched peat soil microbial communities from McLean, Ithaca, NY, United States - MB31MN | ecosystem: Environmental > Terrestrial > Soil > Wetlands > Peat | place: USA: New York... | reverse complement strand
GTGCAGCAGAGGGTTCTTCATAGTCGTTGCGCGCTATAGCGCCTAGTATGTCAGTATTTCAGTGCGTCAGTTTGTCAGTGTCTCAGCATGTCGGCATCCATCCATCTCTCCATGGAGGCGGAGAATGAACCACCGAGAACTGGTTACTGAAATACTGACGCACTGAAATACTGACATACTACGGGATGACATGCTTGGAGGTTTTCGGCATCCACTTAAGATTAGAACGTGAATCGTATGGAAAACTGTAACACGCGGGGAAGGCCGTTAGGGCTGATTTCCTGCAGGGCTCCAAAATTGCCCGGGCCCGAGTTCGGCACCAGATAGCAGGTTTGGTTGGGCGTTGCCCCGTCGCCGCAGTTGGTTCCGATGGGGTTGTATTGCAGTTGGTTGATCCCGTTGCCGTTCTGCACGTAAAAGTTGGCGTGGTTGAACAGATTGAACGCTTGCACCTGAAATTGCAATTCCTTGCCTTCCCGGATCACAAAACTGTGGGCCAGCCCAACATCGATCCTCTCCAGCCACGGTCCGTAGAAAGAATTCAGGCCAATTCCAGGGGTGGGGCCGCCGCCATTGATGCCCGCCGCGGTGTTCGCGGTGCTTTGGTTAAAGGCGGTGTCATTCAGATCGTCATTAGAGCCGTCACAATTGCTGAAGGACAGGGTCGAACTGGTGCACGCGGGACTCAACAACGCCGTGTACGGACGACCGGAGGAGAACTCCATAACGCTGCTCAGCTTCCACCCGGAGAGCAGCGCGCGCCCGGTGCCCGAACCGGTCAGTCTCTCCAGTCCGAGCCGGTAGACGCCGGCAAAGCTGATGCGATGCCGCTGGTCGAGCAGCGAAGGAGCGTGGGTATTGTTGAAGTCGAACTGATTGTTGAAGTCCATCCCGTCCCGCATGACGCTCTTGGCTAACGTGTAAGAAACTTGCAAGGCCAGGCCTTGTGACATGCGGCGCTGCAACTGCACGAACAGTGAGTTGTACTGGTTTTGTCCGGGGCTGATCAGCTCGTTGATCTGGCCCAGCTTGGGGTTGATGCGGCCTTCGGTGAGCAGGCCATTGTCCATGTTCGGCAGGGTGACCGCCCGCCCACTGCAGGGCGCAGTGGTGGCGCTGGGAGGACACACCACATACGTCGTCGTGCCTTGCAACGGATTCAGGTTCAAGTCATAGGCACTGCCCGAAAGGAGGTGCACCCCGTGATTCCACATGGTGCCGATACTTACCGTGGTGTTCTCGGCAATCTCGCGCTCAAGCTGCAAACTTGCTTGCATTATATAGGGCGCTCGAAACGTCGGACTAACCAGGGAAATGTCCGGAGAAGCCCGGAACAGGGGAAAGTCACCTGGGAGGATATTCGGGAACGTCGGCTCCTGTTGGTTAGGCGGACCCGCAGTGTAACTGGCATTTGCCGAAGACTGCTGTGACGCCAGTCCGTTCGAGGCCACCGCGTTCCGGTAGTTCAGGCCGTTCATGTTCGTATCGAACTGCCCGAATCCTCCGCGCACTACCGTCTTCGATGCGGGCTGCCAGGCAAATCCAAGGCGCGGCGCCAGGCGGAAGAACTGGTTCGGATACTGCCCGGTGAGCGGAAACGCCGGATTTGCCGCCGGCTGGGGGTAAACCTGGAAGTCCTCGCGCAATCCCATTTCCAGAGTCAAACGCGGCAAAGCCCGGAACGAATCCTGCATGTAGAATCCGTAGTAAGGCACGGCAAAAGAGAAAGTCGGATTTCCCGAAGCCTGGCTGAAGAGGCTGTATTCACCGAGCGCGAATGCCTCCAGATTCGGAAATTCATAACTGCCGAGGAACGACCCGAACTGCACGGAGGCATTCGGGTCCGCGCCGCCATCATTGTTGTCCGCATCCCGGGCGCGGCTCACATCGAAACCGAATTGCAACGTGTGCTTGCCCATCACGTAGTCGATCCGGTCGGACACAGACCACTGCCTTTCAAAAACTCTTCCCACAGAGAAAGGAGCATTGCCCAGAGTGAAAGGGGCCGGGCTATCGAGGATCAAGGTGGGGATCTTGGGAGCCAAACCGGTTGGGGTCGCGATTTCGTTATCTTGCGAGGTGCCCGCGTGGAATTCGTTCAGCAGTCTCGAGGAGAACGCGTGCGTCCATCCCAGGCTGGCCTGGAAGGCGTGGACATAGGCGTTAGCCAGCGTTTGCGTCCCATAATCTCCCACCGTAGGGTCGGTGATGACGCCTCCGGGCGAGTCGAACCGGTTTAGATTGAAGCTGAGGAACAGGCTGTCGCGGGAACTAGCCTGGTAGTCCAGCCGGGGCGTCATCACCAGATCGTTGCGCTGTCTTGCTTTGTTGCCGAGATTGGAATTGAGCGCGTTCACCGCGTTCGAGACTTGCTGGAGGTATACCGGATTGGTCGGGTCAGGCGCGCTGTCGCTGCCCGGCACCGGCAGGGGCCCGTTCGGCGGGGGTAGCGCCGTCCCGGCCGGAATCCCAAAATTAGCACTCAAGAAGGCAGGCAAGCTCGCCGGCGTGGCCGCCAACGCCGTGTTGATGACGGAAACTGGATTGTTCCGCAGTTGCTGCTCATAATCCACGAAGAACCATAAACGGTCCCGCCGGATCGGCCCGCCCACCCCGGCGCCGAATTGCTGCAAAGCATCCAGCGGTTTGGGGAGGCCGCTGGCTTTGTCGAGGGCATCGTTGGCTCCCGTGGCGGAGTTCCGGTTGTAATAGAACGCACTGCCGTGGAATGCGCTGCTCCCCGACCGGGTCACGGCATTGACGAAGCCGGCTCCACCCCCATAGATTGCCGAGTACGGGCTCTCCGCAACTTGAAACTCCTCGATCGCATCCTCGCCATACAGGTAAGGGATGCGATAGCGGCCGAGAATATCGCCGAAGTAGTTGTTGGTGGCATTGGTTCCGTCGACGGTGAAAGCGTTAGAGCCATTTCCATTGGCGTAGCCCGAGTCTTCCGCGCCCTGTTGTCCGGCAATGCTCACCAGGCCCGTGTCGCCGTCGTAGCTGGTATTCGGTGTCAGCACCGTAAAGTCGGTGTAACGACGTCCGTTGAGCGGTAGATCGTCGAGAAACGACCGCTCCATCACCGTGCTGGCAGAGGATTCCGCCGGCCGTAGCAGCGGCGCCGTCCCCCTTACGCTCACCGTGTTTCCGCTCGCTCCAACACGTAGCCGGATGTCCTGCAACGTGGCGTTTCCCACCAACACTCGAACCAAACCCTGAACATCGCGAAACCCTTTGGAACTTGCCCGGATGGAATAGGAGCCCGGCATGAGGACAGGAAACCGGTAAAGTCCGGTATGGTCTGTCTCGGCAGATTGTTTCACGCCGGTCTCGAGGTTCTGCACCACCACCGACGCTCCCGGCACCACCGCCCCACTCTGGTCGGTGACCCGGCCGCCGAGGGCGCCCGTTAAAACCACGTTCTGGGCGGTCAGCAATCCGCAGCTCGCCAACACGGCCAAAACGCTCGATACTGCCAGGCGATTGGACACCAAGAGCGTTCTTCCGCTTGATCGAGTGACGGATCTTCTTCTCATCCTCGTTTCTCCAGGGGTTTCCACTGCCGCGCTCTGCTACACCTTATGATTATATATGGAACGACTTAAGTCAGCGACAACCGCAAGAGGGAGCGGGGTCGCGCCGAGTGTCGCTTCTCAGAGGGACTCGGCGCTACCCCGCTCTACCTACGTCGGCGCCGCCACAATCAGACCGATTCGCTCCATTGACCTCCCGATGATGTATGGCATCATACGGCATATGAAGCGGACCACCCTCTTTCTCGACGAAGGCACCGATCGTGAGTTGCATCTCCTGGCCCAACGAGAAAAGCTTCCGGTTGCGGCCTTGGTGCGCGACGCCTTGGGGCGCTATCTTGACGAGGCCAAGCGCGGCAAAGGACTGCAACTGCGGTTTCTGGCGGCGGGACGCAGCGCCCATCCCGACACCGCCGAGCGCGCCGAAGAGCTTCTTTGGGCCGACCTCCAACCGCACTCCTCGGGTGGTCGGCCTCGAGCCCGAGCACGTCGGAGGAGTTCAACACAGGCCAGCTTCGCGCTTACGGCGTGATCTCAAAGGCGACGCCGCCGTTGTTCGTTCCGCCACCGTAGGTCACGCCGAACAAGTTGCCCTTGCCGTCCAGGATAACGTCTAAGGGGCCGTCGCCATCCGTGCCGTCGAACTTGTGCAGGACGCTATATTTCCAGGTGCCGTTGCGCTGCGGCGCAAGTTCGAACACCGCCCCGCAGGGGCCATTGCAATCCTGCAAGCCGCCGCCGCCGTCCGCGCCGTAAAGATTCCCCGCCTTGTCAAGCGCCACCGTGCCGATTGGCGCGCACCCGTTCGCGCAATTGGGAAAGTCATAAAGAGAGGTCTCCTTCCACTGGCTGCCAGCCAGCTTGAAGACCCTGCCGTTCCCCCAGGTACCGCCGAGCACCGTGGCTCCGTAAAGAGCGCCGGATGCGTCCACCGCCAACCCTCCCTTTGGCCACTCGCCATCGTTGTGGAGAGAGCCGAAGCGGTGCAGGACTTGGTAGCTCCAAGTGCCGTCGCCATTGGGCGTCATACCGTAGACAACTCCGTAGCCGTCGCCCCCGTAGATGGTGGTGCCATAAAGGTTTTCACCGCCCCAGATCGGGGGAGCCAAGGGGTCGTTGCCGTCCTCACATTTATCCTGGCTGCAAAAGCTGTAGAGCTGGGTATAGACCCACCCGTTGGAGCCGGGCGAGAGCTCGCCGATCGCGCCTTCGTCGTAGTCGCCGTTGCCCATTTCTCCATAAAGGTTGCCAGCCTGGTCCAGGAGCACTCCCGGCCCGGCGCCGTTGTCGTACAGCGCGCTCAAAGTCCAGCCGCCAGAACCGGGAGTTAGCTCAAATACCTCGCTAACGCCTAGTGGCCCGTACGGCGCCGTCCCGTAGAGGTTTCCGGAACCATCCAAGGCGAGGCCGCCGTCGGGAAATGCTCCGTCGCCGTTCCAAGTGAACTCGTACACAATCTGCTCGCTCCACTTGCCGTTGGACTGGGGTGTGAGCTGGAACACCACACCGCATCCGTTGTTGCACGTGCTTGAACCGCCGACATAGGTCTCGCCGTAAAGGTTGCCCTGCCCGTCCAGCGTGAGAGGACCCGAGGGGATGGACCCGTCGCTGCCCGAGCCGTACGGGCCGAAGTTGTGCAGGACTTTGTACTTGTTGGCCGCCCAAGCCGCAGGCGGCAGGAACATGGCTGCTACGATCATGACCGCGAAAACGCGCGCGAACGCGGTCGTCCATCGATTCGACCTCATCTCACACCTCCTTGTCTCCAGGCCGGTTGGCCGTGGGAAACAGGGCAGCTTCTCGCTTACGGCGTGATCTCAAAGGCGACGCCGCCGTTGTTGGTTCCGCCGCTCTCAGTTACGCCGAACAAGTTGCCCTTGCCGTCCAGGATGACGTCCAAGGGGCCGTTGCCGTCCGTGCCGTCGAACTTATGCAGGACGCCGTATTTCCAGGTGCCATTGCGTTGCGGCGACAGTTCGAACACCACCCCGCAGCCACCCTGACAATCCGGCGAGCCGCCCGCGGCCGTCACGCCATAGAGATTCCCCGCCTTGTCAAGCGCCATCGTGCCGATTGGCGCGCACCCGTTCGCGCAACTCGGAAAGTCATAGAGAGAGGTCTCCTTCCATTGGCTGCCGGCCAGCTTGAAGACCCTGCCGTTACCGTGGGTGCCGCCCCCCACCGTGGCTCCGTAAAGAGTGCCGGATGCGTCCACCGCCAACCCTCCGTCCGGGTACTGGCCATCCCCGTGGAAGGAGCCGAAGTGGTGCAGAACTTGGTAGGTCCAGGTGCCGTCGCCGTTGGGCGTCATACCGTAGACAACTCCATAGCCCGCTCCGTGGCCGACCCCTCCGTAGTAGGTGGTGCCGTAAAGGTTGTTACCGCCCCAGATCGGGGGAGCCAAGGGGTCGTTGCCGTCGTCACAGATGCCGCCGTGGTGCTGGCCGCAGAAGCTGTAAAGCACGGTATAGACCCACCCGTTGGAGCCCGGCGAGAGCTCGCCGATCGCGCCTTCCTTGTACTCGCCGAGGCCCATTTCTCCATAGAGGTTGCCGGCGTTGTCCAGGAGCAATCCATGCACGGTGCTGTTGTCGTACAGGATGCTGAGAGCCCAGCCCCCCGAACCGGGCGTTAGCTCAAATACCCCCCCGGTGCCGTCCGGCTCGCCACCCACCGTGCCGTAAAGGTTTCCGGAACCATCAATGACGAGGCCACCCGAGGGGAATGCTGCTCCGGTGCCCCCAGGGAAGTCGTACAGAATCTGCTCGCTCCACTGGCCATTGGGCCCGGGCGTCAACTCGAACACCACCCCACATCCGTAGCCGCCGCACTCGCCTGTACCACCTACCAAGGTCTCGCCGTAAAGGTTGCCTTGGCCGTCCAGGGTGAGAGGGCCGGAGGGCATGGACCCGTCGCTGCCCTCGCTGTACGGGCCGAAGTTGTGCAGGACTTTGTACTTGTTGGCCGCCCAAGCCGCAGGCGGCAGGAACATGGCTGCTACGATCATGACCGCGAAAACCCGCGTGGTGGTCCATGGACTTGATCTCATCTCACACCTCCTTGTTTTCCCGGCAGATTGGCCGTTAGTATACCACCATTCTGCAAGAGCAGGCGCGGCAGGGCCCGCCTCGTGACGAGCCCTGTACCTGCCGCGCCTCGCGACCTACAACGTAACTAAGCTCTCAGGCCCTCGTAGAGGCCGGCTTTAGCCGGGCATCTTATTCGATTCACAGTGCCGCCCTAAAGGGCGCCGCTACGAAAAGCGCTGGAAAGTTGACTCGTTTACGAGAAATTCTCGGCGTCTAGTGTCGCGTAACACCAGACCCCTAGTCGCCGTCAGTCCGGGTCGGGTACATCATCCGGACCGATGGGCCCTAGCCCTGTCTGATAGTAATAGTCTTCGAAATAGGTTGGCCCGAGGTTAGCTGGAACGTAAATAGGCGTAAATGAGCGGGCGTTGGCCGGTGAACAACACAGCCCGAAGAAATCGTACAACGGAACGGCGTTGATTCCGTCGTACTGGTATCCGTCGGGCGCGTTGTAGTCGGCGTAACCCTGCGGAGCGATAAACTGCATGCCAACAAAGTTGTGCTCGATAAACGCCAGAATGCTGCCAAAGTCGTGGACATAGGGCCCGGGCCAAGCGTCGTTGGGGCAGCCGCCGCTCCCGGTGCCGGTGCATGCGCCAGACACATAGCCTGCCGGCGTCCACCGCGAAACCACCAGCAGCGGTACCCGGAAACCATAAACGTAACCGCAGCCCCAGCCGTAGGGCGCGTGAGGGTCATTACATACACCTAGCATCGTGCTCCTGTACACAGCCGGGGGTACGATGTGGTCGTAAAAACCTCCCCAATCGTCCCAGGTAATGAAAATGGCGGTGTCCTGCCAGTAGGTTTGGCCACTCGGCTGGTCGGTACAGGGGCTCTTGCCGATGGAATTCACGATGTCCGCAACGTAGTCGGGACCGAGCCCTGTCTCGTACGATCCGGGGTGGTCCGACCATTGTTCGTCAGGGATCACCCAACTGAGTTGCTGCAGGTGGCAATTGGTGATATCGCTAAATATCGGGGCGCCCTGATAGTGTGACTTCGTCGGGAAGGCGACGTGGTTCGTGAACTCGGGGCTCGCGCACGGAGTGGGCGGATTGCCGTAACCGCTGTTTTCTCCGTAGCACACCTCGGGTATGTTCTCTGGCGCGTCCCAGATGCTCCCTGGGAGTGGCGCGTAGTAGCGCCAGCTAACAATACCATTGTCGCAAAGGTTAGTCGGATTGCAGTTTACGGCACTGGTCACCAAGCTGTCGTGGGGGTAGCACTCCACTGCGTTGGCACCCCTCGGGTCATCCTGTTCGGAGCCCGTTGTGAAGGCCCACTCCGGCGCGACACCGCTGCCAACCCCCCCCTAGCGGGCATCCGGTGAGCTGCGTTTTCGCCTGCGGGAGATCGGCCACAAAGTCCAGGTTGTAATTCCCGTAGTCATCGTTTGGTCCCACGGGCGCGGACGTACCGGTGAAAAGGAATTGATGCGCTTCCAGACTCGGACCCTCGTTGGTCTGGAACATGTAATTCGCGAAACCGTAGTTGGTCGCGATGTCGAAATAGGGTTGGACTTGGGACTGCGGCACATACGTGTACGCCAGGCACGCGCCATTACCGGCCGGGTCGTGGCAGAACCCGTCCATCTGTGAGTTGTCGTAGTCCAACTTCCAGGCCCAGAAATAATGCTCCGGGTCGTAGTAGCACGGCGACGTCCCGTTCTTGCCGCAGCCGGTTGAAGCGTACTCCCCGTTGAGAGCTAGGGGTGTGAAGCATTGATATGGGTATCCCTTTGCCGGGCCGCCATCCACGATGTCCACGCCGGACTCGAACGGGTCTTCGTTACCGCATTGGACGATCGCCGGACCGGCCCCGAACAGGTTATCCGGCGTGCGGTTTTCCTGCACGACGATGATGATGTGCTGAAAGGTTCCAGGCGGTGGAACGGTTTGGGCGGAGGCGACCGTTGTCGCCAAAAAAACGAGGAAAGCCAAACTGACGATTCGTTCTGCGAGCTTCATTGCTATCCTCCCTTCAGACATTTGGCTTGCCATGCAAGCATTGTGATCCCTCTCCTTTGGCGGCGATTCAGCATCGCTTCGTCGTTGCTCCCTACTTTCGACAGCAGAATGTTCCTGGGAATAATCCTGTGTCAGTAAAGTACCGCACACCTGCCTGGCAAGTATTGCACACCTGTGTGTCAACTATTGCACACACCAGTGCGTACGTCAGTTGTCAGCACGATACTGATCACCCGTGCGGTCAAGCAAGCGTAGCGCGGACCTGTTCCCCAAGGTCCGCGGTTCCTGACCTTTTGTTCCGCGAACCCCGAATCCCTAAAACTCCAAAACCACGGCGAAAAGGTTATCACTCATTCCGAAGGCCCCCGCACAGACCGGAGTTGTAGCATGGGAAGGGGATATCGTTCAGCGAAATATTTTTCTTGACATCCATCCTTTGGTACTCTATAATTCTCTAGGCTCGTTCTGGGGCCAATGGGCCGGGGGCTCGGGGTTCGGGCGGTGGAAAGTGGGCAGCAGACGGCAGGTGGTAGACGGTAGACGGCAGACGGCACACGGCAGACGGGAAGGGAACATGGGGACATCGCTGCATAAGGGACCGGGCCGCAAGTTTCGAATTTCCAGTTTCGAATTTCCAGTTTCCAGTTTCGAGTTTCGGCAGACAAAGCCAAACAAACCCAACCGACCTAAGACCCTTATTGTCAATAGCATGACTGAGAAATCGGCGAAACAAACCCAACGAACTTATCCTACTTGTTATCAGTTGCTTACAGCTATTTTGGCCCCAATTCTCCGGGAATTTGGATGGAAGGGACGTGGCTCACTGCCCGGAATTCGGGCGACGCCGGGGAGCGCGACAGGCAACTGCCGGGCTAACTAGCCAAGGGCTCCACCCCTGATATCCGTAGGGTGGGCCTTTTTTTCAGGAACAAAGCCGAGGAGTTATTGAAAACAAAGGAAAATGCCCGGGAACAAACCCAAAAACAAGCCCAGGCGCGCCCCCGTCCACAACGGACTATAAAGCCCGGCGCTACAAAATGCAATGCTGGGCTAACGCCCGGCGCTACAGGCGTCGGCGGGAGGGATTTACCAGCAAACCTACGATGTGCTGTAGAATGAGCAGATGGGAAAATGACCGTCCGAACAGGAATTCAGGTGCCCATGGACGCGGGTCGAGGGAAGCCGTGTAAACCTCCGTCCCGGGGCGTTCCCGTCCCAAGCAATCGCTTGGGGGGAAACGAAGCCAGCATGTTATTGAAAACAAAGGATAGGACATGGCGGAGCGGCTCGAAGGCCACGATGTCTATGAAAAATAAGGCCCTTAGGGTTGAATGCTGGCATCCCCAGGGATTGAAGATCCCAGCCGGACTTGCCCCGGATCGGCGTGGCCATGTGGGGCCTGCAAGCGGGGTGAGGCACTGAAACGTGGGGCACTTATCTCGATCCTCTCGGGGAAAGGAACCCACAGACTTTGCGGAGGGCTGCGGAAGCAAGCTCCCGCCCCGTCGAAGGCGGGAGTTGTGCCCAGCGGTACAGACCGAGTTGCTGACTCCGGAGGGACTTGCTCCCGCCGGAGTTCCTATGATATAAAGGCTTGTTTACGAACAACTGTCCGCGGTGAAGAGAGGCTCAATGACGAACGCAGTGCCACATCGGGGCGCGGTCTCCGGGAGACGCGTCCCAGCGATGGCTAGCGCTCTGGCCTTGGGGATCGTGTTTCTGCCGGCGCTTGCCGCTGCACAATCGAACCAAGGCTCCGCTTTCACTGTACTCTATTCGTTCACAGGGAAGCGGGACGGGGCAGCTCCTCAGGCAAGTTTGCTTCTGGACGCGGGGGGTAACCTTTACGGCACTACGTACGCCGGTGGCGCGGACGACTGCGGGGTTGTGTTCAAGCTGGATCCAAACGGCAACGAGACCGTGGTCTACTCCTTCAATTGGCAGAAGGACGCGGGATATCCATGGGCAAAGTTGATCCAGGACTCGGCCGGCAATCTGTACGGCGCCACGGAGGGCGGCGAAACTCACCTGCTCGGCGCGGTCTTCAAGGTGGATACGGCCGGCAGGGAGACCGTGCTGCACAAATTCACGGCCAGAGACGGGGAATCTCCCTTCGCCGGCTTGGTCCGGGACGCGGCGGGCAACTTGTACGGCACCACCGAGGGCGGCGGACGTCACAAAGACGGAATCGTCTTCAAGCTGGATCCGCACGGCAATGAGAAGGTGCTTTACAGCTTCGCCGGGGCGCCCGACGGAGACTCTCCCTATGGAGATTTGATCCGGGACGCGGCCGGCAACCTTTACGGAACTACCCGGTACGGCGGCGCTTCGAACTACGGAACGGTGTTCAAGCTGGATCCGAGCACCGGCCAGGAGACGGTGTTGTACAGCTTCACTGGCGGGGAGCAGGACGGTAGGTATCCTAATGCCGGTTTGATCGCGAACGGGGCGGGCGGCTTTTACGGCACCACCGTGAATGGCGCCGATGGCGACTATGGAGTAGTGTTCAAGTTGGATGCGGCCGGCAACGAAACGGTGTTGTACAGCTTTGGCGGCGGGAAGCAGGGGGCGTATCCTTATGGCGGTTTGATCAGGGACAGAGCGGGCAACTTGTACGGCACCACTTTCCAGGGCGGCGATTCCAACTACGGGGTGGTGTTCAAGGTGGATCCGAGCGGCAACGAGACCGTGCTGCACAGCTTTTCAGGCGGCCTCGACGGGGCGTATCCCTACGCAGCTTTGATTCGGGACGACGCCGGCGACCTTTACGGCACCACGACCGTCGGTGGCGCGGGCGGCGCCGGAACCGTGTTCAAGATCGCGCCCTGAACTGAAAACACTGGCTAGTGGTTAGTGGCTAGTGGCTAGTAACGAAGGCGGTCGCTCTTCACTAGCCACTAGTCTAACCACTAGCCACTAAGAAAGGGGCTTTATGACGAACGCAGTGCCACATCGGGGCTCGGTTTCCGGGAGAAGGATCCGAGCGATAGCTAGTGCTCTGGCCTTAGGGACCGTGTTTCTGCCGGCGCTGGCCGCCCCCCCATCGGACCAAGGCTCCGCTTTCAGTGTACTCTATTCGTTCACCGGGAAGCCAGACGGGGCAGCTTCCCAGGCAAGTTTGCTTCTGGACCCGGAGCGCAATCTGTACGGCACTACCTACGCCGGCGGCGCCAACGGCTGCGGGGTTGTGTTCAAGGTGGGTCCAAACGGCAAGGAGACCGTGATCTACTCGTTCAATTGCCAGCAGGACGGGGGATATCCCTACGCAAATTTGATTCGGGACTCGGCTGGCAACCTGTACGGCACCACGGAGGGCGGCGAAACTACCCAACTCGGCGCGGTCTTCAAGGTGGACATGACCGGCAAGGAGACCGTGCTGCACACCTTCACGGGGTACCCCCACGACGGGGATTCTCCCTTCGCAGGCTTAGTTCTGGACGCGGAGGGCAACTTGTACGGCACCACCGAGGGCGGCGGAGCTTACCGGGACGGAGTCGTGTTCAAGGTGGACCGGGCCGGCAACGAGACGGTGCTTTACAACTTCGTTGGGACGCCCGATGGAGCATCTCCCTACGGAGGTTTGGTTCTGGACGCGGCCGGCAACCTTTACGGAACTACCCGGTACGGTGGCGCTTCCAACTACGGAACGGTGTTCAAGCTGAATCCGACCACCGGCCAGGAGACGGTGTTGTACAGCTTCGCTGGCGGGGGCCAGGACGGTGAGTATCCTACTGCCGGTTTGATCGCCTACGGGGAAGGCGATTTTTACGGCACCGCCGTGAACGGCGCCGATGACGACTACGGAATAGTGTTCAGGCTGAATGCGGCCGGCAACGAAACGGAGTGGTACATCTTCGGCGGCGGGAGGCAGGGAGCGTATCCCTACGGCGGTTTGGTCAGAGACGCAGCGGGCAACTTGTACGGTACCACTTTCCGGGGCGGCGATTTCAACTACGGGGTGGTTTTCAGGGTGGGTCGGAGCGGCGCCGAAGCCGTGCTGCACAGCTTTTCGGGCGGCCTCGACGGGGCGTATCCCTACGCAGGTTTGATCCAGGACAAGTCCGGTAACCTTTACGGTACCACGACCGTCGGTGGCGCGGGCGGCGGGGGAACGGTGTTCAAGATCAAGCCTTGAGTCAGTTATCAGTTTTCAGTTCAAGACGAAGACCGGCCATCGACGGAAAACTGAGAACTGATGACTGCGAACTGAAAACTGAATAACAACTGTCCGCGGTAAAGAGAGGTTCTATGACGAACGCAGTGCCACCTCGGGGCTCGGTTTGCGGGAGGCGCGTCCCAGCGATAGCTAGCGCTCTGGCGTTAGGGATCGTGTTGGTGCCGGCGCTTGCCGCCCCCCTATCGAGCCAAGGCTCCACTTTCAGTGTACTCTATTCGTTCACAGGGAACCCGGACGGGGCAGCTCCCCAGGCAGGTTTGCTTCTGGACGCCAAGGGCAATCTGTACGGCACTACCTACGCAGGTGGCGCCAACAACTACGGAGTTGTGTTCAAGGTGGATCCGAACGGCAACGAGACCGTGCTCTACTCGTTCAATTGGGGGAAGGACGCGGGATGCCCCTACGGAAATTTAGTGCAGGACGCGGCTGGCAACCTGTACGGCACCACTGAGGGCTGTGAAACTGCCCTGCTCGGCGTGGTCTTCAAGCTGGATACGGCCGGCAAGGAGACTGTGCTGCACACCTTCGCGGGGTACCCCCACGACGGGGAATCTCCCTTCTCAGGTTTGATCATGGACGCGGCCGGCAACCTTTACGGCACTACCGAGGGCGGCGGAGCTTATCAAAACGGAACCGTGTTCGAGCTGGGTAAGAACGGCAGATACACCGTGCTCTATAGCTTCGTGGGGGCACCCGACGGGGACTCCCCTTATGGAGGATTGGTCATTGACGATTCCGGTAACCTTTACGGGACCACGCGGGAGGGAGGCAGCAGCGGGCTGATATGGGAGAGCCAGTTGCCCCTTGGGTTCGAGGGTCCCCACCAAGCCGGCTTGGGAACGGTTTTCGAGCTGGATCCGAGCGGCAACGAGACGGTGTTGTACAACTTTACGGGCGCGCCGGACGGTGAATTTCCCATGTCCGGTTTGATCGCGCACGGGGGCAACTTGTACGGCACCACCCTGGACGGCGCCGATGACGACTACGGAATAGTGTTCAAGGTGGATGCGGCCGGCAACGAAACGGTGTTGTACAGCTTCGGCGGCGGGAAGCAGGGGGCAAATCCTTACGGCGGTTTGGTCAGAGACGCAGCGGGCAACTTTTACGGCACCACTTTCCAGGGCGGCGATTGCAACTACGGGGTGGTGTTCAAGGTGGATTCGAGCGGCAACGAAGCCGTGCTGCACAGCTTTTCGGGCGGCCTCGATGGGGCGTATCCCTACGCAGGTTTGATTCAGGACAAGTCCGGCAACCTTTACGGCACCACGACGGTCGGTGGCGCCGGCGGCGCGGGAACGGTGTTCAAGATCAAGCCTTGACCACTTTGGACGCGCGTTGTAGACTAGGCAGATAGCGTAGTATAACACTGAGTTCTTGACAACGGTAGTTTTCAGTTCTCAGTTATCAGTAGTCAGTTATGTCAGTTATCCGTTGTGGGTCGTCCGTTGTCCGCTGCCGCGGCGGACTCCGGATGAAAGGGAGAACTGAAGACTGAGAACTGAAAATTGAAAACCGAAAGTCATGCTGCTGGAAAAGCATCAGCTCCAAAAGCTCGACGACTATCGCTGGCTGGTGCCGCGGGGCACCAAGCCAGGCATGCTGACCGACGCACTCATCTTCACCGACGAGCGCCTCCTGGAGGACCTGCTCAAGGACCTCTCACTCGAGCAGGCGATCAACGTGGCCATGCTGCCAGGGATCGTCGGCCGATCGCTCGCCATGCCGGACATTCACCAGGGCTACGGCTTCCCCATTGGGGGAGTTGCGGCCACCGCTCCGGAGGAGGGGGGCGTGATCTCGCCAGGCGGGGTCGGCTTCGACATCAATTGCGGGGTTCGCCTGCTCGCGAGCTCGCTGACCGTCGACGAAGTGCGGCCCAAGATCCGCGACTTAGTGAACCAGCTTTTCCGCGACATCCCTTCGGGCGCCGGCTCAAAGAGCGATATCCGCATTTCCCACAAAGACCTCGACCGCGTCCTCACCGAAGGTGCGGCGTGGATGGTGGCCGAGGGGCGCGGCCGCGCCGAGGACCTCGCTTGCTGCGAGGAGAGCGGCACGATGGACGGCGCCGACGCCTCGGCTGTCAGCGATCGCGCCAAGACGCGCGGCCTGCCGCAGATCGGCACCCTGGGCAGCGGCAACCACTTCCTCGAGGTCCAATACGTGGAGCGCATCTTCGAGCCCGAGATCGCGGCGACGCTGGGCCTTTACGAAAACGAGGTGGTGGTGCTGATCCACTCCGGCTCACGCGGTCTCGGGCACCAGGTCTGCACGGATTACCTGCGCGACATGGGCGATGCGATGCGTCGCTACGGTATCGACCTGCCGGACCGCCAGCTTGCTTGTGTCCCTGTCCATTCGAAGGAGGGACAGGAGTATCTCGCCGCCATGCGTGCCGCGGCGAATTTCGCCTGGGCCAATCGCCAGGGAATGACCGAGGCCACGCGCCGCGCCTTCAAGCGCATCTTCGGCGAGAAGGAAGACCTGCGGGTGGTCTACGACGTGTGCCACAACATTGCCAAGCTTGAGCGCCACACGGTGAACGGGCGCGATCGCAAAGTGATGGTGCACCGCAAAGGCGCCACCCGCGCCTTCCCGTCGAGCCGCCCCGAGGTGCCGGAAGTTTACAAGAGCGTCGGCCAGCCGGTGCTGATCCCGGGGTCGATGGGCACGGCTTCCTACGTTCTAGTGGGCGCCGCCGGCTCGCTTCGCGAGAGCTTCGGCACCACCTGCCACGGCGCGGGTCGGGTCATGAGTCGCACCGCCGCCAAGAAGTCCGCCTGGGCGGCGAACGCCAAGCAGCGTCTGGAGGAGCAGGGCATCATCGTGCGCGCCGAAACGCGCGACGGCATCAGCGAGGAAATTCCGGAGGCCTACAAGGACGTGGATGCAGTCATCACCGTCGTGCACAACGCCGGGCTGGCGAAGCGGGTGGCGCGCCTGAAGCCAATTGGAGTCATCAAAGGCTAGGAAAATCAGAAATCAGAAATTGGAAATCAGAAAGAAGACGTCACTTGTCATTTGTCATTTGTCCTTTGTCCTTTGTCCCTTGCCCGTCGTCCGTTGTAGCCGCGCACTCCGGATCAGCGGAAAATGGCAAATACCTGACGACGGACAACGGCCAACTGACAAAGCGCAAAGGACAAGTGACGTCTTCTTTCTGATTTCTGATTTTGCCTGCTATTCGCCAAATTGTCGGGCGAGATAGTTCTCGAGGCCGATCTCTTCGATAAGGCCGAGCTGGGTCTCGAGGAAGTCCACGTGACCCTCCTCGTCGGCGAGGATGGCTTGCAGCATGTCCGCCGAGCCGTGGTCGCCCGCCTTGCGGCAGAGGGCGATGGCGTCGTTGTAGTCCGCGACGGCGTCCTTCTCGAGGGCCAGGTCATTCTGGAGCTGCTGCTTCACGTCCTTGCCCACCGCGAGCTTCGGCATATCGTTCAGGTTGGGCATGCCTTCCAGGAACAGGATGCGCTCGATGAGCGTCTCCGCATGCTTCATCTCGCTGATGGCTTCCTTCTTGGTGTGGTCGCCCAGGCGCTTATAGCCCCAGTTCTCACACATCTCGGCGTGGACCATATACTGGCTGATGGCGCCCAGCTCTTCCTTGAGCATCTGGGCCAGCACGTCCAGGACTTCGGGTTTACCCTTCATAGTCGTCGGCTCCTTATCATTGCTGCTGCCCTGGTTTGTAGGGGTACGGCTTGCCGTACCCTCTTCTTCTACCCCGCGCGCGACCGAACCAAGAGGGTACGCCTTGCCGTACCCCTACAACCTGGGCCGGGCATTGTCAAGAATTAGCCCGGATTTCTCACCACGAAGCCAGTCAGGGAATTGATCCATTGATTCATTGGTTGATTGAGCCATTGAAGACCGCCATTATCTTCCTCAATGACTCAATGGATCAATGGCGCAATGGATCCATCCCTGACCCTTCGTGGTGAGAAGTCCGGGTTAGGTGTTACGCAACACTAGAGTGCGCAACCGAGAATCCTAGCAGATTCTCGAGGAGATCGCCACCAAGGATTCAGGCGCGCGAAGCGCGTCGGTTGGATGCGGCCTTGCCTGCCGAGGTTCGGGCCGCGGCCTCGGCGTAATCGTTGCTCTTCTCGCGGAAGTGGCTGATGAGGCGGCGCACGCTGTTGGCGAGCCCAACCACTTCGCCATGGCCTTCGACGTCAAACTCAATCTCATAATTGCCGGCGGCGGCGTGATCCACCGCCTGTTTCAGGTCGACGAGCGGCTTCACCACCTGGCGCGGCAGGATGAAGCTCGCGGTCACACTCAGCAGCAGGGCCAGGAAGGAGACAATGCCCAGCACCCATTCGGCGCGCCAGATGAGGCGTCGAGCGTCTTCATGGTCGCGCTGGACGCGGCTCCAACTGCGCGTCTCGAGGTCGTGCGAGAGTTGCAGGAGGTCATTACTCGACCGTCGCAGCTCGGTCGTGGCTTGCCGCAGCGCGGGATCCTCCGCCTCCAGCCGGCTCGTGATCTCCGCGTCGAACGAATCGAGTTGATTGCGGATCTCCGGCATCAGGCGGGCGGGGCTTTGGCGGCCGGCTTTCCTGAACAGCTCCGCCAACTGTCGCTGGTAGTTCTCGACGACGGAGTTCACTCGCTCGGCTGGCGCCTGCGGAGGCTCTTCCATGTGGGAGACAGCTTCATTGAATCGGGCGCGGTAGACCTTCACGTCGTCGAGCATCTTCTGGGTGGTGGGCGACTCGGCGGGCTGGAGCTCGCGACAACTGGCGACGATTTGCTCCAGGTTCAACAGCGCCTGCCGGTTGGCGGTGAGGTCTTCCTGATCGTGCAGGGCAAAATAGTTGCGCTCCGCGCGGCGGGCCTCCTGCATCTCTGTCGAAGCCCGCCCCGCCAAGCTTGCCACCGGCGTATCGACGCTGACGATGCGGTCCACGATCCCGCCCATGGCGAAGAGGTAGTAGACGGCGAGAAAGATGACGGGAACCAGAATCAGGCGCACGATGGCAAGGCTATAGGCGACCCTGCGGCGCAGGGAGGTACCGCGCGCAAACACCCGGAACGGCTTGCGAACTCGCCAAGCCATGAGTCCGACCCCTCCGAACGATCTCGGATCTAGTCCCCGACGCAAACAACAACTCCCGATCCAATCCTCTGTGCCCGCATCTTACCCCAAATGCGCCGGGGGAAGAAAGATTTTTCTTGGGTTATCCCTTGCTCAAGCTAGCCGGCTAATACTTACCAGCCGTCAGCCCTCAGCTATCAGCTATCAGCAATCAGCAAGAAGTCCGGCTGTCTTGCTGATAGCTGAGGGCTGATGGCTGATGGCTGCTGTCCGAAACTTTTCCGGACCCGGGCGCGTATACTGGACTGAGGATCACGGGAGGATTCCATGTACTGCCCGAGATGCGGAAAAGCTTACGAAGAAGACGTGAATTTCTGCTGCCACTGCGGGGCGGCCATGCATGTACCGTCGCCACCCTTGTCGGCCAAGAAGTTGTACCGCTCCCGGCGCGACCGCAAGATCGCCGGTGTGTGCGGCGGCTTCGCCGAGTACCTCGACGTCGACGCCACGCTGGTGCGGCTGCTCTGGCTGATCATGGCGTTTTTCGTGGGATGGGGTTTCATCGGCTACCTCATCGCCTGGATCGTGATGCCCAATGAGCCCGAGTGCGTGCCGGCTGCCGTGTCTTCGACATCGCCAGCGCCGGCGCCGAGCCGGTGAGAGAGCCTTTCCGTCCGGAACCCGGGGTCTGGAATCAGCCGTCAGCTCTCAGCTCTCAGCAAGAAAGTCTGGCTGTCTTGCTGATACCTGATGGCTGATACCTGACCGCCGACCTCGGTGTACACGCTGCCTGATGTTTCACGCAAATCGGAACGAAACGGGAAGATTCGAGCCGCAGAACTTGGAAAGCCGGTCTGCGTTCCGCTTGCTCATACAGCTGGCGGGTGCAGTTCTTTCAGATATCTTAATAACTGCCTGGTTTGGAGACTGGGATTTCTGAACCAGTCCGTCGACCAAATGCGGTAGAGCTTCCACCCATATTTCTGGAGTATTTCCTGGCGGAGACGATCACGCTCGCGTACGGAGCGCGCGCTGTGGTACGTCGCTCCATCGCATTCGATACCACACAGGTAAACGCTCGGTTTAGAAGGGTGTCGGACAGCTATGTCGATCCGGTATCCGCAGACACCCACTTGAGGCACGCCTTGATACCCGTGAGCCTGAAGCACCTGTAAAACCCACTGCTCGAACTCGCTTTCGCATTCGCTGACGGTCGTCGGGATTACTGCAATACCGTCACGCGCAAATTGCAAATATCCCTTCAGAACCTTCACGCCCCATTGCTTCCCTTCGTCCTGAATTTCCTCGGGGACCATAGACGTAAAAACAGCAACTTTTTTCTTGGCACGGGTAAAAAGGACGTTGAGCCGCCGGTGTCCGTAAATTCCGTTGATAGGTCCGAAGCGCTGATAGAAATTTCCGTTGCGATCCTTGCCGTAAACGGTCGAGATGAAGATCGTATCGCGCTCGTCGCCCTGGACGTTTTCCAAGTTCTTAACGAAAATGGATTCGAGTGTCGGTTCCCATTTCTGGACGTATGCCGCTGCGTTTTCGTCAGTTGCGCATTCGCGATCCAATTGTTCTCGAATGAATTCGGCCTGTTTTGAGTTGACCGCCACGATCCCGAGCGATTGATTCGGGCAATTCTTCATGAACCCAACAGCTGCCTTTACAACCGCTTTGCCTTCAATTTCATTCAGTCCTGACTCATAAACGCCGCCTGTCTGGACGAGTGACACCCCGTATTCCGGGTGGTCGTAATAGGGAGAAGGAAAGACAGTTAGCTGGTCATTATAAAACTCATGATTCGAGAATGCGATCAATGAACCGTGCTCTGAACGGTAGTGCCACTTCAATCGGCGGGAGGGGTAGAACCGTCCAGCCGCCGCCTCCAGTACCGAGTCCTGTTTCGTCTCGTCAAACTCGTCTTCGTCGCCGATGTCGCCTACCGAAAGTTTCTGGAAAAAGGGCGTAGGGGGCAACTGCATTTGATCGCCTACTATGACAGCCTTCTCGCCCCGTGCGATTGCCCCTAGCGCTTCCTGCGGTCGAATTTGCGATGCTTCATCCATGATAACAAGGTCGAAGCGTAGCTTACCCATTTCCAGGTATTGAGCCACCGACATGGGGCTCATCATCCAGCAAGGTTTCAGCGCTTGTATTGCCCTCCCGGCCCGCCGGATGAGTTCGCGCACCCTAATCCTGGGGCGAGTCTGGCCGGCGACGCGCGTCACCAGCGCCAATTCTGTCAATCCGTCAACGGGGCCAAACGAATTGCCAGCCGGACAAGGCCGGTGCGTCAATCTGACGGCAAGCTCTTTGCGACGCAGTTCGAGGTATTCACGGTCAAGCGTCCGAAACTGATTTCTAAGCTCTTGATGGGTCGCGCCCGAATGTCTGCGGAGCCGAGGATCGTTATTCAGCACGGCCTCTGCGGCAGACCGAAAGAACACAAATTCAACCGCCTGCGTTAGGTTCCGGTAATCGAGGCCAGCGGCGGAATAGACCGAAAGAACCGGACCGATCCCTTGGTCCGATGCCGAGTCCTCCGCCAGCAGAAAGTTCAGGTAATCGCGAAGGGCGGAGACGTTCTCCGCTGCGCGCGCGTTGCGAGCCGAAAGCTGCGGCAAGGGCGCTTGATTGAACGATTCAGCACTGCACCAAAGGCCCGAGTCAATCTGGGCCAACTTGTTGGCTTCATTGCCGCGCAACGCGCACGCAGAACATGCATTCAAGAGGTCATGCGCGGCGCGCTGAATCTCTGCAATGTGTGCCGGATCAGCAAGGAAATACTGAGTGAACGGCTGGGGCAACTGCAAAGCTGCGATGGAATCAGCGAAGGCCAGGGTTGCGCCTACAGTATTGACATTTCGCCGTAGCGCATCGAGAGACCCACCGATCAGCTTAACGGCGCTAGCATCTGCTTCAATGCTCGCTGTACATTTCTCCGCTGCATCGAGCGCGTCACGAGCGGCAGCGATGTCACTTTCGCTACAGGTGTGGCGGAGAGCGGCCTGTTGGAATACGTCGGCAACTGCGGTGAGCCCCTCTGATCGCGTACGCT
>Ga0326728_10011001_pt1 | contig 20878 bp, 17 predicted proteins | sample MB3enrmetagenome_FD_207602 | JGI IMG/M metagenome (GOLD analysis project Ga0326728, IMG submission 207602) | Lab enriched peat soil microbial communities from McLean, Ithaca, NY, United States - MB31MN | ecosystem: Environmental > Terrestrial > Soil > Wetlands > Peat | place: USA: New York... | reverse complement strand
GTGGGGGCCGGCGGCGGGATGCCGAAGCCGAGAAAACTCAAGCCGGCCTCGGAGAGAATTAACGCCGGAATTCCCATGCTGAAGATAATGATGATAGGCGCCAGGATGTTGGGGAGGACATGTTTGATAAATATTGTTAAAGTGGTGTCACCGGTAGCGACGGCTGCCTGAAGATAGGTATTCTCTTTCATCGTAAAAACAACGCCACGGATAATTCTGGAACCGCCGATACCCGAGGTTATGCCTAAAATGAAGATGATTTGCCATAAACCCGTGCCGGTTAAAGAAAGCAATAGCATGAGGATGACTAAACCGGGGAGACAGCAAAAGGCGTCGACGAATCTTTGCACGATCAGATCAAATACACCGCCGATATAGCCGCTGATCATACCGATGATGGTTGAAATCAGGACGCTAATAAAGGTGGCAACCAGTCCCACGACGACGGAAACACGGGCTCCGTAAATTACCCGGCTCATGATATCCCGTCCAAGATTATCGGTGCCCATCCAGAAATGAATTGACGGCGGCGACATCACATGCTTCGTCATTTCGTTCATGCCGTAAGGGGCCAGGTATGGGGCGAAAATCGCGACGCATGCCATAAGAAAGGTGATCAAAGCGCCGAAAGTGGCAACCGGCTGTTCGATTACCATCCTTCTTACAACATCCATCAATTTGGATTCTTTCTTTTTCTTTATTGGTTGCTCGGCCACGGTATTACCTGCTTTTAGTGTCTCATTAAGTATAGTGAATGCGCGGGTCCAAAAAGCCGTAAGTCAGATCGGTTAACAAATTAATCAGAACCAATGCAACTGCATAAAGGAGTAAAACAGCTTCAATTGTAACATAGTCCCTGTTGGCGATAGCGTTGATTGTTAGCAACCCCAGGCCGGGCAGGTTAAAGATGCTCTCGATAATGACCGCTCCCCCGATTAAATTGGCAAGTTGCCCGCCGATTAATGTCACAATAGGGATCATCACATTTTTTAAGGCATGTCTTACCACTACAGTTCGTTCTCTCAGCCCTTTTGACCATGCAGTTCTTATGTAGTCTTGCCGCATTACTTCCAGTACCATCGTACGAGTTAACCTTGTGGTCATTCCGGCGAAGCCCATACCCAAAACAATTGAAGGCACAATAAACATTTTCAGATTGCCGATGGGATCTACCTGAAAACGGATGAGGGTTAAGGGCGGCATATAACGCCACCATATGGCCGGATATACAATCACCAATGTCGCGACCCAAAAAGTAGGCAACGCCACACAAAATATCGAAAAAGTGCGTCCGAGATAGTCGCCCCAGCTATTTTGCCGCAATGCTGAATAAATACCGATCGGGATCGATAACAACTGGGCGATAATAATCGAAAATAACGCCAGCTCAACTGTTACCGACCATCTAGTTCCAATTTCGTCCAGTACCGGAATTTGCTGCCACATCGCGATTCCAAGGTTGCCGCGAAGGACTTGAGATAGCCAGCGCCCGTATTGTACAAAAAGTGGAACATCCATGCCTAATGCATGTTCAATTGCCTGTTTACCAGCTTCTGTAACATTACCATACATTCCGTAATTCGAAACCATTATATCGACGATGCTGCCGGGGATAAGGCGTATTGTCATAAATATGATGACGGTTACGAAAAAGACAGTCGGTATCATCAATAACAAGCGGCGGATAATGTACGAACGCATGTCACTCCTGTTTACAGTGCTTTGATCTAGAAAGATGAAAGCTAAGCTATGATACAGAACGCTTTCTGCTGAAAAATAATTTGAATCATAAACATGTCATAAAGCGGGTCGAGATGGTGAACCCTACTTTAGCTTACTAATGTATGCATAAAAATAAACAAAAACATAAACAGCAACTAACAAACAGTTAATTCTTCGTTGCAAACCAAACTATTATTCATGGATAATCCCGGTGAAGACGAGGATATGCATCCTCGTCTTCACCAAATGATATTAATGCTTACTGCAACTCTGACTGGGTAACTCCGGATTTAATACCCATCAGAAGTTTTCAAATTCTGATTAATCCACAGCTCGCTTACCATCGGTATTTGACTGTGATATGCCGCATCAACCTCACCGTAATAATTTTCTAGCCACGGCCAATAACAGTTCAGCCTATAAGGATTCGTCATTGGAAGGATCCCGCAATCAAGGAGCGCATCTTTGCAAAATTGTGTTATGTCGGTTTGTTGCTTCGCAGGGTCCTCTTCTTGAAGTGCAGCTGTTGCTTCAACATCCAGAGGTTCTCCGGTCTTATATACTGCGCCAATCATAACTCCTTGATACCATTGAAGTGGTGTCAAAGCGCTGGCCGTTGCGACTGGGAAACAAAGCAACCCTGTAAAAGTATTGTTGTCTTTTGCTTCCGCAAGAGCCACTGTATTTAATTGCGTAATGTTTAATGTGACCCCGATCTTAGCCCAATCAGAAGCTATAATTTGTGCTTCATTCGTCTCTTGAGCGATGGATGAATCAACGGTTATTGTTGTAGTAAACCCTTTAGGATAACCGGCTGCGGTCAACATTTGCTGGGCCGCGCTGACGTTGTCGCTGAATAGGGCTTGGATTGTGGTAGATTCTTGATTTAACGGAGTGTAGGATGGATTGCCTTCAGCCACAGGCCAACCGAGTATATTCCCCCCATTATACACATCTTGTGCTATAGTGTTAAAGTCTGTGGCCTCTGTTAGCGCTTGTCGAACTTGTAAGTTACTCAAAGGATTGCCTGTAGCAAGCCTATTCATCTTGAAAACATCAACAGTATCTGACTGCCACTTTTCCTGTGTCATATCGGGAGCCGCACTCTTCAGGCTAGCCGCTTGGGTATATGCAACTTGTGTCCACATGTCTAGCTTCCCGGTTTCCAACGCAGCAAGCTCGGTAGATTCGTCGGGAATAACAAGATATACAAGCGAATCAACAAACGGTTCATCATACTGGGTTCCGTTTATTGTCGTCTTTCCCCAATAATTGGGATTCTTAGTGTAGGTAACAGATGCGCCATCAACAAAATTGGATAGCTCAAAAGGCCCTGTGCCCACAGCGTTTTTCCAGTTATGGCCTCCATTATTTGGAGCATTTGCTGATTCCGGGGCAAATGGGAATGCAAGCCCTCCACCATATAACAAGAAAAACTCCCAATCTGCCTGATATGAATTGAAATCATACCTGAAAGTATATTGATCAACTGCCACGCAGTCTTTAATCCAGGTAAAGTACGATGCCATGGCTGGTGAGGTAAATTGGCGAGTTTCGGCAAATGCACAATCCGCAGCGGTAAGTTCTCTGGGTGCCATTGGAATATTGGGATTTCCAGTCCACATAATGCCTGGTTTCAGAGTAATGGTGAGAGATAACGGGTTTTCCTGGAACGACCAGCTCTGTGCTATGTTACCATGTAGATATTCGCTGGGAATATATTGCGGTAATTGGAATAGGTCTTGACCGTTGCCTCTAGGACCATAGGTATCTATGTCCCCATTAAAAAATGGCTCTAAATAAGGGTTATCATAAATGGAAGTCACTGCACCATTGTTCGAGAGTCCCATATCCCAATCTGTAGGATCTTGCGCCCCAACGTCATTCATCATGGTAACTGTTCCACCGTATACGGGGGTATTAGAGGAAACAGTAGTAGTAGTGGTAGTAGTGACAGTGGACGCATTAGTCGTAACCGTCGAACTAGTAGTATTCTTTGAACAGGAAGTCTGTACCAAAGACAAAGTCAAGGCACTGGCCAAAAGAACACTAATCCCTAATACTGCCCAATAATTTCTTTGTTTCATGTTTCTCCTCTTTAAAATCTTCTGTATCAACTTTATAGATCAATGAAGCTCAGGGAGTTTTACTTAGAACACAATAACCAATTTTATTGTTAAACCATTATTTTTTAACCTCCTGACTCCACAGCATTTTATGAAATTGCACACGTAATCTTTTTAGTTGTCTTGCCCCAATAATTTTTGTCCTGTCACAAATCTAATTATAAGTTTGCTTCAAGTCAATCATTATTCTGAAGAACTGTCTTAAGAATGTTCTGGAGGATTTTCTCTAGATTAGAAAACATATTAGCATTGCTTTCCATTTTTGTCAAATCTATCTTAATAGCGAGTATCTTCTTAAATACCGTCTTGATACCGAAATAAAATGTTTTTATCCCGCACCCAATGCTGATCCCAGTTTATTTAAGAAATAACAATATATATATGTTGACAAACAATTGAGTCGGTGATAACATCAATATAATTCTCTAGAATAGCCTGTTGACTTTTCATTAGAATATTTAATTTAAGTTAGTAAATTAATGTCTGCAAAGGGTTGGCCACACCAGGGGAATGTAAGGGCTCCGCGAGGTTTTCACCTTCCTCAGGGTTAAGTTATTAATATATCCCCTTCCGTAATGGTTCCCTGCATTAATCGGGTTTGTCGGTATGGAAAGAAATAGCGAACATTGCAAAATGGCGCGATTAGAATTGAAACAATATTAATAATAAATATATTAGGAGGGAACAAATGACTGAAAAGATCTTTTGTGGGAAATGCAGTATGATGTTGTATTTCGGCGAAGAAATAAAAAGAAGACTTTATATGCGTGCAATTCCATCAGAGGAAAGCGTCCTCACCTACTACAAAAATGTTTGTCCGAGATGCGGTAATAAGTTGTCCTTGGAAACAACAAGAATTGAATTAAACGGAGGGAAACATGTCGCATAGCCCAGAATTAATCAAAGAGCTTGAGGATAAACTGTTGTTGGTCCGACACAACATTTTACGGATTTTTGAGGCCAGCCACCAGGGACATTGCGGGGGAACTATGTCTTTAACCGAAATTGTTACCGCTCTCTATTTTCATCACCTTAAATTGGACCCCGGTAATTGTGATTGGTCAGAAAGAGACCGACTTGTGTTATCTAAGGCCCACGCTGCCGAGTCAATCTACGCGGTTTTACCAGAAGTGGGTTATGTTCCGAGAGAAACACTTGACGAATACTACTTGTTTGGTTCGCGCTTTCAAGGACATGCTGATCGTTGGTGCACACCAGGTATTGATTATTCCGGAGGTTCGCTAGGTCAAGGGTTGTCATTCGCGGCAGCAATGGCGTTAGCTGAAAAAATTTCCACGGAAGTGAATCCACCTCAGCTTAATGTTTCAGCAATGGATATGCCGAGATTATCTATGAAATATAATCCCGCGTACCGGGTGTTCTGTATTGTAGGTGATGGTGAATGCGATGAAGGCCAAATCTGGGAAGCGGCAATGTTTGCGGGCAAATATAAATTGGATAATTTGATAAACATCGTCGATTACAACAAATTTAGTATCGATGGCCCGGTAGAACAAATAATGCCACTTGCTCCCCTCGATGAAAAATTTAAGGCATTTGGTTGGTGGGTAAAAGAGATAGACGGCCACAATTTGCTGGAGATCGTTGATGCTCTTGATCTGGCTAATCGATTATATGGAGATGGTAAACCAAAATGTATTATTGCTCACACTACTAAAGGTCATGGAATTCCCACATGGGAGAATGTCCATATACACGTAGCTAGAGGGCAAGCCATGGAAGCAGGGCTTAAAGAAGGGAGAAAGATATATGGCTAAATTTAATAAATATGTCGAAATCGGGGAGCCTGCTCCGATATTCGCAGGTGCTGAAGCAGGCATGTTAAAAGTGGCTGATAAATATAATAATGTAATATTAATTCATGAAGATATTGGATCTCTGGGAACAGATTGGTTCAAGAAAAATGCACCAAGCCGGATAGTAGAATGCGGCATCGCTGAGGCCAATGCATCAGTTATTGCGGCTGGTTTCGCAGCTGAGGGATATACCCCGTATATCCTAGGTTTTACTTTCGCGGTTATCGGACGGGCTTATAATCAACTTAGACAAAGCATCTTGGTTGACCATTTTAATGTTAAAATTTTAGGCCGAGAAATGTGGGGAGAAATGGGCGTATCTCACAATGTCGTTGAAGGAATCGGCTCGTTAAGAGTATTACCAAATCTCGTAATTATATGCCCCTCAGATATTGTTGAAGCGGAGAAAGCATTTGTGGCTATGGGAGACTACGTAGGTCCCGTGTTTTATAGAATGGAAAGCCAAGTCCCGCCCCGCATATTTACTGATGACTATCCCTTCGAAATCGGTAAAGCGTATACGATTAAAGATGGTGAAGACGCGACCATTATTGCAACAGGTTATATGGTATCTGAGTCGATTAAGGCTATTGATATCCTGGAGAAAAAAGGACTGGATGTCGGGATCATCAACATGAGCACCTTAAAACCATTGGATGAAGAAGCCATAATTAAGGCCGCAAAAAAAACCGGAGCGATTGTGACGGCAGAAAATGGCAGCATTATTGGAGGTTTGGGAGAAGGTGTTGCCGCAGTTCTCGCGGAGAACGTATCGGCGTCATTGGTAAGAATCGGTATCGATGACGAATTTAGTCAATCGGCTAGAGTAATTGGAGCAAGCAAGGATGACCTAATGATACACCATGGATTGACCGACCACGATTTAGCCGAAGCCGTAAAACGTTGCATTATCAAAAGAGACAAGTTAAAACTGCCCAGAAAATAAAATCGGGTAAAATTTTGAACTGATATTCGAAGATAGTTCGGGGATTCAACGATCGCCGAACTATTTTCGATTTTAAACTGGTTCTTCAACTTGAAACTTGGAAACCAACCATTTTATATATGGATATACGGGCATCAAGCGGCATCGGCAATATTATCAATTAATTTGGTCAATATTATTTCTAATGTATCACATTCTTCCTCTGAAATTGATGAGAAAACTGCCTCAATAGAAGGGCTTTTTTTTGATTTATTTACTATACCAAGACCTTTGGATGTTAATTCTAGCCTTAATAAGTTTGATTTAGGCTTGGTTTTAACCCTCTTGATCAAGCCATCTTTTTCCATCCGGATGGTTTGTCTGGAAATCACATTTTCCTTACGTTCCGCCTCAACGGCTATTTTTGACAGGGTAGCTTCCTTCCCCAAATCTTGAATAATACGCAAAACATGATATTGTCTAACAGGCATGTCCAATTCATCCAATTCTCTTTGTCTGGCCAATATTATGGAATGGCTCAGTTGGCCAACTAACAACCACAATTTAAAATACTTTTCAGTTGACTGCGTTTTTTTCATATTTCCACCTTATTCCCGGGAAGTTTGGAAAGCAAGAACCAATATTTCAAGTTATTATTATACCACACATTTTGTCTATATTATTTGATTCTTGTGGTCTCCACGGCTAATTTGATAAAACCAACGGCGAAATTATGGCTGAAGCATTATCTTAACACCTTTCCCACTTTTATGGGCATCAAGCGCTTTATCAACTTCTTTGAGCGGATAAATTGTGATTAATGGTTTCAAAGTCAGCTTTGGCAGCATTTGAAGTGCTCGCGGGAATGAATACGGAGATATCAAGACAGAATGGATAGATAACTCCCGACCGTACATGTATTCTATAGGAACGCCAATATCAACACCGCTGGGATAAGTTGCAGCCCAAACAATTCTTCCACAACGTTCAGCCAGTAAAATGAGTTGTCTGGCAATTGAGGGAATTCCACTTTCTTCAATGCATATGTTAAAACCTTTGCCGTCGGTAAATTGGTTGGAAATCGCAAGAAGATCTTCCTTAATTGGATCGACTACCACATCCGCACCAAGGTCTGCTGCCAATTTTCTTTTTTCTGCTACCGGTTCGGATACAAGGACTTTCGCGGCACCAGATTTTATGGCAAGTTGCAACGCCAATAAGCCAATAGCTCCACCTCCAGTGATGATTACGGAATCGCCAAGTTTCACTTTAGCGATGTCAATTGTGTGGACAGCGACCGACACTGGCTCAAGAAAGGCTCCAACTTCTAAAGGAACACTTTCAGGCAGGGGGTAAACTAGCCCTTCTTTAAAGACTGCATATTCGGCCATGAGCCCCATAAATATTGAGGCTCTTTCGCAGAAATGCTCCATTTTATTTTGGCAATAGTAGCAGTTCCCACAAACCCCTCTGAAATTCATGGCAACATGTTGCCCAATTTTGAAATTTCCCTTAACGTCACTTCCTATTTTTACAATCGTTCCAGATGCTTCATGCCCAAGAAATCTTTTTCCAGATGGCATGTATTCAATATTTTGGGGCCAGCCGATCGCACCTTCTTGATGTTGGGGCATGTTTTTCCCGGCAATTATTTTAGGATCGCTACCACATATGCCGGCGTAAGCTATTTTCACCTTAATCTGATCACGTTCAGGCTCCGGCTCAGGCACATCTTGTATTTCAATTACGCCAACATCTTTAATTACGACAGCTTGCATCTTTTTCTCCTAAATTTATTACTCGTTTCCATCATCTCTCAACAATTGAAAAGTTGATAATAGATAAGGCCTAACCATTAATCATATTTAACAGGCTCTAAACATCGTGATTTGGTCATGGTTTTGTTCGACAATAATAATACGACATTTGCAAATATACCAACCTTTTTACCCAAGCATTTTCTTCAACCGAATTATATTTATTTCTGTAAGCTTGTCTTATGAATATTCTGTAGAATTATATCCGATAGTAACATCAATGAGTAAACTTGTCAATATATTTTCGCCTTACGGCCTTTCGGGAATAAAACTTACCAACCGTTAGTACGGCCCACTGTTTCAGGCATGTTGGGTTTCTTCTTCTAAATTAATTTTGCCTCATTGTTATCAATGTTATGAAATTATCATGTTCCCCAAAATTGCCCGTTTTTACTTTCTGCTCCTTGCTTCACGAGCGATTCCACTTTTATTGTGAGTTCAGTAGTAATTTCGATTGGCGATATAAATATGTATTGACAAAGAAATATAATAGTGATAATATTTTCTACAATTCACTTAACTATTCTATGCACTATCCTATAGAATTATTAAAATTAAATAAATATACAGCAGGAATTAAAATTTATGCAAACTGCCTCATGTAAGGCCAGCTTCATCAGGGGAATTCAGGGTACTGAAAGTTTGTGGTTGGACTTTCAGCTAAGTGCGGTTGATGTCCCCTCCCGTGCACGGAGCCCTGAGGGTAATCGGGCTAGTGGTGAAGCGGGCCTTACTGACTTTAATCATTTGTAAACTAAAAATGGAGAAACAAAAAAGGAGACAAAATGAAAATTAAAATTGGCTGGATTCTTGTCATCTGTCTATTGGTAACATCAATACTGTCATCGTGTTCTTCATCCGCAACAACCAACACAACTTCTGCGACCAATACTACGACTTCACCTCCAATTAATTCCACATCGGCAACCACCACCACCTCCAATTCCATCCCAACCACAAGTTCGACCACATTAATCTCTTCAACTGTAACTGACACAACCACAGGTAACTGGTGGGCTACACTTGGCACTCCCCAATATGGTGGGACAATAACGTTGACTCTCCCTTCAAATATTACGAGTTGGGATCCATATCAAGGTGAAGGGTTCAACCAGATATACACGGGTTATATGGAGCAGCTCTATTCTCCTGACTGGACTGAGGACCCATCTGCACAGAATTATCAAATTGGCTTCTGGGATAATTCATTCGCGGCGGGTGGGCTTATACAAAATTGGGAGTTTACTAATCCAAATACATTAGTTCTTACACTGCGGTCTGGAATAAACTGGCAGAATATAGCACCCTCCAACGGGCGCGCTTTAACGGCAGCTGACGTCGCATATCATTTTGATCGAGAATACGGCTTGGGCGATGGTTTTACCGTAATGAGTCCTTATTGGGTCAGTGCAAGCGCTTGGAGCTACCTGAAATCGGTAACAGCCACTGGTAATTCCACGGTTACTATGAACTGGGGTATTTCCAATCCGGAATACGTTTTGGAGAACATGGAAGCTCCGGGTTGTGCAACAACCATTGAAGACCCCGATGCAGTTTCAGCTTACACAACTTCGGGCAACGCAGCCCTCGCCAATTGGCATAACGCAATCGGCACCGGCCCGTTCATTTTGACAGATTTCGTTGATGATACTTCAGCAACGTTGATCAAGAACAGCAGTTATTGGGGACATGACGAACGGTATCCTCAGAACCAGCTTCCTTATGTAAATCAACTTAGCTTTCTCGTAATTCCAAATATTCCCACAGCACTAGCAGCGCTACGAACAGGAAAGATTGATGTCGTTGACAATGTTACAAATCAAGAAGTGCAAGGCATGCAACAAACGAACCCTTCGATATCAGTCGTTAGCGTTCCCGGGGCTTCTGCCGCAAATACAATTGATCCCAGAAATGATCTTGCTCCTTTTAATACTCTCAACGTGAGAATTGCATTGCAAGAGGCATTAGACCTGCCGACAATAGCAAAAACGTATTACAATAACGTGGTCTCTCCCTATCCTTCAACATTAACCTCTCAATATTTAACGGGTATAGGTTGGCCTTACCCTGATTGGCCGGCAAGTCTGCAGGCAGAATACACCTACAATCCAACTAATGCCAAAGCACTTCTGGCGGCTGCCGGTTATCCCAACGGATTTAATACTAACATTGTGGTCCCCAATACTGTCGATGCGGGTTTATTGGAAATAATACAATCCTATTTCAATGCCATAGGTGTTAACATGAGCATTACACCCATGGATCCAGTTGCATGGAGTAGTTATGTGCAAGTCAGTCACAGTAATAAAGCATTGGCGATGAGCGGAAATGGGGAACTTGCGCTTAATTATGCACCATTTATCCAATTCTTGCGATTCCAACCTGGTAACGCCGCCAATTATATAAATGTTAATGATCCTGCTTTCACTGCCGCACTTGCCAATGCCATGTCGGCTACCACAACCGCTCAATTTCAACAGGTGCTGCAGGCGGCAAACCAAGAAGTCGCACAGCAACACTTCGTAATATCCCTTCTGATACCCCCAACCTATTCGTTAGCACAACCATGGCTCAAAGGGTTTAATGCCCAGTACGGCGCAACCTGGGGGTACGTTGGACCGCAGCTTATCTATTTCTATGATGCTAGGTTCTGGATAGACCAGCAACATTAAATATTAGAAATGAATAATTAATGGAAGCCATTCTCCATCTTTTTTGGCTAAAGAGACCGGGTTAACCCGGTCTCTTTAGTTTGGTTATTAGTGCCATAATGAAAGGAGACTAATTTACATGGGCCGATAAAAGACAGTTTCTGAGTACCCATCCAGCCGATTAATGTATGTCAGATTCCATTCTATGTTTGTCTTTCATCGCAGAAAATATTTTTCGGAGTGATTATTATTTCAATGTTATTATTACTTTAGAAACCACCATTTTTAATCATGGAAACCTTGAGATAAGAAATCATATGGATATATCTGCGTTGGTTTACTAATATTGTCTAGATGAGCAAATTCTTCCGGTAGCATTTCCCAATCAATGGTCTTTAGATTATCGACCATCTGCTCTTGACTCTTGACTCCCATGATCACTGAAGTTACGCCAGGTTTATGAAGTAGATAATTAAGAGCAACTTCACTAACCGTAGCATTATGATTCTTCGCAATTTTGTCTAGTTCTTCTACAATATCATAAGTTTTTTCTTCATCATACTCGGGAGCATTATTACTGAGACGGCCCCCTTCTGGTTTTAGCTTTCCCCGACGGTATTTTCCTGATAATGCGCCACCAGCTAATGGGCTCCAAATTAATATCCCAACTCCTTGATCCAAACAGAGTGGGACCAACTCATATTCCAAATCACGAATTAACAATGAATATTGGGCTTGCAATGACACAAACTTTTCTAAGTTATTTTGCATAGAAACGCCAAGTGCTTTCATTAACTGCCAACCAGCAAAATTTGAGCAACCAATATAACGCACTTTCCCCTGTCTCACAAGATCATCCAAAGCCCGCATTGTTTCTTCTAACGGTGTGTGAATATCAAAGCTGTGGATCTGGTAGAGATCAATATAATCCGTGCCTAATCGCTTGAGGCTTGCCTCGCAACCCATAAAAATATGATGGCGAGAATTTCCGACATCGTTCGGGCCCATTCCCGTCCTAGCTCGAACCTTGGTCGCTAGAATTATATCCTTCCGCCTTTTTCCTAACGCTTTTCCCAGGATTTCCTCAGATTGCCCATCAGAATAAACATCCGCAGTATCAAATAAATTGATGCCGGCTTGTAATGCCATTCCAACGATGTTATCTGCCTCATTTTGATTAACTTGCCCTAGGGGCTTCCATCGAGAATTTGCTCCAAAAGTCATCGTGCCGAGGCATAACTCAGAAACTTTGACGCCTGATTTTCCAAGATAACGAATTCGCATTCTGTTTTCTCCTTTTTATTTTTTCACACAATCAAAACTACGGCTGAATCAATCCTTTACGCTTTTCACTTTTTTCCCCTCCAAATCTTAAAAGAATATTGTTCAAAGTTTAGAAAAATAATTTTTTACGCGAAAGTATAATCGTTAAACTTCTTTCTACACGAATTTTAATACCTCAACGGTTAAGGCTTGATCAAAGGCAGAATATCCCGATCAATATCCACATCGGAAAATGGTTCAGGTATGTCTTTGAAAAGAGACCAATTCTCTTGATATTCTACGCATGTGTCCGACTGCAATAATTTCAATGGGGCGAGTCGTTCAAGCTCAAAGGTAACATTGCTGCTGCAACCTTCTACCGATGATCCGAGATCAGGATATATAGCTCCATTTTCATATTTGAAAGTTACAACAAAAAGATGATTTTTATTGTAATAGGCCACCCATCCATCTGTATCCATCAATCCGATTTTTAATGACACTTGCGATTGTGCATTTTGCGAAAGCATGATGTATTTAGCTCCCAGGGTTAAGCGAGGGTCAGAAACATCGCTATAATCCCAGATTGACATCATGCTTGTGGGAACCAAGCTGTTTTCACCCTGTTTATGTCTGGGTGGCAATGGCATTATCGCTTTACCCCCAGTTGCCATTGCGGAAACCGCCCAAGGCGCAAGTTCAACTGGCCAAAGGCCACGATTGTAGAGGCGATGAATAATCGTAATGTGATTTTGAACCGGAGATATTGGAATATCCAATTCTTTTTGAATGCCGCTTGCTGTCTCAGTCGGTTGTGTAAGACGGACAAAACCATCGTATTGAATACATGAGATTGGATTGTCATCAGGAATATACGTCCGTATTCTTTTTTCTGGAGCATGCCAGAGGCGGTGCCCGGCAATTCCCCAAGGCGAAATGGTAGAGACAAATTCATTTTGTGTACCTAAAAACCTGAAGCAAATGATCCTAGGACCAATGGTGGTAGTGACAATCAATTCAATAAATTCATTGAATATGCGATAACAGTCCGACATGCCTTCGTAGCTGATTTTTTCAATCACTTTACATTCTCCCATTTAATGTTCTATTGAAATAATCTTATTGCCATCTTATTCAAAGATACAAGCCCGATGGGTACAATCTTCCTAGTTGTGAACATCTATTGGCTTAACATGGACCGGCTTACAAATTTCATGTTTGTGCATTTCCATTTTTTGAAGCGGGGAGCCTTAATAACGGTTTAGGGTCGATGCCATACGCAAAGTAAATGCCAATTATCGCAATTACATTTATTGCCGTTATAATCATAAACACACTTTGATACGACCCTGTGGCGTCATACATAAATCCCGCTAAGGGCGCTCCAATAGCGTTACCTGCGAAGAGCAGTACAAGGGCAAATCCAAAAATCGAGGTAAAGTCCCGTACACCAAATATGTCCTTTGTCACAATTGGCAGTAATGTTCCGAAAGCGCCGGTGCCAAATCCATATATCGCAACAAATAACCAAATTTTCGACATTGTACCTGCCTGAAGCAGCACTAGCATTCCCCCAACAGTTAATAAGAAAAACAAAATAACCACATATCTCGATATCAACCTGTCGGCTAACCAACCTGATGCCAGAGCAGAAACCGCTCCAATGCCCAGAGTGATTCCCCGAGCTGAAGCAGCTATGGTTGCAGATACTCTCATATCAGTTATTAGTGAAACCTCCTGAGATGTTACTGCGCTATATCCAATGGATACCAAAGCAAAACTAATTCCCATCAACCACAAACGCGAACTTTTGAGATAAGAAAATGTTTGAATCTTTTCTGCACGTTGAGTTGATCTTGACAAACTTTGAGCAATTTTGCGGCTATTCAAAACATTTACTACAGGAGGAGATTTATCATCATCGGCTGTTAATCCCATCGATTCTGGACTGTCTTTCAATGTAAATAGGATTAGTGGAACATTAATGCTCAAAACGAGCAAACCGGCAAAAAGGTAAGTTGCGCGCCAGCTGAAGTTTTGATCGATAATGCCGACCAATGGCTGGATAATTATGCTGCCTACCCCGCCTCCGGCTAATACGATTCCTATCGCAAGACCCCATTTCCGAACGAACCATTTGGATAATAATGAAAATATTGCGATTGCATTGCAAAAACTGCCTGAAATTCCGGCTAAGAGCGAAAAAACGTAAAAAACCCATAGAGTGTTGGAAGCGCTAAGTAGAAACGAAGTTATCCCAGTAAGTACAGTTCCAAATAATATGAATTTCTTTGGATTGTGACGATACAATGATCTGCCAACAAATATCCCGGTGAAACCAGTTGCTAAGTTTGTGATTGATTGTGACAACGAAACTTCACCTCTTCCAACTTTAAACTGTGTCATCAGTTGCTTGAGAACGACCGCAAAAGGTGAAGCGCTGGCGGTAATAAACAAGATAGTTATGACAAAAACCACCCACCATCCATAAAAGAACTTTTTGCCTTTATTCATAAATCAATTCTGGCCGTTTGAAATCAGATTAAATATTATGTTAAAAATACTCAGTCCGAGTTCTATTGATCATTCAATAAGGATATTTATTAGTTTAAATTGAACCAGGCAGTTTGCGACCTGATATTAGAAGATTGCCCGGGGCAAATTAATCTGCGACCTTTATATTTCGAAAGAATGTCAGAACAGAAGTTATATTTTTCGCCGCTTTCTGTTTGTAGTAGGAATAACAATTTTTTTACTAAGGCGAATTCTTTTCCCTCTAACCACGGGAATTTGTTTCATGCCATCAACCCGAAGCCGCAACCATTGATTTTTCTTAACGCAAAAATGGACTTATTTTTGCATTGGTATGACAGGCAAAAGCAAATATGAATTGCCAAAATAGACAGTATGCTTGACCGTTTGCATGAAAGGTAACATATAAACACCCCATGTGCCAAGTCTACTGAAGATATCATCTTGGTTCCTAATAACTAATTCGATTGAGTGACCTTTCTGGAAAACAACCGATGTCGGCATCATAGATATCGCATATTCAATGTGTTTATCTGGAGGAACAGGGACAGGCTCTTGACGGGGATGGACTGGTAGATACGGTTTCGATTTACTTAAATCAAGAGCCCTAAATTTTGCTTTAAGGTAGCCAAGACTAATCAACTGACGATTTCCCTCGGGATCAACATCTATAATGTCAGCCATCCAGTTTGTATCATCAGTGTCAATGGATGCCTCCAAATAAAGGGCAATTGGTCCGGTTAGTTCGGTATCTTTTCGCAAAGGTCCAGTGGAATATCTTAGGCAATAGACTGTGGGATCCAAATAAGGTGCGGGTTGAATGAATGTTTCTCCCTTTGGTTTACCAATCACTTTTTTGGTTGAGAGCCCTCCATTCGGTTGTAAATAATATTTAGTCCAATTGGTTCTTGCCAAAGGCCACTCATTTTCGAACTTCCATTTATTGATCCCCATGACAAACATTTTAATTGGCGGCTCATCTAGAATACCATTATCAATACCTTTTAACCAGTAGTCATACCATCTAATAATTTCATCGTGATACGATGAGTAGGGCCTGGATGGAAAACCAGGCGGATATACTATCATTTTCTTATGTTTGGGCGGCGTACTGACATCTTGAAATGCGTTAAAAGCAGCCCATATATACATTTTATTGACTAATGGAGTGCCCAAATACATTGGGAGTTTTATTTCATGTGCGGTTTCAGGAATTGGTTTTGGATGAAATGATTCCAGTAATTGATCAAAAAATTTTGGGGCCTTCATCGGGTATTTCAGGCACGAATACCATTTAGTATTGTATTTAATATCCGGATGGTTGAGAGCCTCTTGCAACCTAGTCTCCAATTCCTCCTTCGGAAGACTCAGCATTCTGGGAGGAATCGGCGCCTTTGGTAAATTAGAAGGGGGATGAGTACTATCATTTCCATGTCTTCCAAATGAAACGTGATAACCGAGTGTATCATACATACCGTGAAAGTTGGCACTCATTTGACCACCTTCATCAGGGTGAATGGCAACTAAATGCGGTGGTGGATCGGGAGCTATTTCGAACTGTGCTCCAGTGTATGAAGAGGGCCCCATCATACCGACTTTCCCTGTGCACCAAGGTTGCACTGCGATCCATTCTATGATGTCGTAAATATCTTCCGGAATCCATTCACTGTAGCGCGAATTCCCTTCGGAATTACCAATACCTCTCGGTTCAGGTATAACATGTATATATCCTCTCGGAACAGTGAACATATAATTCCCAGCCTCCATGCTGCCATCCCAGAATGGACTATCATAATAAGGTTGCGGTTTGTCATAGTTCCACGCCACAGCCTCTTGGGCATCTTTCCCCCAGGCGCCCCAAGCAAGTATCGCTGGAAATTTTATACCTTCAATATCGGGGCGATAAATATCTACCAGTGTGCGTACTCCGTCACGCATGGCGACCACTAAATCTTTCTCTTTTTTTACTTTGTAAACCGGCTTAGACCCTTCCTGTTTCACTAGTTGGGGATAGCCATCAAAATACATGCCTTTAACATCTGTACCGTATGGGATGGGTCGTGCTGCTGGTATATAGCCCTTGACTGTCAGCCTAGCCGAATCGCCGGAATAAATATTAGGTTTCATTGAAGTCATGGTTAGTCTCCTTTTATTCGCCGCACAAAAAATGGGTGATAAATACTTATGAATTAGGCACGCTGAATGCGAGTTTCCAGCGTGCCTAATTCAGTTCCTAATCCATCAACCTACTGTTGCAAGCCTTGATCGATCCAGAATCGTGCTTGATAAAAACCACACAGACCCGGAAAGAGACCTGGGCTAGCGGTTAGTGCAGATATTTGGCCGTTGTATCCCTTTACCCATGGCTGGCAGAAAGAATAAATGTTCGGTTGGAGAAGCGAGATGACGAAATGTTGTTGCGCAATTTCCTTGTTAGCGTCAGTGAGAGCAGCTTGCAGACCCTGAACAGTAGTGGCAGAGATAGCCTTGGCAGAGTCAGCATCGACAACCGGGTCCGAGGTCACGGTATAATTAGCGAAAAAGCCTGTCACGAAGGGATTGAACTCCTGGATTGGCTCGTAAGTGTAGCCCAACCATCCACCGTTGCCAGCTCGAGAGGCCAAACCAGTTTCCTTGTGGCCAAGAAGCACGTAATTAATCCAACTGGCGGAATCCATTGTCGTAATAGACATGTTTATTCCCACTGCCGCAAATTCAGACTGAACTATCTGTATCAAATCCTGTTCCCCAGAACTATCAACTATTATATTGGTATTAAATCCATTAGGATATCCGGCCGCAGCCAGAAGTTGCTTTGCCTGGGCCGGGTTATAAGCGTATTGTGCCTGAAGAGACGCGGGCCATTGACTGTAAGGGAACCCCCAACCTGTCATGAAATTTGAGGTCATTGTGGAAGGATCAGGTGAACATGTGCCGCTGTAATAGCTACTGTTTATCAGTGGTAAGTTTAATGCCATCTGCATTGCCTCTCGAACATTGAGAATGTTAAAGGGGGCAAGACTATCGTTTGGCTCAACAGTGTCGGCTTGGGTAGCTGGCTCCGCCTGCTGTATTATACTTGGATTTGATGTCTTCATCTGCTGAGCAGTTTGAAGGGTCTGATTGTCCAATATGTCCACTTTCCCAGTGCGCACAGCAGCCAAAATTGTATTGCTCTGCGCTATTATAAGATAGTGAACTGAATCAACGTACGGCAGTTTGTTTTGTGGGTAACGTTCGTCATATTCCCAAAAATTCTGATTTTTGGATAAGGTTGCTGAAGTGTCATCAACAAAATCGGTCAATATGAATGGTCCGGTTCCAATGGCGTCATGCCAATTATTGAGGTTACCAAATTGATTCACGGCATCTGATGCTTCTAAAAAGGATGAGTTTTGACCTACTGCCTCCAAGGTTTCCAATACTGCCTCGGGGTTATTTAGACTAAATTGAAATGTGACAGTATAATTATTGGTGGCAGTTATTGAAGTGAGAGTTGACATTACAGGATCACCTACAAAATTAGGGTCTGGTTTTGAAAAACCATCGCCAAGACCGTACAATCGATCAAAATGATAGACGACATCTGCAGCGGTAAACTCGCGACCATTTACTGGTGCTATATTCTGCCAATAAACTCCTTGTCTTATACCAACAACAAACGTTCCAAGTCCGGTGAATTCCCAGCTGCTCGCAACCTCACCAGCTTCATACTGGTCTGGTGTGAATTGTATTTCGTAGTTCCATGAATTGGGATCCTCGGTCCAATTAGGCGAAAAAAGTCTTTGAAACCACATTCCCTCTATATCAGTGTTGGTGGCGGTGTAAGGGTCAAAAGTCACAAAATCTTGGTCTGAAGCCAATGTCATTGTTCCACCATACTGCGGTGTGCCCAGTGTGTCCCACCAATTTCCCGTTTTGGTCGTTGTGGTAAGGGTTGTGAGAGTGGTAGATGTGGGAGTAGATGTGGAAGCAATTGAACTAGTTGTGATATTAGTCGTAGTTGTTATCACAGTTGCAGTTGAAGTCACAGTTGTTGACGATCTGCTCGAACAAGAAGTGAACATCAACATGATTGCAATTAAAAATGAGAGTAACCCCCAGACAAGTCCTTTTTTCATATGTAACTCCTTTTATTTTTAGAATATTAACGGATCACCAATATGTTTATTAGTCACAACAGCCATGCTGTCAAATCCATCTTTCATTTGCTTCTTCTAAATGTGTCTAGGATCCATTGGCTCAGTTTCTTTTGCCACGGTAATTGTGAACATCAGGATATTTGTCGTTATTCTAATTAGTTTATTTAATTCTGTGGAACATCCTTATGCACACTCTTTGGAATTTATCGAGAGCTTAACATTTTTTATTTGATTTGTCAATGTTTTTTTTGCAAATGGGAATTCTAACCCCCGACCATGACGCCTATTTGAGCGGCTTTTGAAACTCGGCGTATAATAATTGAAATAATGGAGAGGACTAAGCACTGTGGAGGGATCGAAACACAATGCTTGCCGGGTATACAACATCTACCTACCGATTTCGGCATTTTCCAATTGAGCATAGCATGTAAAATCGGTTATTGGCTAAAAAACGAAGTATAGAAATGAAAACGAAAACAGAAGATATTCCAATCATGTTGGATAGTCTCCGAGAACTATTTAACGAATATGGAGACACAGTTACGCCGACACTACTCATGGAACGGATGGAAAGACATCTGTATAGGCATGTGCAAATACATGTCGTCGCCCACCAGTATGCGTCCTTGGGTTTCTTACCAAAAGGTTGAGTGCAGAACAAAAACACCACATTATCCCTAATATGGAACTCTTGGCGGAAAAACGAACCCAGTACTATAAGGTCAATAAGGTGAACTTTGAAAACTGACGATAGGAGTAAATTCCGGGCAAGAAAAGAGGACATAGTCGCTTTACTGGATGCCCTTCTGGAATTATTTCAGGAAAACAAAAACAAAGTTACGCCGAAACAGGTCGCCGAAAGGATGGCACAAAAACTACAGAAGCAAATTCCCCTTCATATAGTTGTTGATGCAACTGCATCGTTGGGATTTATCACAATGAGGGGGACTAAACATGGTGAAACAAACTTTATTATCCCCGATCCAGAATTATTAGTAGAAAGAAGAGCTCAATTTTGCAAGGGAGACATCAGCTCAAACAACCATTAATCAAAATGCTAAACCGGATCAGTCCCACCTGCACCCACACTTTTCGCAGCAAAAGCCGACTGCTGTCCGATATTTTCTGCCACTGCCGCAGTTTGGGCATCTGTTAAATAATTGTCTTAATCTTGCTTTGAACACGCGGGACTCCGCAGAAAATCATGATGGCACAATCTTTTAAAGAGCCAAAATCAACAAATATTTTAGGCACACTATGGTATCAGGATAGACTATAAATTATCTTGCCCATTAATAAATTAAAATTATGGTTTCGAAACTGGCATCAATTTATTAGCAACTGCCGATACGGAACATGCTCGTCCCACAGGTTGGACAGACACCCTTAGTGGCGGGTTTACCGTTTTTCATTGTGATAGCCTTGGCATTTTTCATTTCTTTCTTCGAGCGGCATTTTACACAATATGCTTCCATCTTTTTACTCCAATTTTCGGTTTTTACGCTATATTTTTAACACGGTGAATATTTAATTTCACCGGAGTTATCAACAGGAACAAGATAATCTTCTATTCTCATTCTAGGTCGCTTTTAGCCTATGTCAAGAGTATTTATTAAACATGTTCAACTAGCGCAGCCTCGTTTCAGATCGATGGTGACTGCAGAAAGCATTGAGTGGTCGCTGATTACAATGTCCCAAGATTCAACGTCGAGGGCGTCTCTCATCTCAATTTCCGTTTCCACTCGCTTATAATGGGGTGTATAGCCCGCTTTTCGCAATTCCCTGAGCAATAGAATAGTATCATTTTCTGAATCTTCGACAACCAGAACCCTTAGAGGTTTTTCTTCTTTCGCCTGATTTGGAATTGTCATAGATATTTCTCC
>Ga0326728_10010998_pt1 | contig 20881 bp, 19 predicted proteins | sample MB3enrmetagenome_FD_207602 | JGI IMG/M metagenome (GOLD analysis project Ga0326728, IMG submission 207602) | Lab enriched peat soil microbial communities from McLean, Ithaca, NY, United States - MB31MN | ecosystem: Environmental > Terrestrial > Soil > Wetlands > Peat | place: USA: New York... | reverse complement strand
CTATTATGAAACTTTTTTTACACGTAAGGATCAGTGATGGAAAGAGCTGGATTTCTGTTGAAATCCAGCTCGATATAAAGGAAATCCCTTTGCACGTACTCCCGTGCAAAGGGATAGCGGGGCGGCGCAGTTATACGCCGCCGCGCGTGATAATTAAATATCCGTCTCCAGCGTCGTATGTTTTCTCACATACCAGCAGGGTCTGGAACCGTAGTGGGGGAAAAGCGAGCGCACGCAGCGCACGTCGTCCGAGCCGTCCGGCTGGAAATCTATCTTGCTGCCCTTTAGCAGCATCGCGTTGACACGGTACACGGTAACCGTGGCGAACTTGTCCGCACGCAGGGCTATAGCAATCCAGTCTCCGGCATAGACCAGAACCAGCGCGGCGGCGAGTCCCAGAACTATTTTTTTCACCGGGATAGCGGCAAGCAGCGCGTCAAAATCCACGTCGTAGGGGTCGGATTGCGGGGGCTTTGGTGTTATGCTTGTATCCATATGGCTGTTCTCCCGGCAAAATTCAGGCCGCAGGAGCGAACGCGTTGTATTTGCGGCGGCGCATGTTATTTTTCCGCCGGGTGCAGCGGTATCGCAAACGAAAACACGCTGCCACGCCCGGGCACGCTGTGCGCCCATATCCTTCCGCCGAGCAGCTCCACAAAGCGCCTGCACAGCGCAAGACCGAGGCCTGCGCCCTCGCGATTTCCGGAGGCGGAGGCGTCCAGTTGCGAGAACGGCTTGAAAAGCTTTTCAAGATCGCCTTGGTTTATGCCTATGCCGCTGTCGGCGACCGAGACCAGCAGATAGCTGTCCAGACCGGGGTTTAGCCGGGCAAGCTCCTGCGCGACGGACGGATTTTCGGCCTTTATACCCGGCATGCCCGCGCGCTGCGCGGACAGTTTGACCGAACCTCCGGCCGCGGTGAACTTGGCCGCGTTTGAAAGCAGGTTTGCCAGCACGCGTTCAAGCTTTTCGCCGTCCAGCACAAACAGCGCGTCCAGCGCTCCGTCTAGCTCCGATAAAACCGCCAGAGACTCCGGCGCGGAGGCGCGCAGCCCGGCCGCGGCGGCGGAAATTTTTTCGCGCACGTTCAAGCTGGAAGGGCGCACTTCCATGCGGTCGGACTCAAGACGGGAAAGCGCCAGCATGTCGCTTATAAGCGCCAGCAAATGCCTGCCGTTACGCACAATGCCTTCGATGGATTCCTTCCTGGAGGCGTCGGGCTCGGCGGACAGATCGCGGCCGAGCGCCTCGCAGGAAACCAGCATCCTGTTGAGCGGGGTGCGCAGTTCGCCGCTGATGCCCGCCAGGAACGCCGCCTTTGCCCTGGCCGCCTCGGCGGTGGATTTGTTGTCTATTTCAAGCCTGCGCAGCATCTCGTCCTTCTTGCGTCGTTCGGTGATGTCGCGCCCGATGCCGCGATAGCCGCAAAGCAGTCCGTCCTCGTCGAAAAATGGCACCGCGCTGGTCTCGAAAACGACCTCCCGCCCGTCTTTATGCAGATGGACGTTGTCGGGCAGGAACAGGGCCTTGTGCAGGCGCATGCACTCGCGCACCTGCGGTTCCACCCTCAGCGCCTCGTCCGGAGGCATCAGTTCGAACATGGGTTTGCCGAGTATTTCGGACTCGCCGTAGCCCAGCGCCTCGCGCGTCTTGGGGCTGACATAAGTGTAGACGGCGTGGGCGTTGACCTCCCAGAGCCAGTCCGAGGTCATCTCGGCCATATAGCTGAACTTGTCGTTTATGTCCCGCTGGCGGCGTTCGCGCGTCACGTCGCGGAAAACGAGCACCACGCCCAGTATCTTGCCCGCGCCGTCGAGTATCGGCGCGCCGCTGTTTTCCACCGCGCGCAGCGAGCCGTCGCGCGCCACCAGCGCGGAGTGGCCGTAAAGGGCCGCCAGGCGGCCCTCGCGCAGCACCTGCGTGACGGGGTTTTCCAGCGGCAGGCGGGTTTTGTCGCTGACGAGGCGAAAGACCTCGGAAAGCGGACGCCCTACGGCCTCGGCCTCCTTCCAGCCGGCGGCCTCCTCGGCGACCGAGTTGACCAGCGTGACGCGGCCGTTGCTGTCGGTCACTATGACGCCGTCGGCTATGCTGCGCAGCGTAACGCCGAGGCGCTCCTTCTCGGCGGAGAGGTCCGCCTCCGCGCGGCGGCGCAGTTCCTCCGTCCCTATGGCGGCGGACAGTATGCCCATGATCTGGCGCTCCTCCTGCGTCGGAGCGAACGGACGGGCAAACACCGCGTTGAGCGCGCCGGTAACCGCGTTGCCGCAGCGCACGCAGTGGCCCATATAGGCCTTCGCGCCGAGCGCCCTGGCCGTGGCGGCCATGTGCGGATCGGTATCCAGCCCGGAATTGGAGAAAATGCCGTCGCGCAGCACGCCGTCGTAAAACATGTGCCCGGCAAGCGCCAGCGCGTCCCCGGCGTCCCGCGGCACGCGCCAGCCGCAGCGCAGCGCCATTTTCCCGCCGGAAAGCGTGGAATAAAACGTCTGCGCCGCGCCCAGCATTTCGCCGCACAGCGCGGTGAGGCGCGCGATATTGTCGTCGTAATCCGCGCCCAGGCCCAGCAGGCATGCGTTTATGCGCCGCAGGCGCTCGGAACCGCGCTTAAGCAGCGTGATGTCGCGCGCGAAGGTGAGGACGTAGCGCACCGACTCCCGCGCCTTGTCGAACTCCGGCATCAGCAGCATGTCTATCCAGATGCCGGAAGGGAGCATGAACTCCATGTGATGCACGCGCCCCTCGGCGAAAACCTTTTCCAGTTCCGCGTCGAGCATATCGCAGAATTCGCGCGGGAACCCCAGTTCAAGATGCGTCCTGCCGATGAACTGATCTCTGGGGATGCCGGTCTCGCGCTCCACGCCGGGACTGACGTAGATATGGCGCTTTGCGCGGTCGAAGCGCATGATGACGTCGGCGGAATTTTCCGCCAGCGCGCGGAAATGCTCCTCGCTTTCGCGCAGCGCCTCCTCGGCGCGGCGGCGGGCGCTGAGGTCCAGGAAAGTCTCTATCGCGCCGGACACCCGGCCCTTTTCGTCGTAAAGCGGCGCGGAGCGCGCAATACCGTAGAACTCCCTGCCGGAGGGCAGGCGCAGCACGCCCTCGCGATGCAGTATGTCGCCCTCGCGGCGGAGATAGGGCTTGTATTCATCGGGAGGCTCGGCCCCGCTCATGGCGAGGTCTATCATCACCGGACGGCGTCGGCCGTAAAGAGCCAGCGCGTACTCGTAATCGCCCTTGCCGAGCATATCGTCCGCCGGGACGCCGGTGAATTCCGCCATCGCGCGGTTCCAGGCCGCCACGCGCCCGTCCGCGTCAATAACGAAAGCGGCGTCGGGCAGGAAATCTATAACCTCCATAAGGCGCTCCCGTTCGCGCCAGAGCGCCGCGGAGGAACGCGCCGTAATCGAAAGCGGCAGCGCCAGCAGCGCGCAGAAAAACAGCGTCACCAGCACGCCGGCAAGACGGTAAAGCCATATCCTTTCGGTATCGCCGAACGCCACAATCGAAAAATCGGCCACCAGAGGCTTGATGGACGCTATGCATTCCCGGCCCCGGTAATGCACGACAGCCCCGTCGGCAAAGCGCTCGGGCAGCAGCGCGCCGTAAAGCGTGTCGCCAAACTGGCGGGAGGCCAGCAAAGCGCCGCGCAGCCCCTGCGGCAGCGGCCACACCGTGCTGCGTTCCAGCTCGGGACGCGCGGAGTAAAAAATAACGCCGTCCTTGTCCACGAAAAACAGGTTGCGGTAGCGCGCCAGGTCCACGCCCATCTGCGCAACGTTTTCCTTTATGGCGGCCACGCCCAGTATCCTGCCGTCGGCGGCGCGGACGGGACAACTGGAAAAGAAGCCCATTTTGTGGGTGCGTATGCCGCGCGCCACCGCGTAGCCGCTGCCGCCTTCAATGGCGCGCCGGAAATAGTCACGGAAGGAGTAATTGGTCCCCACGAAGCTTTGCTGGGTATTGCGGTTGGAGGAAGCCACGCAGATACCGGAGGCGTTTATAAGGTAGCTGACCGAGGCTTTTACCGTGGAGTTGTGCATGTCCAGCGAGGCGTTGGCGCGCGCCAGCGCCGCCGGGGAGGGGGAGCGCAGCGCGGCCTCTATCTCCGGGGATTTGGAAAGCACATCCGTCACCATATGCAGCTTGTCCGCCTCTTCGAGGAACTGCGTTGCTGCGATGGAAATTGCCGTCTCGTTTTCGCGCAGTATATCGCGGCGCGCCTTGTCGCCCAGATAGACAACGCCCAGCGCGCCCGCGCCCAGCACGACGGCAAAAAGCAGCACCGCCAGCAGGAGCAGCGGATAGTCCACGCTCTTGCCGCGCATTATTGCAGCCCGCATGTTCTGCGGGAACGCGCCCAGTTCTTTAAGTGTCGGTTTTGGAGACAGCATAATATATACCCGGCAAAGCCCGGGCCCTTACCCAATTAAAAGATTCTACATTAAAATTTAAACGCCGCGTAGTCTTGGTGCGCATGTTGTGAAGCAGGGCGGACAAATGATTGCCTTTGGGGCAAGGGCACCCGTCGAACTTTATATCGCGGGTCGGCGCTGCGCCCCGCTTTCCATCCCTTTCCCTTTGTTATTGGAGCGACTGAAGTATTTCCGCGCTTTTCCGAACACACTGGTTGCCTTTAGGACAAAGGCAACCAGTGTTCCTTCATATCGCGGGTCGGCGCTGCGCCCCGCTTTCCATCCCCATTCTCTTTATTATCGGAGCGACTGAAGTATTTCGCCACACTTTCTGACAAGTCCCATTCGGGGGAATATTTTGTCCACAACAAAAGAATGCTCTTCGGCGGACATCGCGGACATGGCATCCTCGGCGAAAACCTGATTGAAGCCGTATTCGTAGGCAAAACGCGCCGTGCTTTCCACGCCTATGCTGGTGGAAATGCCGCACAGCACTATGGTGCTTATACCGCGGCGGCGCAATTGCAAATCCAACTCCGTGCCGTAAAACGCGCCCCACTGATGCTTGGTTATTACAAAATCATCCGGCGCGGGGCCGAGTTCGGGCACTATTTCCGCCCAGTCCGGCGGCGGGGTGAATAATGGCATAGAGGAATCCGCCACCGGGCGCAGCAGGTCTTTGCCGTCCGGCGCGCGGTTGACGCGTACGAGGAAAACCGGCATCTTGTTTTTTCGGAAAGCCTCAGCCAGCGCGGCGGCGTTTTTCACCACCTCGGCGGCGGTATGCGGCGCGGTCTGCCTGCCGACTATGCCTTTTTGCAAATCTATTACAACCAAAGCCGTCTTTGCCTTGTCTATCGTAATTTCCATACTCCCTCCTATATAACAACCTTGGGATAAAGCCATGCGCTAAGCGCGGACATGACCAGCGCCGCGACCGCCAGCACCGTTATATCTAGCGCCACGCCGGCGGAACCGCCGTAAAGCATGAGCTGACGCAACCCGTCCACCATGAAGCTGAGCGGATTTACAGTCGCCACCACTTGCAGCCACGGCGGCATTATCGCCACCGGGTATATCGCGTTGGACGCAAAGAAAAGCGGCAGCGTTATCACCTGCCCTATGCCCATAAACCGCTCGCGCGTTTTGACTATCGCGGCTATGCACATAGACAGCCCGGTAAAACACGCCGCCCCGAGCATCACTATAGCCACCACGCCCAGCACGGACAGCGGAGTCACGTGCAGTTGTATGCCGATGAGCAGCGAAAACAAAAACACTATAAGCGCCTGGCTGAGGCCGCGTATCCCGGCGGATATCATCTTGCCCCATACCAGCGCAAGGCGCGGCGTGGGCGTGACAAGCAGCTTTTGCAAAATGCCGGTGTCGCGGTCCATTATGATGTAGAGGCCGTAGAAAATGGACACGAACACCACCGACTGCGTCAGTATCCCCGGCGCTATGAACTGCATATAGGTAACGCCCGCGGTCGGTATCGCGCGCACCCGGCTTAGCGCCGAGCCGAAAATGCCCAGCCACAGTATCGGCTGCACGGCGCGGGAAATTAGTTCCGTCGGGTCGTGCAGCAGCTTTCGCGTTTCCATATCGGCCAGCGCGAGGGATTTTTTTACCGTCTGAGTTATATATCTGAGCATGTTATCCAAGCCTCCTGCCCAGACGGCGGGCGCGGCGCACATCGCGGAAACTGCCGCCGTCCTCCAGCCTGTTGCCGGTGAATTTTATGAAGGCGTCCTCCAGCGTGGCGGCGGGCAGACCGGTCCGGGCTTTCAGTTCGTCGACGGTGCCAAGCGCGGCCAGCTTGCCGTGGTTCATTATCGCCACGCGGTCGCTTACCGCGTCGGCTTCTTCCATATTATGAGTGGAGAAAAATATCGTGGTGCCGAATTTGTCGCGCAGTTCAAGCAGATGGTCCCAAACGCTCTGGCGGGCGACGGGGTCGAGGCCGGTAGTCGGTTCGTCGAGCAGCAGCGCCTTCGGGCGGTGCAGCATAGCCTGCCCGACTTCCATTTTGCGCACCATGCCGCCGGAGAAGGTGCGCACCAGAGATTCGGTATGCTCCTCCAGCTTAAGAAAAGCCAGCACTTCGCGCACCCGCGCCTCTCTATCTTTGCGCGGGATATCGTAAAGTTTTGCCATGAGCAGCATGTTTTCGTAGGCGGTAAGCGTGCCGTCCACCGAAATCATCTGCGGCACATAGCCGATGGAGTTGCGCACGGCGGCGGAGTCGCGGCGCACGTCGTGCCCGTCCACCAGCGCGGAACCGGCGGTGGGGGATAAAAGCGTTATCAGCATTTTTATAGTCGTGCTTTTGCCCGCGCCGTTATGGCCGAGGAAGGCGAAAATCTCTCCCTTGCCGACTTCAAAACTGATATCGTTTACGGCGGTGAAATCGCCGAATTTTTTGGTGAGCCCTTCAACAGTAATGATAGACATTGGCCGTCCTTGCCGTAGTGTATACGCCAGGTAAATTATAGCGGGCATTGGGCATCCGCGTCAATGACCGGCCGGTCATTTTGCAATACGGACGCGGGTTTCCGGAGCGGATAATGGCAGTAAAATTGCTACACTTGATACAACTTGAAAGGAGCGACTATACGATGAAAAAGACAATATTCGCAATGCTGCTGTCCGCCTGCCCGGCAATGCTTTTCGCGGCGACGGAACCGGTGGCGGACGAATGCGCAAAGCTGGCGCCGGATTTGAAGTATATGCACGAACAGCTTGCAGCAAATTCCGCCAATGTCAATTATTCGCAGGAAAACAAAGACTCCGAACAGAAAGCCTTCGGAGCCGCGCTTAAGGAAGCGGAGCATTGCAAGAGCGGCGTGGATTATTTACATACGCTAAGGCGTTATGTCGCAACTTTCCATGAACATCACATGGAAATTTACACCCATATCGCCAGCGTAAGTACAAAAAGCACCGGACTGCTGCTGGCGGAATATAACGGCCACTATATAATTTACGCAAAAGCGCCGGGGCTCACCGCCCCGGACTCCGTGCATATTGGCGACGAACTTCTTTCCTGCGATGGCAGAACGCCCGACAAAATAATGAGAGAAGATATCCTCCCGTTCGCAGCATATTTCGACGAAGCGGCAACCATACATAAAAAAGCCAATATGGTTTTTCTGGGAGTGGATGTCAAGGAAGGCGACGTCACAAACTGCGTATTTTCAAGAGATGGTAAAACTTTCGCAGAAGCATTGCGTTGGCAGGAAATAAAGGATTTTGAGAAATCGTTAGCACCGCTGGAGCAGGACCGGCCTCTCTACTCGCTTGAACGCATAGACGGCGTACCGTGGATTATATTTTCCCATATGGATGCTCACGGGAAAGACCAACAGGCATTACTGGACAAATTTCTCTCAGAGGCGAAATCATTACGCGGCGATAACCGCATAGTGCTGGACCTGCGCGGCAACGGAGGGGGCAACTCCGCTTGGGGCGATCAATGGATCGAAAACCTGCTGGGATACCTGCCACAAACCCATACAAAATGGATGCAATGGATCACCGAGGAAAACAATAAATGGCTGATAAAAATACTAGACGATACCCTGGCAACAGGCTCGCTTTCAGCCAAAGAACGCACTGAATATCTTGAATACGAACAGGCGGTGAGGCAAGGCAAGCCGGGCTCATTCGTCGATTTGAGCACCATAGCGACAGGGCAACCCGCACCTGAAAAATCCTTATTCTCGGGGAAAATAATAACGCTCACCGATTATGGCTGTTTCAGTTCCTGTGAGGATTTTGTGCAGCGACTGCGAAAAAGCGGCGTAGCCGTGCAAGTCGGCATTCCGACGGACGCCAGCACTATTTTCAACAATGTCAGAAATCTCGATACGCCGAGCGGATTGGCAAATTTTTCGTTCATGACGGGCGTGGAGGAAGATATGGATTCAAAGCCCGGGCCGCTTATGCCCGATATCCCGCTTAAATACAATATCCGGCAGGAAGTAAGCGGACAGGACAGCCTGAAGCTGCAAGTGATACAAATGCTGCGCGACGGCAAGCTCTGACGGCGGCAAGGCCTGCCGCCACGTCGCGGACGCGTTTGCACGGGTTTGTTTCCGTCTAATTCCAGGCGGACAATAAACTGTCCGCCACGACATCCCGGTTAATATTCCGTGGCGGGAGGAGGCGCAGCCGGAACGGGGTGCGCGCGTCCCGAGGCCTGGCGCTCCAGCATGGCGCGCCATTCCACGCCGGAGTAGCCCTCGCTGTAACCGTGCAGCCAGCGGGCTATGCCCATGTCGTAGCCGTAACGCGCGCTTATGATTATGCGGTCGCTGTCGAAGGCCTGCGGATAGGCGCGTAACAGTATTCGGGCCAGCTCCATGTTCCCCGCGTCGCCCTCCGGCAGCGGCGAGCGGGAGACTGCGCCGATGTATACATAATTAGAGGTGGGGGAAAAACCGGCCGCGCGGCTCCAGCTCATGCCGAAACCGCGCATCACGCTGCAATCGTACCAGCGGCCCGTGTCCTCCACGCTTTGCCGGGCGGCGACAAGGTCCGCAATGTCCAACTCCCGGACGCAATCCCGGCGCGCCAGCAGCCCGCCGGACGCCAGCAGCAAGGCGATGGCGGCCCAGTGCCACGCCCATACCGGCGGCAATGCGCCGCGCCGCAGGTCGCCGGAGGTTCTCTCCACGTAAGCGCCGCTGATCATGTCGTGAAGTCCCTGCCCGGTACGACGGTTGAAAACAAGAAAATAGGCGTTTACCGCCGCCAGGCACGAGGCCGCGCCCGCGCAGTAAAACCACAAAACCATCCGCCCCGGACTTATAAACTCGCACGCCCCGCCCAGCATTACCGGCAGCAGGAAAACGATGCAGCGCAGCGCGGAGCGGGACAGTCCCAGTTCCTCGCCGGAGGCGTTAGCCACCCTGGTGCCGGCAAGGCGCATGCCGGGCGTCTGCCCGCCGCCGAATCCGGAGGTGAAAAATGTGAAATAGATTATGTATATGGCAAGGCCCGGCAGTCTGGCCCATGGTCCCAGCATGCAGAACTGCGCGCTGAACGTTTTGCCAAGCAACAGCCCCAGCAGCCCCAGCAGCAGCGCGTCGGCCATATTGGCGAACAATCTGCGCAGCCACCCGGAAAGAGGAAAATGCGCGGGACCGTCTTCAAACATCGGGCGCTGCCATTCCGGCACCGAGCTTGTTTCAGAAAGGGCATTCCCGGGCTGCACGGACTCGTCATAAACCGGCAGGTCCGGCTGGGGGATGTCCGGTTGCGGTTCGGCGGCGGCCTGCGACGCTGCGGCTGCGTCGTTCGCCGAAGGCGGGGGACAAGGCGCGTCGCCCTGAGGTGCCCCGGCGCATGCCGGCGGCATACCGTCCGGCGATATGCAAACCCCGGCATTCCCCGCTATCAGCGCGGCCACTTCGGGCACGTCGCAGACGCGTTTCCACGGATTGGATTCCGTCGAATTCTCGGCGGACACGAAACTGTCCGCGCTAAAACCGGGAACGTCTTTCAACTGTTCCGGCTCGTATGGTCCGGAAAGCTTATAGGTGCGCGAATTGCAGTGATAATATCTCATGCGCGCCCCGAATGACGAGCATGCCATGAACAAATAAATCGCGAATGGTGTTTACACATTTGTTCCCCCAAACATAAACAAGTTTTATTTTTTACACCGCCTGGAAGTCAACGGTTTCTTTACTCAAGTATATTTATTGCCTGTAGCGTTTCAAGAGGTTATAATTAAATATGATTAGTGCCTTGCCATTAAGTACGACGAAACCGGGAGATAACAGATGAGATTTGCAGGCTTTGCGATTGTGCTTTTCTGTACACCGACCGCGCTTTATGCGACGGACGCCCCGCCACCCGAGTACGCACATCTCGTGCCGGATTCGACTTTCATGCACGACCAGCTTGCAGCAAATTCAGCCAACGTAAACTTTTCGCAAAATATGAGGCACGCGGACGGCATAAAAATTCAGGCGCTTAAGGATGTCAAGCTGTGACGGACGGGGATATGCCTTACGATAACGCGGGCGGCGCGCCGGAAAGCATAAAGCTTACCGACCTTATCGACATAAACGAGTTGCAGCGGATACAGGACGCTTTCGCCGCCAGCACCGGCGTGGCCTCTATAATAACCGAGGTGGACGGCACGCCGATAACAAAACCCGGCAACTTCTGCCATCTCTGCGAAAACATAATACGCAAAACCGGCAAGGGGCTGTGCAACTGCCAGCGTTCCGACGCGGCAATCGGCAGGCTGAACCCGGACGGCCCCACCGTGCAGCCCTGCCTCAGCGCCGGGCTGTGGGACGCCGGAGCAAGCATCCGGGTGGGGGAAAAATACAGAGCCAACTGGCTATTGATAGGAACCTAAATAATGTCCTATGCGAAGGCCCGAAATCGGGACTTGCGCTAGGCGCGGCTGTGAAAGCGTGATGCCCGCACGGTGAACAGACGCAACGACGCGCAAGTCCAGAGGGCGGGCCTCCCCGGAGGGGCTGGCCGCTTTTGGGCTGTAACCGCGTCGCGATGAATACACCATACGGGAAGTATGCTGTATTCATCGCTCCTTGTTTCGCTGCAAAATCGAACCAGTCGCATAGGGCATTATTTAGGTTCCTATCAATACTCGGACAGGTTTTGGAAGAACCGGCGGACGAAGCGAAAATGATGGCCTATGCCCGGGAGATAGGGGCCGACGAAACCGAATTCCGCGAAGCTCTTTCCCATGTAACCAGAATGCCGCTGGAACGTTTCAAAAAAATAGCCGAAGCGCTTTTCCTTATCGCCAACCAGATTTCAAAGCTTGCCATGAGAAATGCGCAGCAGGCGCGGCTGATAGCCGACCTGCGCCGCACGCAGGAGGCGCTGCGCGTCAAGAGCGCGCTGCTGGAGGCGCAGTCGCAGGCGACCATGGAGGGGATACTGGCGGTGGACCGCGACGGGCGCACCTTGTTATCCAACGGGCGCTTCGCGCAGATGTGGCATATCCCGGATGAGATAATAGCCTCCGCCGACGACAACGCGATGCTGGCGCATGTGCGCTCGCAGCTGAAGGACCCCGACGGATTTTTGCGCAAGGTGGCGGAACTCTACGGCAGGGAACTGGAAAAGTCCAGAGACGACCTGGAGTTTCTGGACGGAAGGGTTTTCGACCGCTACTCCTCGCCGCTGATGTCGGACGGCGGGAATAGGGGGCGCATCTGGTTTTTCCGCGACATAACCGACCTTAAAAACACCGAAGCCGAACTGCGCGGGGAAATTGCGCGGCGCCAGGAGGCGCAGCGCGCCATGCAGTCCGCCAACGAACTCTACGCCTCCGTGCTGCGCGCCGCCACGGAATGCTCGATAATCTGCACCGGCACCGACGCCAATATAACGGTATTCAACGAAGGCTCGCAGCGCATGCTCGGCTACACGCAGGCCGAGGCGCTGGGGCGCAACGTCTTCGACCTGATACACGTCGCCGACGAGGTGGACGCGGCGGCCGCGGACCACGCCGAGGACGCGCTGGCCGCGGTAAAAAACCGGACGCGCGAATGGCTTTTCAGACGCAAGGACGGCAGCCGTTTCGTGGGGCTGCTTTCCGTGAGCGACATGCACGACTCCGCCGGCTGCGTCAACGGATTTCTGGGCATCACGATAGACATAACAAAACGCCTGGAGGCGGAGACCGCGCTGCGCGAGTCCGAGCGCAATTACCGCGAGCTGAGCCGGGAGCTGGAGGAGCGGGTGCGCCAGCGCACCGCGCAGCTGGAGGCGTCGATAAAGGAACTGGATTCTTTCAGCTACTCGGTTTCGCACGACCTCAAGGCGCCGCTGCGCGCGATAGACGGATTTGCGCGCATACTGCTGAGGATTTTTCAAAGGAGCTGCCGCGGGAGGCGCAAAACCATTTGACGCGCATCTGCGCCAACGCGGAGAAGATGGGCCGGCTGATAATAGACCTGCTGGCGCTCTCGCGGCTGGACCGCGCCGCCATGACCATGGCCACGGTGGACATGACGGCGCTGGCGCGCCGCTGCGCCGAGGAACTTGCGCCCGCCTGCGAGGGGAGGGACGTGGTTTTCGACATACGCGGGATGGCCCCCGCCACCGGCGACGAGAACCTGCTGCGCGAGGTGTTTGCAAACCTGCTTTCCAACGCCGTCAAATACACCCGCCCGCGCGCGCAGGCGCGCATTGAAGCCGGTTCTTGCGTATCGCAGGGAGAAACAATATACTATGTGAAAGATAACGGAGTGGGCTTCGACACGGCCTATGCCGCGAACATATTCAAGCCGTTCACCCGGCTGCACAGAGAAAGCGAATTCGAGGGGAGCGGCGTGGGGCTCAGCATAGTGCAGCGCATAGCGGCGCGGCACGGAGGGCGGGTCTGGGTCTCGGCAAGACCGGATGAGGGGGCCGAATTCTGCTTTACGTTAATGCCGGGGGGGGAAAATGACGGAAAATAACGAAGTGGAAATACTGCTGGTGGAGGACAACGACAACGACGCCGAACTCACCACGCGCGCGCTGCGCAAAAACAAGCTGGCCAACAACCTTGTGCGCGTCGCGGACGGGGCGGAGGCGCTGGACTTTTTGTTCTGCCGCGGCAAACATGAAGGCGCCGGCCATACCAAACCCAAGGTGGTGCTTTTGGACCTGCACCTGCCGAAGATAGACGGTATCGAGGTGCTGCGCCAGATACGCGCGGAACAGTGTACCACCTGCCTGCCGGTCGTAGTGCTGACATCGTCGCGCGAGGAACGCGACATCATAGAGACCTACAAGCTGAGGGTCAACAGCTACATCGTAAAACCGGTGGATTTCGACAAGTTCACCGAGGCTGTGGCCGCCGTGGGGCTTTACTGGCTGCTTTTAAACCACGCGCCGGAGAAGTAAAAAACTGTTATGGAAGAAAAAAAGCCGCCCGTCCCTCCGCTTGAGATACTGCTGGTGGAAGACGACGAAACTTATGCGCTTATGGCAAGGCGCGAGTTCGAAAAGTCGTCGCTGGCGGTAAACCTCAGCGTCGCAAAAGACGGGGAGGAGGCTTTGCAGTTCCTCCGCCGCGAAGGCGTTTTCGCGAACGCGCCGCGCGCTGACCTGGTGCTTTTGGACCTCAACCTGCCCAAAAAAAGCGGCAGGGAGGTGCTGGCCGAACTCAAGGGCGACAAAAGGCTGTCGCTGGTCCCGGTAGTGACGCTGACCGCCTCGCCGGACACCAGGGACATAGCGGCCGCCTACGGCGTAAGCTACCGCGAGGGAACAAGCAAAATCGGCTGGCTGAAGGAGCTTATAAAAGTTCTGGAAAAACAGCCCGGATAACGCAGGACACGGGGAGATTTACATGGCTGCCAATTGCATACTGATGGTGGAAGACAACGAGTCGGACATAGTGATAGCCGGCTGCGCTTTCGGCGCGGCCGGGCTGCAGAACGAAATGCTGGTGGCGCGCTCCGCCGAGGAGGCGATGAATTTCCTCAAGGACCACGCCTCAAAAACGCTGCGCGTGGAACTTATACTGCTGGACCTCCATCTGCCGCGCAAAAGCGGGCTGGAGCTGCTCTCCGAAATAAAGTCGGACCCGGCGCTTAAAGACATACCGGTGATAATACTCACCGGATCGCTGGACCCGTCCGACGTAAACGCCGCCTACTCCGCCTATGCGGCGGCCTACATAACAAAACCGGTAAAATTCACGGAGTTCATGAAGGCGGTGGACAGGATAGACTGCCTTGAAGTGACGCACTCGCCATCCATACGCATAACCGCCAAAACGGCGGGCAAGCGCCCCTCCCGCGCGGAACCGCGCCGCTGACGGAGCATCCGCGATGACCACCGCCTCGAAGACCGCTTTCGCCGCGCTGTTTGCGCTGCTTGCGCTGGCGTTTTGCGGGGCGTTCTTTTCGCCCGCGCTCGCGGCGGCGGCCTCCGCCGGGGCGGCAATCGCCGCCGCCTGCGCGCTCGCGTTGACGGCCAAAGCCGCAAAAGCCGAAAACGCCTTTCGCGCGGCACAGCAGGCGGAGGTTGAGCTTTTCACCGGCGGAGCGGCGCACGACCTGCGCTCGCCGCTAAGCGGCATAGAGGGGCTTTGCGGCATACTGGCCGAGGATTACGCCGCGCAGCTTCCCGCCGACGCGAAAAAATACATGGCGCGCATCGCAATTGAATGCGCGCGCATGAAGCGGCTGGTGGAGGCGCTGCACGAAATGTCGGCGCTGACACGGCACGAAATGTCGCCAAAACGCGCCGATATCTCGGAACTTGCCGCGCGCGCGATAACCGCCGCGGCGGAAAAATTCGCCGGGCGGACGGTAAAAAACGCCGTGCCCGCGCAAACATTCCTGGAGTGCGATCCCGAACTGATGCTAAAACTGCTCGGGATACTGCTCGACAACGCGCTTAAATTCTCCGCCGGAGCGCAACAGCCGGAGGTCACCGTCGGCTGCGACCGCGCTGCGGGCGGACTTGAACTTTGGGTGAGAGACAACGGCGCCGGTTTCGACATGAAATACGCCGCCAAACTTTTCCGGCCTTTCCAGCGGCTCCACGACCCGACCAGATTCCCCGGCCCGGCGCTGGGGCTTGCCACCGCCAAACGCATAGCCGAACGCCACGGCGGCGCCATGCGCGCCGAGGGAGAGGACGGCAAAGGCGCAAAATTCACCGTTATGCTTCCGCGAAGCCGTTGAAAACAATGACTGCGCCAATTACCGTTGAACAGCCGCAGCGTATGATGCCGGCCCCATGCGGAGTTCAAAGGAAATGGGACAATTGATAATTGAGAAAAGCGATTTGCCACGCACTCGCCGAATCGCGGTACAAATTTTTTTCTTTAACGCTCTGTATATTTTATATAAGCTTTATCTATGACAATGACCGAGAAAATCGAACTTCTGCGCACCGCCGTGATACAGGGCGCAAGCGACATCATACTCCAGCCGGGCGCGCCGCCGATGATGCGCCTCAAAGGCGTCATGGTGCCGGTTTCGCCTACAGCCGTTCCGCTTACCGCCGACCAGTGCAGGGAGCTGGTTATGGGCGGTTTAAACGACGACCAGCGCAAACGCTTTGACGCCGACAAGGACCTGGACTACGCTTTCGAGACGCCGGTCGCGGGACGATTCCGCGCCAATATTTTCCAGCAGTACCACGGCCTCTCGGCCGTCTACCGCGTCATATCGCACCGCATACCGGAGCCCGAAGGACTGGGGCTCACAAAGGAGATGCGCGACTTGACCGATTTGCCAAACGGCCTCGTCATAGTAACCGGCCCTCCGGGATCGGGCAAGTCCACCACGATGGCCAGCCTCATCGAGCAGATAAACATCAAGTACCAGAAAAACATAATCACCATCGAGGACCCGGTGGAGTTCGTCTACGAGCGCAAAAAATCCGTAATCCACCAGCGCGAGGTGGGGACCGACACAAAATCCTTCCACGAGGCGCTGCGCCATGCGCTGCGCGAGTCGCCGGACGTGATACTGATAGGCGAACTGCGCGATTACGAGACTATCCAGCTGGCCGTCACCGCCGCCGAGACGGGGCACCTGTGTTTTTCCACGCTGCACACGCGGGACTGCGCGTCGATATTCAACCGCATAATAGACACTTTCCCCGCGATACAGCAGTCGCAGATACGCACGCAGGTGTCGCTTACGCTGCGCGCCGTGATAGCGCAGATACTGGTGCCCACCGCCGACGGCAAGGGACGCATGGCCGCGCGCGAGTTCATGACGATAAACTCCGCCATAAGCTCCGGCATACGCGACAATAACGCCAACGCCATTTACAGCGCGATACAGACCGGGCGCAAGTTCGGGATGCACACGATGGACCAGGATCTGGCGAGGCTGGTGGCCGAAAAGAAAGTAAAGCTCGAAGACGCCATGACGCTCACCAGCCATCCGGAAGTTTTCAAGCAGATATTGGCCGAGTCTGTAAAAAAGTAGCAAACCGGCTTATCCATCACGCTCGGCCGATTAAACGACGTCGGCAGCGAGCTTTCCCCGATATCGCGACCGGGCACCGGCTTGCCCGGCCGCTTACCTTGGACCAGGATCTGGCGAGACTGGTGGCCGAAAAGAAAGTAAAGCTCGAAGATGCCATGACGCTCACCAGCCATCCGGAAGTTTTCAAGCAGATATTGGCCGAGTCTGTAAAAAAGTAGCAAACCGGCTTATCCATCACGCTCGGCCCTTGGAAAAGCGCGGGCAGTTCGCTTTCCCTTAGATCGCGGTCGGACATGTCCGACCGCTTTCCATACCCTTATCCTCCTCGGGAAAAAAGTAACGCATGGAAAACGCACAACCCTTTCAACCGCCGCAAATAGAAACGCCGCGCCTGCTGCTGCGCCGCATCGCGCCGTCGGACGCGGAGGATATTTTCGTCTATGCCCGCGACCCTGAACTGACAAAATACACAAGTTGGGATTCGCATACACGACCGGAAGATTCCGAAAATTTCGTGCGCTTCATGCTGCAAAAATACGAAACCGGCAGCGGCGACTGGGTGCTAGTTCTCAAAGAAACCGGCAGCGTGGTAGGCACCTGCGGCTTTGTGCGGGTAAAACCGCAGCACCGCAAGGCGGAGCTGGGCTATGTTCTTTCCAGAAAACTGTGGGGAAATGGCCTTATGACAGAAGCGGTGCGCGCGATAATCGATTACGGTTTCAATTCGATGAAGCTGCACCGAATAGAGGCTAAATGCATGGCCGAAAACGCGGGTTCGGAACGCGTGATGCAAAAATCCGGTATGAGTTATGAAGGAATAATGCGCGGCGCCATATTCAGAAGGGAAATTTTCTGGAATATGAAGTGCTACGCGATTCTGGTTTCCGACCGCATACCCCGGCAGCCATAAGCGCAGCCGCGCACATTTCACTTTCCCCGTTATAAAATTTAGCCGCGCCCATCCGCCGGGTCAGAAACGTAATGCTCCAAAATGGGCAGAACGCACAGCACACCCATAAGAAAAGGGGTCAGGATTACGGATATCGCCATGTTGTGTCCGGGAATATTATATTCCTTGGGAATCAGCAACAAAGCAAGCATCAGGGCATAAACGCCGTCGGACGGCGAACGGCGTCCGTCCGCAAGCAGCAGCCACAGCGGCGCGAACAGCCCCAGCATTTTGTAATCATTGGATACCGGCACAAAAAGCATGGCTGCGCAGATCATAATCGCAGCCTGCTTCCAAATATTTTTTTCAATACGCCAGACGTACAACGCGAGCAAAAAACCCAGCGCCTTGCCTATCAGCCCGAAGCAGCTGAGCATGGAGCGCAGATCCTGCCCGCCATATAGCCGGATCCCGATTATGCGCAGCAGGTTGAACAGGCTGCAGTTATGGGCATAAGCGTAGGTGTCCAGCGCGTACCGGCTGAAGAAAAATCCCATGCCAAGCCGCCACGCCGCCAGGTTGTTGAACATCCCGCCATGAAAAAGCGCCAGCGGCACAAAAATAAGCACGCCGACAAGTACCAGGGAGAACAAGGCTTCACGCCAGCGCCCGCGCGCCAGGAAAATGGGCAACAGCACCGCAGGATAGCCTTTTGCCGCCGCCGCCACGCCCAGCAGCGCTGCGGCGAGCATGCTGCGGTCATCCTGCAGCGCAAACAGGGACGCCGCCATGGCAAGCGCCACATATATCTCTATATTCCCCCTGTCGAGGCAGAAAAGCAGCGGATAGGACAGCAGCGAAAATGCCAGCACATTAGTCCACAATGCCGGTCCGCAAAGTCCGGCGCGCCGCAAAAGACGCAGGTTAATCCACGCGAAAACCGGCAGCGCGGCGCAATAACAGGCGGAGCACAAAAGATGCGGCATTCCGGCCGGCACGGACATCAACAAATAGACCAGGGGGAAATAGAGCGCCGGCTCGACGGACGTCCTGTCCAGATAGGGGTTAAGCCCTGCGGACGCCTTCAGCGGATTGAAATAATCCATCATAAAATTCTCGGGACTGAACAGAAAGGTATTTAACGGATATCCATGCCCCAGATATGCTCCCTGGACGTAATTATAGATGACCGCGGCGACGAACCCGGCAATGAGGACGAACCCGGCCGCCGAGGCCAGTTCGCCGGATGTAGCGAGCGACGCTATCCCGCCAAGGCGCAACAGCGCCAGCGCGGCCAGCGCCGCAAGGGCGGAAAACAGAAAAACCCACAGCGCCACTTCCGCGAACATGCTCAGTCCGCGCTCAAAAGCGCTTTTGCCCGCAAGTCCCGGCGTATAACCCATCGAGTCATACGACAGCTTAAACCCTTCCACGGCGGAGTCTTTCCTGCCGAACGCAAAGGCGTCCAGCGAGAGCGAGTCGAAACCGGCGGGAGCTATTTGCAGGACATGCCCCTCTGCCGACAGACTGGCATTACCGCCGCATGTAGTTTGCAGCGTGCCGTTGAACCACTGTCCGCGCGCGAAAGCGTCGGGAACCAGCAGCAGTTCCTGCTCCCCCTGCGGCGAACCGCGCACCAGTGAAAGCGCGCCGGAAGGCAGCGCTATCGCCGCCAGAGAATATGGGCCGGAGAATGCGCGCACCAGCTCCACCGGCCCCGTAGACGGATATATTTTAGCGGAGAAATCCAGCTTGTATTGCGCTATGCGCGCCCCGGCTTTAGCCGGCACGGTCACACGCAGCCGCTGCCGGAGCGGCACGGCGGAAGGCAACTTCGAAAAAACGCCGGCAGAGGTGGAAATAGAATCCAGCGGTTCAAGTTTAAGGTGCGAAAACGGTGGGTGCAGCGCCCAAATAGCGTACGCAGACAGCACAACGGCGGCAGCGACAATCCGCGCGGCGCAAGCGCGGCGTGTTTTAAGGAACAGCTGAAACATAATTTTTCCTTCTCCAGAGCTTGACGCGTCCCGCGGCGGCAGCGCGGCGCTCCGCGAAGTAAACCGGACGGCGCAACGCGCAATGACAAAAACCGGTTGGCAACGGCATGCTTCGGCTACACGTGAAACATGATTTTCAATGCGGGCTAGAAGCGCCAGAGCTTTACATTGCAGGTGTCACCGGACAGCTCATACTTGCCGTCGGGCGAAAAGGCAAGCGAGAGTATCTTTGATTTCACGCCGAGCGGATCGGTCTCCTCGGCGGGGACGGAATTTTTCACCACGCGCAGCGCCTTGCCGGAAACTATGCTCCACAGACGCATGGTGCCGTCCTCGCTGCCCGACAGAATGCGCCCGCCGTCCGGGGAAAAGGCCACAGCCAGCACCGAATCGGAATGTCCGTCGAAAGCGCGCAAAAGCGCGCCGGTGGAAAGGTTCCAGAGCTTTACCTCGTCGTCGCCGCCGCCGCTGGCCGCGGTCTTGCCGTCGGGGGAGAAGACGACGCAGTTGGCGCTTATGCCGTGCGCGGCTATGGTGCGCACGGCGGAGCCGGTCGCAAGGTCCCACAAAATCAGCTTGCCGTCCACCCCGGCGGACAGCCCGTATTTCCCGTCGGGAGAGACCGCCACGGAACTTACCGCGCCCGTGTGCCCGGAAAATGCGCGCAGTTGCGCGCCGGCTGACAAATCCCACAATATCAGTTTGCCGTCCGCGCCGGCCGAAAGCGCGGTTTTGCCGTCGGGCGAAAACGCGGTGCAATTCACCGCGCCCGCATGACCTTCAAAGGAGCGCAACTGCGTTCCTGCGGACGCGTCCCACAGAACCAGTTTGCCGTCCGCGCCCGCGGAAAGCATGGTTTTGCCGTCGGGAGCAAATCCCGCCCACAGCGCCCCGCCCGGATGCCCGGAGAAGGTGCGCACCAGCTTTCCGGAAGAACTGTCCCACATGCGCACGTCATTGTACTCGCAGGCGGCCAGCACATATCTGGCGTCGGGCGAGAACGATACGCTTGGCGTATCATCGCTGTTGGAGCTGAAAACACGCTCCGGCGAAACGTGGCCGCAGCCGGCAAGCGCGAACAGCGCCGCGCAAGCCGCAAAATAACATGTTCTTCTGAAAACGGGAATTGTCACCTAAACCTCCGCATTCCTTTTAGTATGATAATTATACAAACTCGGCGGGGGGAAATGCTCGGGAACAAAGCGCACCCCGCTTCATTCAATCAATCAGCAATTGCCGCGCGCTTTCCCTTATACCGAGGTCGGACATGTCCGACCTCTTACCCTAACCTTTTCACGTTCTTCTGTTTCCACGCGCCGAACACGGCATTCTATTCCATACAACTTAGCACTCATCCGTCATCGCGCGCAAAAAGCGCGCAGATTATAAAAATCCTCAACGCTCGTCGGCTGATGACTACGCCTCCTCGCTATCCCTTATACCGAGGTCGGACATGTCCGACCTCTTACCTTAACCTTTTCACGTTCTTCTGTTTCCACGCGCCGCAGAGCGCGAACGCATATGCGAGGCGCGGCTCTCGCCCGCGCCCAAGCCGCGTTGCCTCAAGTAAAAATCTATCTGAAATAAGAATCGTTGCCTCACGAGAAAATCTACACGAAAACAAGTGCTAGATTACCTTCC